>Ga0315279_10003262_pt1 | contig 22923 bp, 39 predicted proteins | sample YL17G06_20_MG_FD_203694 | JGI IMG/M metagenome (GOLD analysis project Ga0315279, IMG submission 203694) | Sediment microbial communities from Yellowstone Lake, YNP, Wyoming, USA - YL17G06_20 | ecosystem: Environmental > Aquatic > Freshwater > Lake > Sediment | place: USA: Wyoming | collected... | reverse complement strand
CACACTAAAAAAGTTACAGGCTGAGGTTAAGGGCTTTGAGATAATCCGTGATGTCTTTTCGATCAGCAAAGCATTTAATGTGATTTTTAGGGAGGGATTTGAGAAGAGGAATACACGATACATACTGGCAATGAGTAATGATGTTATACTGGAGCCAAGAGCAATTCAATCCGCTATGGATTACGCGTCAATGGCGCATGAACGGATTGCTTTAATCGGTGCTCATGACACAGACATATTCGCGTGTTTTCTGATGTCAAGAGAAATGTATCTGCGAGTGGGACCTTTTGATGAGAATCTGATATACTATCCCGATTGGGATTACGAAGAGCGTTTGCGTGAATTGGGCTTGGGAATGTGTTCTTGTGACCTGTTTAAAGTGGACCATGTTAAGTCATGGCATAGAACATCTAAGGGAGGACATACATTAGGTGTTTTTTTCTTTACTGATAAGGTTGAAGAACTACAGAGAAGGTCATGGGAATACTTTAAGAAAAAATATCCAGAAAAACATAAAAAACGGCGTGTTGGTTGGCAATGACTAGCGTCTGCCTTATAAATCCTCCTCAAACTGAACTCAGACAACCATCCGCTTATATCCCTCTCGGTCTTGCATATATCGCTGCTGTTTTAGAGCAATCTAACATTGAAGTGAAGATTCTTCAGTTAGCTGATACCCCTATGGAAAAAGTTAATCCACATTTTTTTCCAAGTGCTGATTGGTTTGGGATAACCTGCGTATCAGCAACTTATTCTTCTACTGTCGCAATATCCAGAATGCTTAAAACTCATGTAGTTCTGGGTGGTGTTCATCCTTCTATACTGCCATACGAAACACGTAATGATACTAACGCCCACTCCGTTATTATGGGCGAAGGGGAATACGCTTTTAGAAACATGATATTGGAAGGCAATTGGAAACCAATCATAAACGCTGGGATTATTAAAGATTTAGATTCTCTACCCTTTCCAGCGAGGCATCTCTTCGATTATAACGATGTTGTTGATACTACTGGAATACACGGATGCGAAAGAGGAATCAAGGCAACTACCGTGATAACCAGTCGAGGATGCCCATTCAATTGTAGCTTCTGCTGTAAAGGGCATGAGATGTTCAGTGTCTTTCGGTTCCGGTCAGCAAAAAATGTTAGAGCTGAACTAGAGATGCTGATTAAGAAATATGGAGTGGAGCACATCCGATTTGTTGATGACGCATTCACGGTTAATAGGGACAGAGTGTTTAGCATTTGCGACGAAATTAGGGATTTAAATATAACTTGGGCATGCATAACCAGAGCCGACTTAATCGATGAAAAGATGTTACGTGCCATGAAGGAATCTGGTTGCTTAGAATGCCACATCGGCGTTGAATCGGGCTCAGCCAGACTTCTGAAGTTAATGAATAAACAAGAAAATGTTAGAACCTGTCTCCAAGCCATAAAAAAGATTAAGAAGGCTGGATTGAGGGCTAAGACTTATCTTATGGTCAACTTTCCAACCGAAACTGAAGAAGATGTAGAGCTGACCAAAAAATTTATGCTTGAAGCAAAACCTGACAAGTGGACATTATCATCTTTCACACTTATTCCTGGAAGTGACGTATGGAAACACCCCTCAAAATATGGCGTAAATACGTCAAGCTACAGTGGATGGTTCTATCCAGATGAGCATGGTAATGAACGCTATAAGGAACTGAAAGCATGGCTACAAGATAATATACACTAGCTAGTGAAGTGGCGACTTCTTATATGGGATGTGAAAAAACCCTCAGTTTTGAGGAATGCTGGAACCAAACAATGGATCAGATCAAACAAGAATACAACGCCACCCCGTCACAAACATATTCAGAACTTGAGTTACTCTATCCATACATCGAGGAACTCCGACCTAAAAACGTGCTTGAAATAGGTGTGCAGTTTGGAGGTTCCCTTAGATTTTGGATTAATGCCCTGCAAGAAAGTGGATGCGTGATAGGTATTGACAACGACCCGAAAATTCCTGAGCGAGTCAAAACATGGCAACGCTGGCTAAAAAAAGGACAGAAACTCCGCATACTAAATATGGACAGCACAAAAAACGAAACACTAAAAGAAGTTCTGAAAATACTCGGCAACCAGAAACTCGACTTCCTCCACATTGACGGAGACCATGAGATGCCCGCACCACAAATGGACTACAACAACTACGGATGCCTAGTTAGACCAAACGGCATAATAGCCTTCCACGACATAGGCGGACCACCAGAAGTAACACAAAACGAAAGTCTCAGAAATTTCTGGAGCCAACTTAAAAAGCAGCTTTTGGCAACAACAAACTATAAAACTATGGAGTTCGTCTGTCGCCATCCCACTGGGATACCCTGCGGATTCGGAGTAATAATAAAAAGTGAATATGACGAGGAGATGAGGAGTAAGTGAATCCTGAAACTCTCGACATCCGCTTAAATGACGAAGTGCTCGATATAGGTAGTGGAAATAATCCGAATTCCAAGGCTACGGTTTTGCTAGACCTCTACATCAAAGACTCGTCTCATAGAAGCATGCATGAGTTAAAGATTGATGAACGACCATTTGTCAACGCCAGTATTGAATATCTGCCTTTCCGCGATAAAATATTCGACTATGTAATCTGCAATCATGTTTTAGAGCACGTAGACAACCCAGTGAAAGCATGCCAAGAAATCCAAAGAGTCGGAAAAAAAGGCTACATAGAATGTCCTTCTCCCTTCTTGGAACAAGGTTACTGGATCGCTACGGACGGCAAATCCCACTGGGAAAAACACAAATGGTATGTATGGAACCCAACGCAGTCGGCACACGCCGCAGAAAAACGGGAAATAAGCCACAAACTGATTTTTCAACGTAAAGACCCCACGCACTTCGATGAAACCCGCTTCGCCCATGTCATACGCTTAATGTTCAATGACGTAAGAACTCATCACAGTCAAGACGGACAGAATAACGATTACATAAACAAAATAATGAGCATGTTCACTCCGAACATTCACCATACAATCTTTCACTTTGAAGGCTCGTTTAAAATTGAAATAAGAAATGGAAGACTTTAGAGGGCTAACAGAATACAACAACATACCACAAATATTTAAGCAAAATCAAATACTTATTTTTTTGTAAGGTGAAATTTGAATGAGTGCTAAAATTGTTGGAGGCGCCATGGGAGGCGTCTTCGTTCCCATAGTCATCGAGTTCGCAGCAAAAGGCGCAAGAATCAGCGAACAAATTCCATACAAATGGAGCGGAGTCATCGGCACGGCTGGCGGATTCTTCACAGGAGTCTTGCCAATCGTCTGGAAAGACTATCCCCTAACCAAAGGCATGTCACCTGACAACAAAAACGCGGTCATAGCCTTCGGAGGTTCAATGTTCGCAACAGGCTTAAGCATGCTAATCCTAGACGAACTACGCAAACGCGCAGCCTACACCTTCAGAGAGGAACTGCCCCTCGGCGGATACGAGCGCGGAGGCTTAGAGATTCCACCTGAAGAACTCATAAAGGAGATTTAGGTGAGCAGAAATGCCAGCCCCATATTTCTATCCTAAGAAATTTATAGACAAGTACCAAGCAATCATAGACCGAGCCTACGCGGCAGCCCGCGCAGAAGCAGCCCGCATAGCCGCAACCAAACGAATCGCCATGAAAATCGAATTCCTCAAACCCGTCCACCTCGACCGTAGCCTATACAACCTTCCAGGCTCAACGGACAAGCTCTACACGCTCAAAAGCAACGTTGCCATCTTCCCATTCGGCATAATCAACGAAGACCCAACCTTCGACTACATCAAATGGTACAGCGGCAACAAAACAAAATACATAGCTGACTGGTTCGTCAGACCCATATACCTCTTCGAAGAGAAAGAAGGAGTATACGCGGGCAACCTCGACCCATACGTGTTCAGAGGAGACGAAAGCTTCACAATAAACTGCCACAGCACAACAAGCTCAACAACAATAGAAGGATGGCTACTCGGCTTCGCAGTCATGCCTGTAACCCTTGAAGACGTCAAACTCATAAGCGACTAGGCAAACTAGCCACCCCTTTTCTCTACGCCCTCCCAAAAACTAGGAGAAAATCTAAATGAGTAAAAGTACCCCTCTTATTTACGAAAACGTATTCGGAACAAGCGTCACCAGAGGCGTATCAGCAACCAAAAGACCAGTCGCTGTAGGCTGTGCTCTTTTTGACGAAGCATGGAAAACCCGCATAGAAGACACAACACTTTATACAGGAACAAAAATAACCATAGTGATAACCCTCCACGAAAAAACAGACGGCTACTCATGCAAAAGCCCAGACGTTTACCCTGAATCAACAGAAAAGCAACCAGTAGACGTTTACCACAGAGTTGCAGGTGGAGCATGGGAAAAACTTTTTACAGTCACAATAAGCGTAACAAGCGATCATGGAACGCCAGCCCATTGTGGAGCAGACAAATACTACACGTTGATGGCAGTGGGCAAACATGAATTCTACGCTTACTACGCTGGAAACGCTTACTTGGAAGGGTGCAAATCAAAAGTGGCGAAAAGCTTTGCCAAACGCTGTTCGGCTTGCTGAAGCCTTCCCTCTTCTTTATGAGAACGTTTATGGCACAAGCCCAACAGTAGCAGTAAACGTTGCAGCCGCCCTCACAATAACAGTTAAAGACGCAATCTTAAAAAAGCCAATAAAAGGCGCCATAATATTAGCTGACACAAACACGGCAACAACAGACGAAACAGGAACAGCCACCTTCGAACTTCTCCCCCCAGGCACCTACACCGTCAAAGTCACACATCCAGCCTACATGCCCAAAACAGGCACAGTAACCATAACAGAAGCAGGCGCCCTCAAAGAAGTAACCCTCTGGCCATACTGGATAATCCCAGCAGGCATAGGCGGTGGCTTCGCCATAGTAACCCTCATCTACTTCCTAACCAAACCGAGGCGATAAAAATGCCCATACTATACGAAACTGTCATGCAAACCAAACGCTTTTCAACAGTTAGGCTAAGCCCTCAAATAACACGAAAAACCTACGCAATACCTTTTCCATCAACACTGCCAGAAGGAAGCACAATCGGAAAAGGAACAATAACTTGGGACCCAAAATACACGAAAGTTGTCGCCGCCTACCTTAGAGTAGCAGGCGACCTAGTTGTAGGTGGTGCCAATTTGCTTATACCAGTAAGAGGCAGAGTTTCTTTCATTGTCAACGGAGCCGTAGATGGAGAAGTCTTAGGTGATGTCTGCATAGGCGAGTGCCACAAAGGCTTCAGCTTCGACTATGACATAACCTACATGGTCCAAAATGGAGAAAACACAGTTACCTGCGAGGTAGCGAAATCATGGGGCTGGCCCACGTGGGTTCAGGTCAGAAACTTCAGTTGTGCCATAGTCATAGACTTTGAAGGAAAGCCTCCCGATGTAGATATAAAGCCTCCACCTCCTGAATGGTGGGGCTACGTGAAATGGGGAATGATAGGCGTAGGCGCCATAGTCTGCATTGGCGTAGTCCTTCCTAAAATTATTGAACTAGCCAGAAAACCGAAGGAATAAAAATGCCTCTGCTCTACGAATCATACGCTACGCCTCAACATGGCGACACAGTAAAAATCTGTTTCGAAACAAGAAACGCCATAAATCCAAATCTGGTTAGAGAAAAACTTGTGCAATACGACTGGAACGCAAAAGGACTGGAACTCGTCAACGTTAACGTTCACCAGAAAGGCGGATGCGTCACCGTTAAAATATTGCCTTCGTTCATACTGCCTATAGTATGGGTTGCTATCGCCGCAATTGTTCCAGCAGCACTAGGGCTGGTTGCTACAATCGTGAAGATGTGGGTTGTCGCCCAAATAGCTAATCCACTCTTAGCGCCTGGTCCGTTCGGCTTTCCTATGGTGTTCTGGCTCATAATCGCAGCAGCAGGCGTATTAATACCTTTGGCAATAATATTACGCAAGAAGTGAGAGAATGGGAAAACGCAAAATTTCAACATTTTCAAAGCAAATGACCGAAGAAGAGGCAAAGCACGAAATAGAACTAGGCACTCCGACAGGGCAAGCCTTAAAAAAAGCTGAGGACCTATATCAGAAGCGGAGGAAAAAGTAGATGCCGATACTTTATGAGCCAACCGATAGACTTGTCCGTTTCTATGGAAGCAAAATGCGGAAGCTGTCGCCAGATCCTAGTGTCACAAGCTTTCTAGCTGGCATGGTAGTCGGATTCTTTGTTCTTCCAATAGTTCTGCCCATCGTGGGCTACCAAGTAACCAAACGCTGGGGCCCAAAAGAGTAAGGTAAGTGAGCAATAAATGGAAAAGAAAGATGTGCTTCCATTACTCGGCGGAGCATTAACGACAGGTGCCATAGACGGTGTCCTCGAAATGATATTCGACTCTGACCCAGCAAAATGGAGCGGAAAGTTTCCCTACATCGAAACAATCAATCCGTTGCCACCCGTAGACGACTGGATAGTTCTAGGCATCCCCGCAGTAACCTACGCGATAGGACACTACAAGAAACGAGAAGACGTAAAAGCCTTCGGACTAGGCGGACTCCTATACGCAGGCGGAATGTTTCTGCACCATATAATCCTTCGCACACGAAGAATGACAGGGATAACATTCGCACACGAACTACCCCTTGGACAAGAACTGCCCATACCACAAATCAAAGAAATCTAGCTGGCTAAAACGTGTGGCCTGCACATCAACAAGTCCCCAGTTAGCGTATGTGCTAGGGGCTATGTTGGGCGATGGCTACATTAAGAAACGGCGAAAAGGTCTGGGGCAACAAAAATATGTTATCCTAGATGTCAAAGACCGAGATTTTGCTGAAGGCTTTCAAAAAGCGATTAATAATTGTTTGAAACGCTCGGTGAGTATTCAGAAATGTGCAACTGGTTTTCGAGTAGAAGTTCATTCAATATTTTTGTATGATTTGTTTAAACAAGGTTTAGGAGCGGTGGAAAGAATTGCCGAAGCGTATTCCGTTGATTTTCTTAGAGGTTTGTTTGATGCTGAGGGTTATGTGACATACCATGAAGAGAAAAATGGTCGTTTGCAAAAATGTGTAGGCTTGTCAAATTCCAATTTAGAATTAATTTCAATTGCTCAAAGATTTTTAAGATACATAGGAATTGAATCAAAAGTAAGCAAGCAAAACAGCGTTGGACGGAAAACCATTGCTCCAGATGGGCACTCGATAATAACAAAGAAGCAATGTTACCTGTTAAGAATAAGAAGGAAAGACGGTATTCTATTATTCTTTCACAAAATCGGTTTTCTGATAAAACGGAAGGAAAAAGCCATAGAAACATTGACTCGTTTGCTGAGTGTCAGAAGAGGATTGGGGGAGCCTTTACCTGAAGTTACGAGAAGTAGACTCTCCAAAAGCAAAAAAGGGAAGAAAAGACCTGACATGGTGGGGGATGCAAATCCAGCTAAAAGACTTGATGTAAAAGAAAAATTAAGCATAATGGCGAAGGAACGATGGAAAAAATGGCGACAATCTTAATCGCTACCAGTCCTACGGATAGCCCCACGTTTTATGGCTACACGTATTGGAAACGCTACGCCCGAACACCCGCAGAAAACGGACACCAAGTCGTAATCCTCAAAAATGCTTCGCTTTCCACTTTTGAAAAAGCCCTGAACAAATACGACCCACGCTTAGTCATCATGGATTCCCACGGCGGTTCCAAAGGAGTTGAAGTGAACGGGCACGTTATCTTAGGCGTTAAAGGCTACGACCCTGAACTGGGATTAAAAATCTACGGCACCAACACACATTTCATGGCTGGGAGAATCGTTTACTTGGCTACATGCAACACGGGCAAGGAACTAGCCTTCAGACTGATAGACGCTGGAGCCATAGCAGTAGCCGCTTACCGTGAGCCTTTTATTTTTCTTTCTGAGGAGCACACTTCAAACCCGCTAAAAGACATGATAGCTTATCCATTTTTCATTAGCCTCATGCAGCCTGCCCTTCAACTTGCCACGGACAAAACCTTCGGGCAAGCCGTCACCATCACACGAGAAGCCTTCCAGTATTACCGTGACTTGGCTGAAAAAAAAGGCGACGAGATGTCTGCGAAATACTTAAATTTTGACGCTTCAAGCCTAGTAGCCCTTGGAGATATGGAGGCTCGGCTGTGAAAGAAGAACTTTTAATCGTGGGCTTGGGAATCGCTGGAACCATAGCGGACTATGCAACCACGAAAATAGGGTTGCGACTTGAACTTCCAGAGATAAAACCTTCAGAGATAAATCCTTTAGTAAACCCTGTGTTTGAAGGCGCATTCGCAGTCGCCGGCCCACTGCTGATAAGTGGCGTTGGAAAACGCTTAGGGGCATCTCCTACATTAACGCTGGCGCTGATGATTGTGCCCGCATCAATACCTTGGATCGTAGCCACCCGCAACCTCATAATCATAGGCACAGTGAACGCTGGCAAATATCCTATAAACGAGTTCCCACTAATATACTGGCGATGAGCATGTCGCTGTTTCCCGAAGAAGAAATGCCCCTGTTCGATGTGCAGACAGCGAGAAGCGTAAACAGAACTTTCCAGCAGAAACCAACCCGCATACCCCTAGAACTCCCACTCCAACCAACCTACATAATCAAAGAAGAACCGAACTACACGCCCTTAATAGCCATAATAGGCATACTGTCCTTCTTCGGCTTCTTAGCCTTCCTAGCGTTTTTCAAACCAGCAAGATATGAGCCTACAGGAACAGAGAAACTTGAAAGGGAAATAGGCGAGATCAGAAAAGAACTAAAATATGGAAGGTAACTCTATGGCTTTGGAAGTCTGGCAAGAAGAAGGCATACACGAAGAACAAGAAATTACAGTGAGCAACGGCGAAACCAAGCAGTTGCTTTTCTATCCCTACAAAATGTTTCACTTGGACATTTTAAACAAGGAAGACTCGGCGAACAACGTGAAAGTGATGATAAACAGCCAAAGCCTACCGCAAGCCTGCACTCTAGAGCCTGGAAGAGGCAGAGAATTCGAAGCGAAAAAGCCTAAGTATTGGCGAGTAGCCTTATATGCCACTGTAGGCGAAACCGCAACGGTTCGCATAACAGCTACAAGGTGAAAAACATGCCGAGCAGAGGATATCAAGTAACAAGAGTCATACTTGACAAAAGGTCAGCCGACCCACCCGCCACGATAGAATCCCGCATCTACTACAACACAGTCGACAAACGCCCCAAAATCTGCGTGGAAGACGGATAAAACCTTTTAAGCCAAAAAACATAGTAAACAATAGGTACAAGCATGCCACCTGAACTCAAATGGAAAAAGATTCTGCTCGAAGGCGATGTGGCAGTCCTATCCGACACTGCCCCAGTAGACGTTGACTTTGCCGCCGCAAGTGCAGGTGTAGGAACAACCGCCAGCCGATACGACCACAAACACGACGTGCCAGAAGCACTCGTAGGCGACTTAGCAGCAGTTGATGGAGGCGCAGCAGCCATAGGCTCAGCCAACAAGTTCGTAAGAGCAGACCACAAGCACGCTCTTGGACCTCTGGTGGCTGATCTCAATTTTAGCGAGTATGAAGCTGACGCTTTGGCTCTTCAGAATTTAACCGCAATCGATGCAGTGGTGACGACAAAGCTGGGGCGCATATACTTCGACAGCAGTGCAGACAGGCATCCTTTCGTTTATGTGGGCTAAACTTGTAAGCCGAAAGTGTTATATCTGCACACTTAAGTAATCTAAACGCTGTGGTGGTACGTTGGCTGAAGAAAAGAAAAGTGAGCCTTTAACGGTTTTGCCCCCGCGAGCCCCGAAGGAAGAAGTTGAGATTGTAGAAAAACCGAAGGAGAAAACCGCCAGCATCGTCGAGAAAATCATAGAAAACCTTGAACAGACATATCGAGAAGAAAAAGCGAAGGAAATCCAAATCGTCTACAACGGGTTCGTAGATGTGATAACAAGCCATAAAGCCCACATAAGCAACATTTTAACAGCCATAGAACTCGTCAAGCACGACGTAATAATGCAGCAAATCCAAAAGATCAGAAGCGAACAGGGTTGAATTGCCCTTCAAACCCTTTTTTCTCAGAAACGGCGAAGTGGCAAAAACAAAACGCCTAGTTTGGATAGCACCACAACCTTTCATGCAGAGTAGCTTCAGCATCGTCAGCCGAGAACTCTTGAAAAGGCTTAGGGGCTATAAGATTCTCTATCTTGGGCAACACTACTACGGCGAGCCAAGACAAGAAACAAACTTCACTTTAGCCAGCTACTTTTCAGGAGACCACATACTTCACTATGCCGAAATTTTCAAGCCAGACATAATCCTGCTTTTCCAGTCGCCAGCCTACCTCACAAATCTTTCGCCAGTCCTTCAAATAATCAAAAAGAATTCTCCAGACACAAAAATCGTTCTTTACACGCCCATAGAAGGCTATCCCATGACGTTGGACATAGACCCCCTGTTTTCCACTGCAAACCAAATCCTAGTGCCAAGTCGCTACAGCCAAGAATGCCTAAAAAAACACGGTTACCCATCAGAAATCTTAATGCATAGCGTAGACACAAATGTTTTCAAGCCTGCCCCAAAACCCAGACAATTCACGATAGGTTCGATAGCAAGCCATGTTTGGCGCAAGCAACTAACCCGCATCGTGGATGCCCACCGCCTCTGCCTAGACCGAGGCTTCAACACCCGCCTTTTGCTAGTGGCAAGCACCTACGACTATGCACCATGGCAACCGAAACTAAAAAAATACGCTGAAAAAATAAGTCCGACAGCCTACATAAACCAGACAGCCTACCTCAACCTTCCAGTAAACCAAAAAGCAATCGCAAGCCTCTACAACCAATTCCACATTCTAGCCCAACCTTCGACTGAGGCGTTTGGAATAACTTGCCTAGAGGCGATGGCAAGCGGGGTAGTCCCGCTAATCGTGAATCACGGCGGAAGCCCAGAAGTGGTCGGCGACTGTGGCATCTACGCTGAAATAAGCGACTACCTAGACTTATCCATAGGCAAAGTCGCCCTCGTAAACGTGGAAGACCTAGCCGACAAAATAATCTGGGCACATCAGCGCCCTTCAGAACTAGCTAAACTAGCCCAGAAAGGTATAGAAAAGGCAAAACTCTATAATTGGAACCAAATAACAAATAGGTTAGAAACTCTCTTGGTGGATTAACTTTGCCCTTCAAGAAACTTAGGCTCTATCCAGAAGCAATTGAAAAGCCCAGTTTAGAACCTAAGGTCGAGCGCCCACAAATTCTAAGAATAACCGAAGAAAAAAAAGAACCAATCATTGTGGCTGAGGTTTCAGAAGACCCTGCGAGCGGATGGAAAAAAATCTTGTTAGACGGCGACCCCATAAGCGTAACAGACATAGAAAAAAGCTTCTCAGAAAGCGACGTGTACTCAGGCAAGGCCACGAGCCAATACAACAATGAGATAAAAGCCGCATCGGCAACTCAAAGCTTTGAAATCAGCCTCATCGACATCTGGAACAACAGCGGAGCCGACCGCAACGTAGCCTTCCGCTTCGGCACAGGCACCCTGCGGTTTGAAAAGAAAATAGCCGACAAAACAGGCTTCCTAGTGAATCTGGTAAAGACAAAGTGGAAGGGTTCAATAAACACGGCTTTCAACATTTACAGTTACGAAGCAAGCCCAGCGGTAAGCTACACGGTTTTCGGAGAACTCGTCTAGGCAAGAACAAATGTTAAGCCGTCTCCCACCATTTTAGGTGCAGCAACCACAACTGACCATGTGAAGTTTGTTATCCGGCTGTTGTAAGCGTCACTGCCATAAATAAAAGTTGTAGTGTAATCTGAATCAATACTAGTACGCTGACACCAATAATGAACAGTCCACGTAGCCGCATCTAGTTTAACGCTGTCCGTAGTGACAAAAGTTTGAATCAGGACTCCGCCACCACCAGTCGTGCTGCAAGCGTACACTTCAACTTTTACGATTCCAGCACTAGACTGAACTGGACAATCCCAAGTGCCATCCTTCTCTGCTACCGGATTAGGCGGATACACTGGCGGAGCAGCTAAAGCAACACAGTTAGCACCGCTTATACAGGTTGCGTCTACATATACTTTTATGCCAATCCTTGATAATGCACCACTTAAAACGTTAGGGTTGTCATAGGTTGTGGTATTCGCTGTTTGAAGCGTCTCATCATTACGGAAATACCTAGTTTCAACGGTCACGATTGTTTTTCCTCTCGTTCTTAAGTAGTTCTTGATATTCAATGAGAGTTTTCTTCATGTCCCACACATGAGGCCTACTGTCAAGTAAAAGTTTAAGGTAGTTAAGCATGCGTCCCCTAATAATGTAATACCACAAAGCAACGTATGGACTAAGCATTACCACAAATAGAGGCCACGTAAATATGCCTGCATCCATGAGTAGGGCAAGGTAAAGCATGAGAAACGGATAAAATATGACCGATAGTAAAGCAGAAAAAAGAGGAATAAGAAAGCTGTCCATGGCAGTCACCTAGAAACAGGGAATCCACGGCGCCCAATAGGACACAAACAACGAACCCAAGACCACGGCAACAGGCAACAGTTTCAACAGCAGCGATTTCTTATTCACAGAGGTTACCTCCATTATAAAGAGAGGGTTGCTTCAACATTTAAACTTTTATGGAAGAATCTTCTATAACAAAACTCTTTAAAGAAGAACCGCCTATTTTAGTGTGGTTGATGAGTTTGAACAAGAAAGCAGTTGCAGTTGTAGGAGGAATCGCAGGTCTAGCGGGCTTAGCCTACCTCATCAGCAGAGTCGCAGCCAAACCAACCGTCCAAGTCGCCTTAACGTCAAAACCAATACGAACAATAATCCTAGTAGACGGCAAAGACTTGGTCGCCACGCCAAAAACCATAACCCTAACAAAAGGCAAACACACGTTCGCAGCCGTCCCAAAAAGCCCAGACCTCGTTCTAACCTACGGATTCTACGGTTGGACTATAAATGGCTACGCAGTTTCGCACAATACAATAACAGAAATCAACATTACAAAACCAACCACAATCACAGCAAACTTTCTCGTAACACAAAGCGGCATATATCCTGTCATTTCAGCATAGAAAGTCTTAAATCAAAAAACACACAAATCATACCTCAAGAACAAGAACAAGAGGAGGAATGAAAAACGAGTTTTAAACCGATGGTAATTTACGCGACCAGGCTCCCTGTTTTGAAGGCAGGGCACATCATACATACGGGTCCAGACTTTGATACGGGCTATCTGCAAGTTGTCACTGTGAGAAACAACCGTAAGAAAGTCGAAGTTTCAGGAGCCAAAACAAGCCTCTACGACCTAGTGATTGGAACAGACACAAGCTTCGAGTCGTTGCATGGCAACTTGAAAAAGAACAGAATAGTTCACCTGCAATATCTAGGTCTTGGCGCAGACCAATCCACATACTTGTGGTGGCTGACGCAACCCCTTTTAAGTAAAGACGTGGACGAAGCCATAACAAGCGTCATAGCCCCTGTAGACCAGCCAATAGAACTAGACAGATGGAGCTACGACGACAGTCAATACCTAAGAATCAAACAAGCTGCCACACAACAGTACTACTTTGTCATCGTAGAATACGAAGTCGTAGGTTATCCAGGAAAACCAGAAGGCGATTTCTTGCACGTTTTTGCGAATGGCCAGGCTCAATTTGTTCGAGCGGGTTCTTCAATAGCTGGCTTAGGCGCATACGAACAGCAGGCTCTAAAAGAACTAGCAAAAATAAGAGCGGAACGCAGAAGAGTCGGGTAACCAATGCCAGAAAGCGAAAGGCTTCAGCGGGCAATCCGCACGCCCATAGTCCAATACGAGAAGCCAGTGGAAGAACCGTTCAAGCCAGAGCCGCCAACCTTTTTCTCAACCAAAAATGCTCAACAACTGGAAGAGCTGATTCCGCCACCACCAGAAATCCCGGCGAGAGTTCGCATAACGCCGACGCTGACCCAAGAAGTCAAAGACCGCCAATACAGAAACTTCGAGTTAGACTTGTCCACAGCCAGAACCAACGAAGCATTAGGCATAAGACGCTTAGGCATAGTAGCTGACACAATGACAATAATACGAGCCGACTCAGCCTTCACATACCGCTTAAACAGCGCAAGCAACGACGAAACCCCGGCTGAAAAAGGCTCAACAGAAGACCAGTTCGAAATAGAAGAAATATACGTCACCAACGAAGCAGCATCAGGCAAAGCCATCATAAGAATCATCTGGAACCCCCGCTTGATAAGACCTACATAGGTGAATTGAAATGCCTTTACACATGCAGGGAGAAGTTGTTCCCAGACCAAAAGGCGAAAAAGTGTTAAGAGGCTCAGTAACGACAGGCGCAACCTTCGCAGTGGTAGGCGACTGCACCCGCACAATCCCAAACGGCAAAGTCTTCCATGTGACAAAAATCGCCTTGTCATGCGACCAAGATGCCGTAGCCAAAATAGTGTTTCCAGTAGGCACAGACATAAGCATCGAATACAAAATTTCAGGCAAAGTCCCAGTGACAGACTGGTTTTCAAAGGGCGAAAAAGTCTGCGTAGGCGACGGCTCAAAAGTGTTGCGTGTTGAAGGCAAATACCCAACAGGCGGAGTAGCAGGCGACCTGCACGCAGAATTAGTTGGAGAAGAAGTCTAATTGTCTAAACGAATCGGACTTATACATCACGGAACTGCCAGTCAAAAAAAACCTCCTCTAGACCCGCCAGCATTCAACTACGACAACTTGGTAGGCGCAATATGGATGGAAGACCCAGGACACAGCGGATACGACAACAGAGAATGGGGCGAAACCATACCGATTGAAGTGCGAGACCCAAGCGGAACAGGCGCATTAGGAGAGATACAAGGCGGATACTATGATAATAGGTAGGTGATTTAAATGAGTATAGAGTTGAGGCTTTCAGATGTTGAGCCACCAGCGTCAGAGCCTAAACGCACTATATACCGTGACATAGTGAATCTTCCAAGCACGGTAAAACTAGGGTTAACAATACGCTACTTCAACTATGATGATGTAGACTTATACTTTCAAATCACAGGAAGCGGAACAGGCTACACTTTCGGCACAGTCAATTTGGGTTTGTTGGCAAGCGGAGCAAACGCTTATCAAAACTTAGACGAGTTTGCTTCAAGAGCCAAACCAAGCGCAAGCGACCTGCCAAACGGCGAAATGGAAGAAAACATAACACTTACGCTTAAAGCCTACACGGACAGTGGCTACTCAAACCTAAAATGGACTTATGAGCGCATCGTAACGGTTCATTGGATAAATAGTGCAGACGCAGCCTTCACCGTAGATGTGCTAAACAATTTTGACGATGGAACAGTGCAAGGATGGGCTGTAGCAAATGAACTTAATAATTCAGGCTCTCTCGCTATTGGAGTAGTGACCGACTATGTTTTATCTACACCTTATAGTTGCCGAATGCACCAATCTAGCTCCAGTTCCGACCAACTTGTTAGAGCAAGGCTATACAAAAGTTTCACCACGCCTAACAGGACCACGGTATACGCAATAGCGAATATCAGAACTTATCCCAGAGACCCAAGTTATCCTGAATATCCCAATTATAACAAAAATCTAATAATTAAGAATACAGATACGACACTCCTCTATATAGGCAGACTGGGAGATAGTGTCCTTGAAAACTATTTCCCAGAATCCAAATGGATGCGACTTGTAGTTCCTTTACCTGCAAATACTACCGTAGAGTTTAGAATCGTCCATGAGTATCGTGTTAGCCCCCCAACTTACATGCCCATATGTCTTTTATGGCTTGACGACTTCAAGTTAATAAGCAAGTAAGCCCCTATTTTATTAGGTGGCTTGATGATTAACTTTGAAACAGAACAAATAGGCAAAAGTCTTATTTGCTTCTAGGCTTAACTAAGTTTGAGTGAAACCAATGAGTGAAGCTAAAGGTTGGAAAGAAGAAGTTAAAGACTTCGTGTTGATGCTCGGAGGCACAGGCGTAGTCATCGGCGGCATCTGGGGATTCTACCAAGCTTTAAGACTCCTATTCGGATTCTAAAGGCAACAGCACACAGCAAACCTTTAAAACAATTCTACCACAATAACTTGTTTAGGTGGACCTCTGGAGAGATTAAAACATGGATAAGCAAGACTGGCTCTACTTTATAGCCATCGTGTTCCTAGTCTGCATCACTGTACTCGGAGTCACAGACAAACTTAGCCCTGAACAAATAAGGGACTTGTTCATCTGGATTGGCACAGCCGTATTCAGCGTGATCGGCGGATTCTACATAGGCAAATATACGGAAAAGTCTTTGAGAGGTTGAAGAGTTTGAAGGAAAAAGAAGTTGTAAAAGCGATTAAAAACCACGTTTCCAAGCAAAACGACGGCTGGAAATTCATAATGGACAGAGAAGTGTTAACAAAACAGGCTTTCCTTCAAAAGCTGGATAGCGACAAGAAGTTCCGCACAACAGTCATAGACTTAGTTTACAACTTGAGCATTGACATTCTCACGAGGAAAGGGCATTGAGTAGTAAGTGGGTTTTTATCCGCCCCAAATTCGAGGAAGTTACAGAAATAACGTTTGAAGAGGCACAGGACGCCATAGACTACCTAGACGGTAAAGGCGAAATCACCATTGACTTAGCTGTTCAAAACGCTGTCAGAGAGAAAGTTAAAACGGTCTTAAAGGAGAATCCAGACGCAAACGTGGCTCACTACGATCACGGCAACGAAACAAGCTGGATAGGAAACGATGAAAGAGCAGTTGTAGACCTCGAAAACGTAGATCTGTTAACGGGGAGAGAATGCTACTGCGACAACTGTAGTAGCGCCAAAACATTAGGCGTTGAAGCTTGGAAAAGAAAGGCAAAAGCCTACTGGGGCTACAAAGACATCTTCTACTTCACAACAGACGCAAAAGAAGAATTCCAACAGTTTGTAAACAACGGAATAAAACGCAGAGTGGACGGTTACACATGGAAAGACTGCTTGCAGATGACGAAGGAACTAGCCACAAAACTCATCGACAAGCTAGTGCAGTCTGGAAGGGCTTTAGCTGCCGCCTGTCTAACAAACGACAGAGATATTCTTGTTTGCTATACTGAAGATATGCCTCCAACTTCCGATTGCACCTTTAGACGGTTTGCCATACGAATCTTCGGACAAAAAGTAGGATGGAAACTAACTAAAGCCTTCCCAATTTCGGTGGCAACATTCTTTGTTGGACTAGGCATTCTTCTGCACGATTATTGCCATGCGCTTTTGCAGGTTGGAGGCTACCAAGAGGTGTTTAGCCCACAAGGGGGGTACATAGGCTCAATAATTCTAGTGATAGGCTTCATTCTAGCCTATTATCAAGCTTGGAGTGTGCTCAAACATGCTTGAAACGCTGAAACTTCTGTGTAAGGCTAAACCCAAACTTTTAGCATTCCTTGTTTTTCTAATCGTTAGCTTCCAAATAGTCCACTTTTTTAGTCAGTGGCAGTTGGACATGATTGTGTGTCCTCCTGTGTGGAGTAGCGGGTGGAGTCATCCAATAGGCAGGTATGCCGATGAGCCTTTCCAATGCTGGATTTGGCACACAACCATGGGAGAAGCGTACGACACTCTGTTTTTCCTCAATTTCGCAAGTCACTATGGAACCATAATCGTCTTCATAATTCTATTGTACTGGATAATTTCCCAAATGAGAAAAATGGGGAAAATAAATGTTAACTGAAGAGAAAGCGTTAGAAATTGCACGAATGCTGAAAGAACGCAAAGGAGAACAGGGCTTAGCGCCAGTCATCTCCCATGCCCTTAAAGTAAGCGGCAAAGAAATCCATAAAGTCAGCCGAATGATAGAGAAGGGACTAATCGCCTTTTCAGAAGAAGATGAACCCTACTTCGTAACGCCCTTCAAACAAATCGAAAAATACTATTTGAGCACAAAAGAAATGGAACCCGAAGAAATCGCCCACAAAACCGTCTTAGACACAGTCGAAGGTCAAATAGCGGAAGAAGCCACAACCCAAAGCCAACAATACATCATCCTCGGAAAAGCCGTGTGGCAAGCATACGCAAACTACGCCGTCAAAAAAGGCTTAACCATAGACGACATACGCCAAACACCCATTCATCAAGAAATAATCAAGGCTCTAGAAAAAGCAGACAAACTCGACGAAGCCCAACAAGAAAACATCGACCTCAAACAACAACTCAGCTACCTGCAAGGCGAAACAGACCCAATCATACGCCTCAAAAACACCCTCAAAAAAACAACCGACATACTCACCACACTAGCCGTACTCGACCAAGCAGGCTTCAACATAGAACCCCTAATCCCCTTCTACGAAAAAATGATAAACGGCTACCTAACAGGTTACGCCTATGCCTAAAAAACCGCCACTCCCCGAACTTTCACAGTCATATTGGGAAAGATTTCTCAGAAGCATGAACTTGGTCGGTCCCATAATGGAGCAAACCCAAAACATAGAAGAAGCCTACCACCAAACACGACTCGCACTGCCGCCAGCCATAGAACCAGACATGCAAACCTTCATAAACCGAGTAGCCGAACGCCTAACACCCCTCGAAGGACTAGACCAAGCAGGAAAACTCAGAGCCCTAAACGTCAGAGAACAATTCCGCAAAGAACTAACCAACGTCTTCCTCGGCAAACAAGACTGGAACAAATGGTTCGACAAAACCAAAACCACACTAGGCCTGCACACAGTAATCTTCATGAAAATGCTCTACCAATGCCTCGAAGGACTAAGAAGCCCAGAAGCAAAAAGCCTAAGAGCAGACTACGAAGCAGCGTTAGCCCGAATAAGAACATCGGCATAAGGGAAAAACATGGTTAAATGTCCTTGGTGTGGAAGAGAAGTCTCGGCTGAAGAGTATTCTAAGCATTTGGAAACATGTCCACAATACGAGCGCCCCTCAGAAGCACCAAGCGCTAAAAAATCTAGTGAAACATACGAAAGTGAAGAATGGAAAAGTTTCAAGCAACATTTAGGTGAAACAGTTAAAAAAAATCTACATGAGCATCCAAATATTGCAGACCAAATCTTTTCCTTTGTAGTAAATAAATTTCCACTAGAATCTAATGCTCCGATTCAGAGGGTGTTTCCGCACCTAATCAAAATGTTAGATGGACCACCATTAACGCTTGAAATTTCAAGAAGAAAGAAATTTAAGCCCCTACTAGATGGCTATGCAGGGATTGAAGGCAAAGTCATTGTCACGATAAGTGAAGCACAGAAAGATGAAATCCCCGCCGAAGACATTATTGCGCTTCTTATTCATGAAATCACACATCAAAAATACCCCGACTTATATGAGTCAGAAGTTGATGACCTCAGCATAACTACTTGGAAAAACCTCTTTCCAACTGAACCACTTCCGTCATGGCTTGAAGCACATAGACGTGTTGAAGCTTGGAAAGAAAGAGTCATTAAATAGAACCTAGTGACTAACATGGTTAAATGTCCATATTGCGGAAACGAAATCCCAACAGAAGAATATTCTAAACACTATGAAACATGCCCAAGACGTCTGCGTGTTACACTAGCAAAGGACATACTAGAAAAAGAGGCGATAATAAACAAAAAAATACGAGAAGACAAGTATCACATTGAAGAAATCACAGAAGAAACCGACAAATTCTACTATGTAACAATCGCCGTTTGGAAAGAGGACAAAAAATGAGCGAGAAGCAGCCTAAACGGAAATATCTTTCAGGGACAGAAATCGCTCAGCTCTTCGAACAACTGACAAGCCTAGACATCACACGAAAACAAAAGAAAACAACCTAAGTTTTGTCCCTCATTTTTACTTCTTTAGTTGTTTTGTTCTTCTCTCTCTTAATCCATCCAGTTTCGTTACATGTTGGACAGGGCATCTTTCCAGCAGGTATCGTTGGAATATATCTACGACCTCCGCATTCTGGGCAACGCTTATGTGTCTTTAGCCAGGCTTCCCATCTTTCTCGGATTTTCTCAGATTTCTTCATTTTTCTCACGTTCCATTTTTCTGGTATCTGATTTCCGCTAAGGAAAAGGCGTAACCCTCAATAGCTTCTCCATCTTGAACCCGCAACAAAGCCCGCTCAGCCACAACCCGCTTCCCAACAAGCTCACTCAACCGCCTCGCAGCCTTCCACACAGTCTGACGCTTCAACGGTTGCTCACTAGAATCCTCAAAAAACGCCTCATCACCCTTCCTCAAAATCTCAGCCAACTCATCATAAGGAATAGTCCTATAACGCTTAATCACCCTCTTCGGATCCTTAACCCTGTGAACCTTAGACATGAGTTTACAGTAGGTAGACAAAGCAATAAAAAGTTTACGACAACCTTAATTTTAAGATAAGCCTTAAATGAATCCGAAAGGTGTAAAATATGCCAGCGAAATGGGCCAGAGTAAGCCCAGCAATATTAGCCGCTGTCACCCCTCTGCCGGGCGGAAATTTAATAATGGCAACTGCTGCCAAGATTTAGCTTGCAACAAGCTGAATGGCTTAAGCATTTGACCATTTTTGTCCGCAGTAGGCGTGCTCCAGGCGCAGGGCGTGTCGAAGTAAAGAGCGCTTTCACTACAGCAGCTCACAAGACTTTAGGCATCGCTAGCAGACCAGAGAGAAACGTGATAGTCAAGACAGCCGTCAAAGCCGCTGGATTGAAGACAGGCGTGTTCCACAAGAAGAGCCGTGCAAGACCAGGATCTCCACTGTATGGCAAAGTCTACACAATGGGCGCAGCGGGAAGAGCTGAATAAACTCCCTTTTTTTCTTTTAAATTTTAAATAGAACTTGCACATAGTTAGTTTTGAGTGACTTGTATGGTTAAGTGTCCTTGGTGCGGAAAAGAAGTTAGAATAGAAGAATATTCAAGTCATTATGAGAGTTGTAGACAAGGAAAGCACGAAGTCGGTGAAACTTTACCGAAGACTACAGTAGGCACGGTTCTTGTTAGCAAAGCAAGAGACAGATTGGATATGGCGAAGCGCGAACTTCAATGGTTTAAAGAGGGAAGAACAAAACATGATGTTGCTAGGTACAACATGTTTCAGTATTTGTCTGCCATAGATGCTTTTTCAGAGGTTGCTGAGGCTTTAGGACTATCTGAGTTTGAGAAAAAAATCGAGTTTATAAAAGCTGATGCGCTGTGGCATGCCGAACAAATACCGCCTAGTTAGATTTTTTCGCCTGTGAGACTTTCTAAGAATTCTTTTGGCACTGAAGTGAACCAAACGTTTTTTTCAGCAAACCCCTTCTTAACCGCTTTTTTAATGTCGTCTTCTGTTACTTCCACTCCATAAGTGTAAAGTCCATGAAGTAGCTCATCCATTGATGGATAAAGCTTCGTGGCAATAAAGTGTAGAATCGCATCGTACTTACGCTGTTCCTCTTCTTCTCGCCATGGCATAGGCAAGGTGACAAGAGGCAAAAGCCTAAACGGTTTCTCAGTTCTTATCGCTTCTACAAAGTCATTGAAGTTTTTAAGAACCGTCGCCCAATCAGGATAGGGTCTATTTAACACATGCATCATAAAGTTGTCTCGCCATCTATAAGGGTCTTGTCCAAGCCTAGCCATTTCATATCTGAAAGCATCCCAGAGAATAGCCTGTTCCTCAGTGCTTGGCGCTCTTGGAAACGGAAGCTTGCTAATCGACACTCTAGGAATGGTAACTGGCGATACAAAAACCTCGGCTGGAGCTTCCACTGGCACTTCTAGTGGTGGTCGCCGAACACGCTCCCGCCTAACCGCAGGCGGAGTTATAGGAGCAGCCACAGCCTTCAAGACATTTTCAACTTCTTCTTCAAGGTATGTTACGCCTTTTGTAGCCCACAATTCCCTAGCCCTAGCCTCATACTCATGCCAAAACCGACTCCAAACCTCGTCTGACCACTCCAACCCCAAATCGTCAGCCTTAACCTTTACAACGGTTCTTAAAGCTTCAATCTTGTCTGTCGGCAACTCGGCAGGCTTAGGTGGCAGAGCAACCTTAGCCTTCTCGCCGAACTCGCTCACAACAAGCAACGCTTCATGGCTTGCACTCCGAAAAGCATCATCCTCAATATAGCTTACGCCCCTGCTCCTAGCCTCTTCAAAGTCCCGCTTCACCCTTGCAGGAACCCGTCGCAAAGCCTCAGCCAAAACTTCGTTTCTGTGAACCTTCAAAAACTCTTCCGTCTCTGGATGAACCAGCACATAACTACGAATTTCACGATCCACTAACGCTTCAACAGTTTCCTTCTTCACTTCAGGAACGACAGGCTTAGGCGGAGGTGGCGGTGCAACAACTGGTGGAGACACAACTGGGGGTTTCTTGGCAACCTTCTCCAAAATTTTAGACGCAATCGCTTTAGCTTGTTCTGTGGTGAAGCCTAACGGAAAAACGTGTCCAGAAGCGAAAGCGTCAAGGTCCATTTGCGGGTGCAGAAAAGCCCAGCGTATAGCCGTCAGCAAACCGCCCTTTGTAAGCTCAACCTTTTCAAGTGGAATCAATAGCTTAACCTGCTCGTAAGCCTCGGCAATTTTGGTTTCCGTTGGCGCTCTCTCAACGAAAACTTCGACGGCTCTCTCGCGAAACTTCGCCCTCACCCACGCTGGATCCTGAGTGGTTTCGCCGTATTTCACGAAAAACTCCTCTTTCAACTTCGGAATTATCTCACGTTCAACATATCGTTCCGCTTCATACTCACCCATCAAAACAGTCTTCAAAACCTGAAACTGACTCATCCTTTTCAGTTCATCCAGAGTCTCTCGAGTCCACCCCTCTATAATGCTGTCCCAACCCTCCTTCAAACTCTCAAGCGCCAGAACCTTCGTGACGACACTCCAGAAACCGCCCGTTTCATCCTTCAACGGATACAAGTTAGTGACAGCCCACACCAACCGCTCTCGAGGCCACTCTTTAACCCACCCCAAAAATTCAAGAAGATTC
>Ga0315279_10003260_pt1 | contig 22934 bp, 23 predicted proteins | sample YL17G06_20_MG_FD_203694 | JGI IMG/M metagenome (GOLD analysis project Ga0315279, IMG submission 203694) | Sediment microbial communities from Yellowstone Lake, YNP, Wyoming, USA - YL17G06_20 | ecosystem: Environmental > Aquatic > Freshwater > Lake > Sediment | place: USA: Wyoming | collected... | reverse complement strand
GCTCGATGACCTGGCGGATGTTCTCGGTGCCAGCGCGATGGCCGGCCATGCGGGACAAGCCTCGCTGGTGAGCCCAGCGGCCATTGCCGTCCATGATGATGGCCACGTGGGTTGGCACACAGCTCAAAGAAAGGAGAGCTGCCTTTTGGGCGGGTTGCACAGCCATCACTCTCATTCCACTGCTACCCAACGCCTAGGGATAACGACCGATTCCTCCGGAGGCGCTGCCTGAGCCATCTAGACCGCCAGCAGCTCCGCTTCCTTCTCCTCGCCCACCCGCTCGATGTCCTGGATGAATTCGTCGGTCCGCTTCTGGAGGTCTTCCTGCGCTCGAAACTGGGCGTCCTCGGAGATATCCTTTTCTTTCTGCAGGCGGCGCAGCTCGTCGTGGCAGTCGCGGCGGACGTTGCGGACGGCCACCCGTCCCTCCTCCACCTTCTTGTGCACCACCTTGACCAGCTCCTTGCGCCTCTCCTCGGTGAGCTGGGGGATCACCAGGCGGATGATATTGCCATCATTGATGGGGTTGAGCCCCAGGTCCGACTTGTGGATGGCCTTTTCGATGGGCCCCAGGCTCTGGCGATCCCAGGGCTGGATGGTAAGGAGGCGAGGCTCCGGCACGCCGATGGTGGCTATTTGATTCAGGGGGGTGGGAGCACCGTAGTAGTCCACCCGCAGGTGCTCCATCAGGCCTGGGTGAGCGCGGCCGGTGCGGATGGTGGCCAGCTCCTTGCGCAGGGCCTCTACCGCTTTGCCCATGCGGTCTTTGGCATCGGCCAGGACATCGTCTATCATGGTTCACCTCCCGGTGCCAGGGCAGATTCGTGTTGGGCCACCAGAGTGCCTATCGTCTCGCCGCAGGCCGCTCGCGCGATGCTATTGGGCGCTCGCAGGTCGAAAACGATGATGGGGAGGTTGTTGTCCATGCACAGGGAGAGGGCAGTGCTATCCATGACCTCCAGCCGGCGGCTGAGGGCTTCCATATAGCTGAGCGTTTGGAAGCGGCGGGCGCTGGCAACCTTGGCGGGGTCGGCATCGTAGACGCCATCCACCTTGTTCTTGGCCATGAGTAGAACGTCTGCATCGATCTCGACCGCTCGCAGGGCAGCCGCTGTGTCGGTAGTCATGTAGGGATTGCCAGTGCCGGCGGCGAAGATAACCAATCGCCCCTTCTCCAGGTGGCGAATGGCCCGGCGGCGGATATAGGGTTCGGCCACCGCCTGAACGGTGATGGCCGACTGGGTACGCACGGTGACGCCCAGCCTCTCCAGGGCGTCCTGGAGGGCCAGGGCATTAACGATAGTGGCCAGCATACCGGCGTAGTCGGCAGTGGCCCGGTCCATGCCGGCGGCGCTGGCATCGGAGCCGCGAAAGATGTTGCCGCCGCCCACCACAACTGCTGTCTCGGTGCCCATGTCCAGCACATTCTTGATCTGATCAGCGATGAAGGCCATGGTGTCGGAGTCTATGCCGTAGCTCTGGTCACCCATGAGGGCTTCACCGCTGAGCTTCAGAAGGATGCGGTTGTAAGGAGCCGTGGCCACGGGCCACCTACCTCTAGTGCCCTAAGTGGAAGCGGGCAAAGCGACGCACTCTGACGTTTTCGCCGGTCTGGGCTATGATCTCGTTGACTAGGTCTTGAACGGTGAGGCTGGGGTCTCTGATGAAAGGCTGGGCCAGTAGGCAGAGCTCCTGAGGGTTGCCGTCGCTGCCAGCTGGTAGTTCCTCCGGGGCGATGTGCTGGGGGTCGGTGGCTGCCACCTGCATGGCGAGGTCGTGGGCCAAGGCCCGGAACGCGTCGGTGCGGGCCACAAAGTCGGTCTGACAATTCAACTCCACCAGCGCGCCCAGGCGGCCGTCGGAGTGGATGTAGGCCTCCACCAAGCCTTGCCGCGTCTCTTGGGAGGCCTTTTTTTGGGCTATGGCAACACCCCGCTGACGCAGGATCTTTTTGGCCTTTTCCAGCTCTCCCCCGGCCTCCTCCAGGGCCCTCTTGCAGTCCAGCACCCCGGCGCCAGTGAGATCGCGTAGCTTCTTGATGGTCTCCGCGGAAACAGCCATCATATCTTGCCCCAAGCCTGCTGTGCTATTCGCTGGCTACTTCTTGTTCCTGCTGCTGGTCTGATTCGGGCTGTGGCTCGGCTTGCCCTTCGGTCACCTGCTCCGGCTCCGCCTCCTGCGGTTCGGCCACTGCTTCGGGCTGTTGCTCTTTGGGCTCGGCCACGTATGCGAGGGGTTCCTCCTGCGCCCGGCTGATGTATTCGGGTGCAGGCTCGTCGGGAGAGGCCACGTAGCCCGTCTCCTGGAAGGCTCTCACGTCCACCGCCTCCAGGGACTCCTTGGCAGCGTACTCGCGGGCGGCCAGGCCATCCAGGATGGCGTCGGCCATGCAGCCGGTGACAAGCTTGATGGCCCGAATGGCATCGTCGTTGGACGGGATGGGATAGTCGACCTCGTCAGGGTTGCAGTTAGTGTCCACCATGGCCACGATAGGTGTGCCCATGCGGCTGGCCTCGGCCACGGCGATGCGCTCCTTGGAGGGGTCGACCACGTACAAAGCGCCGGGCAGTTTGGTCATCTCTTTGATGCCCACCAGGTGGCGATTCAGGCGGACTATCTCCTTTTCCACCTTGAGGGCCTCTTTCTTGAGCATGCGTTCGAACTCGCCCCGCTCGCGGGCATTCTCCAGCCGCACCAAGTGGTCGATGCGGGCCTGAATGGTGGCGAAGTTGGTGAGGGTGCCTCCCAGCCAACGGCTGCTGACGTAGGGCATAAAGCAGCGCTTGGCTTCCGTCTCAATGGTCTCCTGGGATTGCTTCTTGGTGCCCACGAAGAGGATAGTCTCCCCCTGAGCCGCCAGGTCCCGCACGAAGTTGCAGGCCTCCTCCAGTCGCCCTACCGTCTGCTGAAGGTCGATGATGTGGATGCCGTTGCGCTCGCTGAAGATGAAGGCCCGCATCTTGGGGTTCCAGCGGCGGGTCTGATGGCCGAAGTGCACTCCGGCTTCCAGCAGCGACTTCATGGAGACGGCGGTGGTCAACGGCTCCTTATCCTCCTTGAGTTTTCTTGTCGGTCGGACATTCGGCTGAAAGTATAGCATAGGCCCAGAGGTGGGGCAACGGCGCCAATACGGGGATATGGCCTGCGCCACCTCCCGCAGACATCAGCGCCTTGCTCCAAAGGCGTCGTTCCTGTAGCATTTTTCTTGGGTCTACGCGCCAACAGGAGGTTTGCCTTGCCCACCTACGAGTACCGGTGCGGTCAGTGCCAGCATCAATACGAGAAGAGGGAAGGATTCGACGCCCCGGTGGAGCAGGCATGCCCTGTGTGCGGCGGGCTGGCGCAGCGGCTTCTCCACGCGCCCGGCATTGTGTTCAAGGGGCCCGGCTTCTACGTTACCGATAACCGTAAGAATCACGAGTGGGAATCCGCTGATAGAGAGACCAAGGAGGAGAAGCTGCCGCCCGAAGGGGCGCCAGAGGTCTCTGCCAAGAAGTAGGCGGCGGTGCGAGCGCTCATCCAGCGGGTCAGCCATGCCTCGGTGACAGTGGGTGGGGAGCGGCTGGCGGAGATAGGGCAAGGGTTAGTGGTGCTGCTGGGAGTGGCGGCGGGGGACACAGCCGAGGACGCCCACAGGCTGGCCAGAAAGACGGCCGAAATGCGCATCTTCTCCGATGCGGACGGCCGTTTCAATCTATCCCTCCTGGACGTGGGTGGTGAGGCCCTGGTAGTGAGCCAGTTCACCCTCTTGGCCGACACCCGCCGAGGGAGGCGGCCCAGCTTCAGCCAGGCGGCGCTGCCAGAGGAGGCCGAACCCCTGGTGGAGGCGTTTGCGGCGGCTCTGCGGGAGACAGGCGTCGAGGTGCGGATGGGCCGCTTTGGGGCGCACATGCTGGTGGAGATCCACAACGAGGGGCCGGTGACCATCTTCCTCGATAGCGAGGAGTTGGAGCGTCCGCGAAGAGGCTAGACGAGCATTTCCCGCCAGGCATATACTGGCCTTGATTTGACTTCTTATAAGCTTTCGCGCCTTTTCCTTTTGGGTCTTCTGACGCTGGAGCTTGTGGCTCTGGTGAGCCTGGGGTCGCTCCGGCTGGGGAGGCTTTTCACGGCGCGCGACGATGCCTCGGCGGATTCGGCGCCCGGCATCAGCGTGTCGCAGGCGGTGGCCGAGTCTCCGGCGCCCGATGCGTCAGACCTTTATCTGCAGCCCTTCCTGCGGGCGCTGGCCGAGAAGGCGGCGGCGGAGGCGACCCCGGAGCCTGAACCCCCGGGGCCGACGCTGGAGGAGCTCGGGACGCTGGAGCTGGCTACGGCCACCCCGCCGGTAGGCGTCGCCTTCGCCGAGGGCGAGCGCTGGATCGCCGTCAACCTGACCACCCAGCGGGCGATGGCCTTCATCGGCGCTCAGCCGGTGCGGGTTGCCCTAGTGACGACGGGGATGCCCGGCTGGGAGACGCCCACCGGTGACTTCAGGGTCTATCGGCGGGTGGAAAACGAGACCATGGATTCCCTCGGTCTGGGCATCCCCATAGACTCGCCTGAGGGCTGGTATGTAGACAACGTCCTGTACACTCAGTACATCTTCAGCGGCATTACGCTCCACTATAACTACTGGCGTCCGCAAAGCTACTTCGGCAATGTTCCCTCCAGCCACGGCTGTGTGGGCCTGGGCTTGGGCGACGCCAAGTTCTTCTGGGACTTCGCCGACATCGACACACGGGTGGTAGTGTACAAGTGAGGGGTGGGGCCGCGGATAAGGGCCTCTAGTCTGAGGCCCTTACACCTCTAGGCTCATGTCCAGGGCTTTGGCCGAGTGGGTGATGGCCCCCACGGAGATGTAGTCGACGCCTGTCTCCGCCACCCGCCGTACACTCTCCAGGGTTATCCCGCCTGAAGCCTCAAGGGCGGCTCGTCCCCGCGCCATCTCCACCACCCGCCGCATATCCCGCAGGGGCATGTTGTCCAGAAGGAGCTCTTCTGCTCCTGCCTCCAGGGCCTGGCGCGCTTCATCGACAGTGGTGACCTCGATCTGCACCCTCATCCCTGCCGGCGCTTCCTGGCGGGTCAGACGCACGGCCTCGGCGATGCCCAGGCCGCGGGCGCGCAGGGCGGCCAGATGGTTGTCCTTGATGAGCACGGCGTCGGCCAGGGTGAGGCGGTGGTTCTGGCCGCCGCCCAGCCGCACGGCGTACTTCTCCAGCGTGCGCAGGCCGGGGGTGGTCTTGCGGGTATCGCGGATGCCGACAGGCAGGCCGGCGATCGCTGCCACCAGGCGGGCGGTGGCGGTGACCACGCCCGAGAGATGGGTCAGGTAGTTGAGGGCTACCCGCTCGCCTCGCAGGATGGCAGCCAGGGGCCCCTCGATGCAGGCTACCTCCTGGCCCGGCGACAGGCGGCTTCCTTCGTCGGCCAGCGGACGCCACTGCAGCGACGGATCGACTGTCCTGAACACCGCCTCGGCCATGGGCAGGCCGGCCAGCACCCCCTCCTCCCTGGCGACGATGACGCCTCTCCCCTTCTGCTCTGGAGGCACCAGGGCAGCAGTGGTCACGTCCTGCCAGGCCTTGTCCTCGTTGAGGGCGCTCTTGGCCAGGCGGCGCAGGTGGGCCTGAGGGAGCTTGGGGACGGCTTGTTCAGTCATGGCGGTGGAAGACGATATGGCGGTGCCATGCCTGGGAGCGCTCGGGGAAGTCGGAGCGGTAGTGCGCGCCCCGACTCTCCTCACGCATGAGCGCTCCCTCTGTCACCAGGCGGGCGCACAGAAGCAGGCCGGACAGCTCGTGCGAAGGGCGGTCGGTGGGCGCGGGCAGGGTCGCCTGCCAGGCGGAGAGAATGGCCTTGGCCTCGGCCAGCGAACGGCCATCGCGGACGATGCCCACCTTGTCCCACATGAGCGACTGCAGCGCGCCCAGGTCCAGGGGAGGCACGTCGGCTGGTTTGGGCTCGCTGAGGGAGATGGCCTCAGCGCTGGGATCGTTCACCGTGAGTTCCTTCAGAAGGGTTCGCTGGACGACCCGCTTGGCGAAGACGATGGTCTCCAGGAGGGAGTTGCTGGCCAGGCGGTTGGCTCCGTGAACGCCGGTGCAGGCGGCCTCGCCGCAGGCATATAGGTCGCGGATGTTGGTCTCGCCCCAGGTGTTGGTGCGCACGCCGCCCATCGTGTAGTGGGCGGCTGGCGACACGGGGATGGGGTCGGTGGTGATGTCCAGGCCGTGCTCGAGGCAGAAGCGGTAGATCTGGGGGAAGCGAGATGTCACCCTGGACGGCGGCAGGTGGGTCACATCCAGATTGACGTGGTCGCTGCCGGTCTTGTTCATCTCCGTCAGGATGGCTCGTGCTACCACGTCGCGCGGGGCCAGCTCGGCCGCCGGATCGTACTCGGCCATGAAGGCCCGCCCCTGAGCATTACGGAGGATGCCTCCCTCGCCGCGCACGGCCTCAGAGATAAGGAAGGGCTGGACGCCGGGCATGCGCAGGGCGGTGGGATGGAACTGGAAGAACTCCATGTCCATGACCTCGGCGCCTGCCTGGTAGGCGAGGGCGGTGCCGTCGCCGGTGGCCACCGTGGGGTTGGTGCTGACCTTGTATAGCTGACCGGCCCCGCCGGTGGCCAGGACGAGAAAACGACAGGAGAAGTCGAGGCGGGTGTTGGTGCGGCAGTCGAGCGCCTCAACCCCTTCGATGGCGGCGTCCGCCACCCGCAGCTTGGCCGCCAGGCAGTGCTCCATGATGGTGATGCGGGACAGCCTGGCGACGCTGGTGAGGGTGAGCTCGATGTGGGCACCGGTGGCGTCGCCGCCGGCATGAAGGATGCGGGACATGCTGTGGGCTCCCTCCCGGCCCAGGGTTATCTCCCCGTCCAGAGTGTCGAAGGGGACACCGAAGCCCACCAGGTCGGCAATGCGGTCGGCGGCCTCCTCGGTGAGGATGCGGGCGGCCTCGCTGTCCACCAGGCCGGCGCCAGCGCGGATGGTGTCCTCCAGGTGGAGCTGGGGCGAATCGCCCTGGCCGATGGGGGCGGCAATGCCGCCCTGGGCATAGCGAGTGTTGCACTCGTCGATGGAGCCCTTGGTCAGCACCAGGACGCTGCCGTGCTCGCGGGCCTTGAGGGCGGCGTATAGGCCAGCAATGCCAGAGCCAACGATGATGTAGTCAAAGTGCTGTGGAGGAGTGCTCATGCCTTGACTCTTGTGAGATCCACGAAGGACGCTTTTCCCACGTCTACCAGGCCCTTATCGGTGAGCTTGAGCTCGGGGATGACCGGCAGGGCCAGGAAGGAGAGAACGGCGAAGGGGGCGGGCACGCTGGCCCCCAGCGAGGCGGCGGCGTCTTCTACCGCCTCCAGTTGGGCCGCCACTGTCTCCAGCGGCTGCGGCGACATGAGGCCGGCCAGGGGCAGTGCCAGGGAAGCCAGCACCTGCCCTTCGGCCACCACCGTCAGGCCGCCGTGCATCCGCTCTACTTCGCGGACGGCGGCGTACATGTCGCGGTCGTTGGTGCCCACCACGATCACATTGTGCGAATCGTGCGCGACGGACGAGGCCAGGGCCCCTCGCTTCAGGCCGAAGCCCTTCACCAGCCCCAGGCCGATGTTGCCCGTCGCCCGGTGGCGCTCCACTACCGCCAGCTTCAGGATATCGCGCTCGCTGTCGGCGGCCACGCGGCCGTCTTCCACCCTCACCTCCTCCATCAGCTTCCTGGTGATGATCTGCCCCGGCATGATCCCGATGACGGGCAGGCGGCGCGCGGATGTCCTGAGGGTGAAGGCATCCTTGCCGAAGGGGGCGATGTGGAAGGTGCGGGTGAGCCGCCGCGGGATGCGAAGGGTGGTGGGGAAGAGGGCGTGGCCGTCGCTGGCCACCAGGCGACCGTCGTAGTATACCTGCTGCGGCTGGAGATCCGACAGGTCGTCGGCCACGATGAGGTTGGCCACGAATCCGGGGGCGATGGCCCCGCGGTCGCTCAGGCCAAAGTAGGCGGCGGGATTGATGGTGGCAAGCTGGATGGCCCGAATCGGGCTGAGGCCGAGGCGGATCGCCTTGCGCACCACGGCGTCGATGTCGCCGTCGCGGAGGAGGTCCTGACAGGAGCGGTCGTCCACCACCAGCAGGCAGCGGGGGTAGGTGTCATCGGTCACTAGCGGCAGGAGTTCCTCCAGGTTCTTCTCGCTGGTGCCCTCGCGGATCATCAGGTGCATGCCCCGCCGCAGCTTGTCGCGGCCTTCCTCCAGGCGGGTCGACTCGTGGTCAGAGCGGGGGCCGGCGGCCAGGTAGGCGTTGAGGCCCTTGCCGGTGAGGCCGGGGGCGTGGCCGTCGATGGGTCTGCCCCTGGCAGCGCGAAGCTTGTCCAGAGAGTGGCGGTCGCCGGACACGACGCCGGGGAAGTTCATCATCTCGCCCAGGCCCAGGGTGTTCTGCCAGCGCAGGGCGGTGGCGATGTCGTGCGGCTCCAGAGAGGCGCCGGCCGTCTCCAGGTTCGTGGCGGGCACGCAGGAGGGCGCCATCAGGAAGACGTCCAGGGGCAGGCGGGCGGCGTCTCTGAGCAGGCGGCGCAGGGCCCTCAGGCCGGCCACGTTGGCCAGCTCGTGCAGGTCGGTGATGACGGAGGTCGTGCCGCGGGCCACCACCGCCCGCGCGTACTGGCCGATGCTGAGCATGGAGCTCTCGATGTGGGTGTGGCCGTTGATGAAGCCGGGCAGAAGGTAGGCGCCGCCCAGGTCCACCACCTCGCGTGCCTTGTACCCCCGGCCAATGCCAGCGATCCGGCCCTCGCACAGGACGACGTCGCCCTCCTCGACCTCCGAGGTGAAGACGTTGACAATGCGCGCGTTGGCCAGCAGCGTATCGCCGGGGGCGTCCCCACGGGCGACGGCGATGAGCTGCTCGAGGCTTGTGCTATTCATCCTCTATCGCGTAGATGTCCGGCAACTGACGATGCTGCTGGGCATAGTCGAGGCCGTAGCCCACCAAGAAGTCCTCGGGCACGGTAAAGCCCAGGTACTCGATGACCGTGCCGGCCGCCAGCGCTCGCTCGCGGGCCAGCAGGGCGCACACTCGCAGGCTGGCCGGCTGGCGGCTGGCCAGATAGTCGCGCAGGTGCTGGAGGGTGAGGCCGCTGTCGATGATATCGTCCACCAGGATGACGGGGCGGCCGGCGATGTCGGTGGTGATGTTCTTGAGGATGGTGATATGCCCCTTGCTGGTCTTCTCCATCTCGTAGCTGGATGCCGCCATAAAGTCGATCTCCAGCGGCAGGCCAACCTCGCGCACCAGGTCGGCCAGGAAGACGAAGGCCCCCTTGAGCACGCAGACGAACACAGGGCGCTGGCCGGAGTAGTCGGCCCGGATCTGGGCCGCCAGCTCCTTGACGCGCCGCCGAATCTGGCCACGGGAGATGATGCGCCGGAGGTGACTCATGCCGCCGAGTCTATTGTAGGCGGCGGGGGAGGAGGTGGCAAACAGTGCTACACCGCCGCCAGCATGCGGTCAAGGGCGATCTCGGCGCAGCGGGCTAGCCCCGCTCGCCCTTCGACAGGCTCAGGGTGAGCGGTCTTAGTGCCCCGCTCGCGGTCTCGGTGTTCCGCTCATGGTGAGCCTGTCGAACCATGCCCGCTACACAGCCGCCAGCATGCGGTCGAGGGCGATCTTGGCGTAGCGGGCCGTCTCTGCGTCCACCTGTACGCGGTTGACCACCTGGCCCTCCACCAGCTTCTCCAGCACCCAGCACAGGTAGGCCGGGTGGGTGCGATACATGGTGGCGCAGGGGCAGACCACCGGGTCCAGGCAGAACACCAGCTTGTCGGGGTTCTCGCGGGCCAGGCGGGACACCAGGTTCACCTCCGTGCCCACCGCCCACTTGCTCCCCGCGGACGCCTCGGCGATGGTGCGGGCGATGAGCTCGGTCGAGCCGTCGTAGTCGGCGGCCTGCACCACCTCCAGCGTACACTCAGGGTGAACGATCACCTGAATGTCGGGGTGCTTCTGGCGGGCTGCTCGTATCTGCTCCAGCGTGAAGCGCTGGTGCACAGCGCAGTGGCCCTTCCAGAGGATGACCCTGGCCCGCTGAAGCACCGCGAGGCTGTTGCCGCCCAGGCTGCCCGCCGGCAGGGCGTAGTCCCAGACCGCCGTCTCCGCCAGGGGGATGCCCATCTTGACGGCGGTGTTGCGCCCCAGGTGCTGGTCGGGGAAGAAGAGGATCCGCTCGGCCCGCTGGAAGGCCCACTCGAGCACCATGCGGGCGTTGGAGGAAGTGCAGACGATGCCGTCGTGGCGGCCGCAGAAGGCCTTGAGGCTGGCCGCCGAGTTGATGTAGGTGACGGGCAGGATGCCCTCGATGCCCGCCTCCGCTAGCTCCTGCCAGCAGGCGGAGACGTCCTCGGGTGCGGCCATGTCGGCCATGGAGCAGCCGGCGGCCATGTTGGGCAGGATCACGATCTGGTTGGGCCCGGAGAGGATGTCGGCGGATTCGGCCATGAAGTGGACGCCACAGAAGACGATATAGTCCTTCTGCCGCTGCTCGGCGGCCCAGCGAGCCAGCTTGAGGGAATCGCCGCGGTAGTCGGCTAGCTGAATGATCTCCTCCCGCTGGTAGTGGTGGCCAAGGATGACCAGCCTATCGCTCAGCTTGGCCTTAGCCGCCCACAGCCGCTGCACCAGCTCGTCGGCGGCGAGTGAGTGGTACTCGGAGGGGATGTCCTGCTGCCAGAGGGCGAATGCCTCCTCCTCGGCCAGGGGGATAGTCTGGAGGAGACGGTCGGTGGTGCATTCCACGGCCTCTGCTAGGAGAAGCTCTTCGGTAATCCGCGCCTTGACAGCCATGGTTCTCAGCCTTTCCGGCGAAGCAAGTTAGTGTATTACCTACACTTATTATAGAAGACGATAGCACACTATGGCAATAGTGTCAAGATCACACGAAGCGAAATCAGAAGATCACCGGTCGCCGCTCACGGAAGGAGTAGAGCTGGGCCGGCCGGTGGGCCCCCTCGGTGGCGGTGCGCCCTGTAGGTTCGATGATCCCCAGCGACAGCATGCGCTTGCGGAAGTTCCGCTTGTCCAGGGGGCGGGAGAGGATCGCCTCGTGCACCCGCTGGAGCTGGCTGAGGGTGAAGTACGGGGGCAGGAGGCTGTAGGCCACGTTCGAGTAGTCCAGCTTGGCGCGAAGGCGCTGGAGGGCGTAGTCGATGACCCTGTTGTTGTCGAAGGCCAGGCGCGGCAGGTCGGCGATGGGGAACCAGGCGGGCCGCCAGGTGCGGCGAGGGGCGAGCTTGGCCTGGCGGCTGTCCACAAGGGCGAAGTAGGCGATGGCCACGGAGCGCTGGCTGTCCAGGTCGTGGAAGGTGTAGAGCTGCTCGAGGTAGACATCGGTGACGCCCGTTTCATCTCGCAGCTTGCGGCTCGCGGCTTCGTCCAGCGATTGGCTGGGGGCGAGAACGCCCCCGGGAAGGCTCCACAGGCCGCGGGAGGGCTCAGCGCTGCGGGAGATGAGGAGCACCTGCAGCACGCCGCCGTCTACGGTGAAGATGACGACGATGAGGGCGACGGCGGGTGAGACGTCGGCCAGGCGTGGCGAGGTGGTGCGAGTGCTTTCGCTAGCGGCCATCGGTTGAACCAACGGGGGTAGGCCGGCGCACTTGTTGGCCCTGAAGAGACCAGGCGCTGGTCTTCTCTATTCGTACGTTCGCCAGCTCGCCGGGGCGTGCCTGGCCGGAGAAGTGGACGATCTTGTCGCTGCGAGTGCGCCCGTTGAGCTTCCCGCTCTTCTCGCCCTCGACCAGCACCTCCTGCACTGTGTCCTGAAGGCGAGCGTTGATCTCGGCAGCGATGCCCTCCTGTAGATCCTCGACGATGTGCAGGCGCTCCATCTTCGCCTGCTGGGGCAGGTCGTCGGCTAGGGTGCGCCAGGCGATGGTGCCCGGCCGCGGCGAGTAAGCGGCGACGTGCACCTTGTCGAAGCGCAGCTCCGCCAGCAGGTCGCAGGTGCGGCGGAACTGCTCCTCGGTCTCGCCGCAGAAGCCAACGATGACGTCGGTGCTGATGGCGGCGGCGGGCAGCCGGCGGCGGATCTTGTCGACTACCTCTCGGTATTCGCCTAGGGTGTAGCCGCGGCGCATACGGGCCAGGATCGCGTCGTCGCCCGACTGGACGGGGATGTTGAAGCACTCGCACACCTTGGGCAGCTCGGCCACCGCCTGGATGATGTCGTCGGTCGTGTCCTTGGGGTAGGAGGTGAGGAAGCGGATGCGCTCCAGGCCGTCGATGTCGTGGATGGTGCGGAAGAGGTCGGCCAGGCTGGGCCGCTCGGGCAGGTCGTGGCCGTAGGCCTCCACCGTCTGGCCGAGGAGGGTCACCTCGCGCACGCCGTGGGCGACCAGCACCTCCACCTCGTGGGCCACCTCGGCGATGGGGCGGCTGCGCTCGCGGCCGCGGCGGTAGGGCACGATGCAGAAGGTGCAGAACTTGTTGCAGCCGTGGATGACCGGCACGTAGGCTGTGGGGCCAGGGCTCTGGGGGAAGGTCTCCGGCCAGAACTCTCCGCCCACGTCCTCCTGGAGCACGACGGCGGCCAGGACATCGCTGAAGGCCTGGGGGCGGGCGAAGACGTCGACGAAGGGGAAGCGCTCGCGCAGGCTGTCCGGGCGCAGGCCGACCATGCAGCCCATCACGGCGATCTGGGGACGGCGGCCGTTGGAGCGCTCTTTCAGGCGTCGCAGCGCTGCCAGCTTGCTGACGCCCCGCTGCTCGGCCTTCTGGCGGACGACGCAGGTGTTGAGGACAACGAGATCGGCTTCCTCGGGCCGGCGTGCCTCCTGCCAGCCCAGGCGCTGAAGGCCAGCCGCCAGCTTGGCCGAGTCGGCCTCGTTCATCTGACAGCCCACTGTCCAGATGTGGTATCGGGGCATCTTCTTCTCGTCGGTGGAAAGAGGCCTGCCTGTCCAGGAGCAGGTCTCGGAGGGGCGAAGGGAAGTTTCCTCAATGCGAATTGTAGCATCGGCTCGGGAGCCATTCAAGGCGACGGGTGTTGGCGGAGCTTCCTGGTCTGGCGCGTCATCCCTCGCCGCCTGTACACTGGTCGCTGCTATGAAGATGGAGCGGCCGCCGGCCCCGGCGCGGGCGTGGGACGCCCTGCGACGGCGCGTCGAGGATGTACCGCGGCCCCTGCTCTACGGGGCCGCCGCTGTGCTCCTCCTAGCCCTGCTGGTGGGCATGGCCGTGCTGCCCTGGCTGATGGGGGTAGACCAGGACGACCTGGAGGGCCTGGGCTATCCGGGGGTGTTCATCGCCAACTTTCTGGGCTCGGCCACCCTGTTCGTGCCGGTGCCGGGCCTGACAGCGGCGGGCCAGGCCCTCATCGTGGTCATGGCGAAGACCCTCAACCCCTGGGGCGTGGCCTTCGCCGGCAGCTCCGGCATGACCCTGGCTGAGACGACGGCCTACGCCGCCGGCCGCATCGGCCGGGCGGTGAGGGAGGAGCAGGGCCAGCCGCTCGGAGGTCGCTGGGGCCGCGCCCTGCGGCGGGCGGGGGCCTTCGTGAACCGCCTGATGCTGCGCTGGGGTTTCCCCACCCTCGTGGTGCTGGGGGCCATCCCCAACCCCCTGTTCGAGTTTGCGGGCGTCACGGCGGGGGCGGTGCGCATGAACTTCTGGCGCTTCCTGCTGGCGGTGGCCATCGGCAAGACGATCCGCGCCCTGATGTTGGCCTTCGTGGGAGGCTGGCTGTTCGGACCGGCGGAGCTGTGAGGGAGAAGGCCCCCCGGCGGCCCACACTCCAGATGCGTCAGCGAGGCGCTGCCAATCGGTTAGAGGTAGGCCCAATAGGGCGATCTACTCGGCTTTGGAACTGCGAAGGCTTGCGAAGAGAAATGCCGTGGCGGAGGGAATGGGATTCGAACCCATGAGGGAGCTATACACCCCCTACCCGCTTAGCAGGCGGGCGCACTCAGCCACTATGCGATCCCTCCACCCAACCAATCGGCAAGCGTATTGTAGCACTGGCACCAAGGGCCACTCAAGGCGGGCCAGTGTTCCAGGACATGTGAGCCGGTCCGCTCATGGTGAGCCTGTCGAACCATGAGGCCCTTCGACAAGCCCTTCGGCTGCGCTCAGGACAGGCTGAGGGTGAGCGGTAGAGGTGGTCTGGGCGCGTTCGTCCAGTACTACAGCAAGCGTCGCTCTTTGATGACCCGCTGGGTGGTGGCGCCGATGTCGGCGGGGCTGTCGACGATGACGGCGCCGGCGGTGGCTAGCGCTTCCTTCTTGGCCTGGGCCGTGCCACTGGCGCCAGCGATGATCGCTCCGGCGTGGCCCATGCGTCGCCCCGGCGGGGCAGTGGTTCCGGCCACGAAGGCGATGACCGGCTTGGTCATGGTGGTGGCGATGTAGTCGGCGGCTTCCTGCTCGAAGATGCCGCCGATCTCTCCCACAAGCACCACCGCCAGCGTGTCGGAATCGGCTTCGAACAGGCGCAGGGCCTCCAGGGGCGTGGTGCCGACGATGGGGTCGCCGCCGACGCCGACGCAGGTGCTCTGGCCGATGCCGCGCTCGCCGAGCTGGGCTACCGCCTCGTAGAGCAGGGTGCCGCTGCGGGAGATGACCCCCACGCGGCCGGGCGAGAACATGTCGCCGGGCATGATGCCCACCCGCGCCTGGCCGGGGGTGATGATGCCGGGGCAGTTGGGCCCGACCATGCGGATTCCCTGGGGCTGAAGATAGTTGCGTACCATCACCATGTCCTGGGCCGGGATGCCCTCGCTGATGCAGACGATGACGGGGATGCCGGCGGCGGCTGCCTCCAGGACGGCGTCGGCGCAGAAGGCGGCGGGCACGAAGATCAGCGAGCAGTTGGCGGCGGTCTCGTCCACCGCCTCCTGGACGGTGTTGAACACGGGCACCTTCTCATCGAAGGTCTCGCCGCCACGGCCGGGGGTAACGCCGGCCACCACCGTGGTGCCGTACTCGATGCAGCGGCGGGTCTGGAAGCTGCCCTCGCGGCCGGTGATGCCCTGAACGACCAGGCGGGTGCTGGAATCGACGAGGATGCTCAAGCCTGGTCCTCCGTTCCCACTAGCTCCCAGAACTTTGGGCCCCATTCGGGATGGTTTCTCAGCGGCTCAAGATCTCCGTCCTGCCGGGCCTCTACCCGGTGCCCGGGACGCCCGGCGATTGCTTGCGCGAGGTCGCGCAGCGACTCCTGCCAGCGGCCGGCAACCGAGAGAGCGCAGGCGCGATCGTATAGGATGCCGGGGTCGCTGGGGTTGGGCGCAAGCGCGCGAGCGAAGTCAGCGAATGCGCGTTCCTGCTGCCCAAGCTTGGCAAGCGCCAGCGCTCGGCTGCTTAGGGTGTCGGGGTGGTCGGGCCGGATGTCGAGCGAGCGGTCGAGGTCGGCAAGGGCCTCCTTTGGCCTGTCTCGCTTCGCCAAAGCGAAGCCGCGGTTGTTGAGGACGTCGGGGTGATCTGGGCGGAGTTCCAGGGAGCGGTTGAAGTCGCCCTCGGCCTCCTCGTGGCGCTGGAGGTGGCCGAGGGCGAAGCCGCGGTTGTTGAGCGTGCTAGGGTCGTCGGGGCGCAGCTCCAGGGAGCGGTTGAAGTCGGCCAGGGCCTCGTCGTAGCGCTTAAGGTCGTTCAGGGTGCTGCCGCGGTTGTAGAGGGTGCCAGGGTCGTCGGGGCGGAGTTCGAGGGAGCGGTTGTAGTCGGCCAGGGCCTCCTCGTAGCGCTTCAGGTCATCGAGGGCGGCGCCGCGGTTGGTGAGGACGTCGGGGTCGTCGGGCCGCCGCTTCAGAAGCTTACCATATTCTTCTATGGCGCCCTCTAAGTCGCCACTGTAGTGCAAGGCCAGGGCGTGGCCAAACCTCTCGAAATCGGTCTTGGGGGAAGGCACGAGCTTTTTCTGGATAGCTTTCCATTCAGCGTAGGTCTTAACCGGGTAGACGGCAGTCTCATGAACAGCGGGCACGCCCTTTCCCTGCAACCGTTCCCGAGGGCCGAATTCCACCTTCTCCCCAGCTTGAATACAGGCCTCCATGATGTCCAACTTGACCATGATCAAGGTTTCTGAGGCTGCATCTGCCTGCCCCTCGATGCGCTTTGCTTCAGAAATGAAGATGCCCTCCAGGGTCTCGACGTCAGACCAGACATCATAATCCAGCGCCACCTCCCCACACCCTATGCCAATACGGAGGTCCACCTGTGGTATTAACCCAGTGCGAGCCGCCTTGTGGGTTAGTTTGCAGAAACGGGATTGCTTCCACAGTTCCTTCAAGTAGATCGCCAGATTCATGGCGAGGCGTTCATCTTCGGACGGTTCTCCACCGCAGAGAAAAACACAACATTCGTCTCCGCGGCAGGCCGCCGTTACCCTGTCTGGCGCCAGGCCTTTGTCTTGCCGAAACCTCTCAACAGCTTCGTGGCAGGTCTTGTGAAAATCTCGGAGCATCTCGTTGTACTTGCCAATGGGCTGGCTGTAGCCAAATTCTGTCGAGCTGTGGATATCGGCGAAAAGGATTACTGCTCTAATGACTTCCGCCATTGTTCCTTCACCTTCCTGCTGCCTCCACGGCCTTGCGGGCGGCCTCGCCCAGGCCTAGCGCCCGGATAAGGGGCAGCTTGGCATCGGCCAGGATGCGCTCGCCGTCGGCCACGTTCATCCCCGCCAGGCGCACCACCACCGGCACCTCGATCTGCATCTCCCTGTGGGCGTCCACGATCCCCTGGGCAATCACGTCCACGCGGGCCATGCCGCCGAAGATGTTGATCAGGATAGCCTTCACGTCGGGGTCGGCGGTGAGGATCTTGAAGGAGTTGACCACGCGGGCCACGTCGTTCACGGTGCCGATGTCCAGGAAGTTGGCGGGGTCGCCGCCGGCCAGCTTGATGGCATCCATGGTGGACATTGCCAGCCCTGCCCCATTCACCACGCAGCCGATGTTGCCGCTGAGCCTAACGTAGTTGTTTATGCCCAACTCCCGGGCCTGCACCTCCAGGGAGTCCTCCTCGTCGCGGTCACGCAGCGCGGCGATCTCCGGGTGGCGAAAGAGGGCGTTGTCGTCCAGGTTCATCTTGGCGTCCAGGGCCAGCAGGTGGCCGTCGCTGGTCACCACCAGGGGGTTGATCTCGGCCAGGGAGGCATCCTTGGCGGCGAAGGCCCTGTACAGGCCGCTCATGATCTCGCCGGCCGGTCGCAGGAGGTCGCCGCCGAGGTTGGTGGCGAAGGCCAACTGGCGCCCCTCGTAGGGCTGGAAGCCCACCGCGGGGTCGACGAAGGCCTTGTGGATCTTCTCCGGCGATCTGGCGGCCACCTCCTCGATGTCCACGCCGCCGGCCTCGCTGGCCATCACCACCGGCCGGGCGCTGCCGCCATCGATCACGATGCCCAGATACAGCTCGCGCTCGGCCTGCACCTGCTCCTCAACCAGCACCTTCTTGACGATGTGCCCTTCAGGGCCGGTCTGGTGGGTGACCAGGCGCATGCCGATGATTTGCCTGGCTGCCTTCTCCGCCTGGACAGGCGTGGCGGCCAGCTTGATGCCGCCGCCCTTGCCGCGGCCGCCGGCGTGGATCTGGGCCTTGACCACCACCGGCACGCCCAACTCCCGGGCGACCTGGCGGGCCTCCTGAGGTGTAAAAACGACGCGCCCTTTGGGGATGGGCACGCCGTATTCAGACATGATCTGCTTGGCCTGATACTCGTGGATCTTCATCGAAGCTCGCCAAAAACACGATCCATGGGCCTTGACGCTGGCGGAGGGGGTGGGATTCGAACCCACGAACCCGACAAGTCGGGTTAGCGATTTTCAAGACCGCCGCCTTCAGCCGCTCGGCCACCCCTCCTGGCTGCACCCGGGCGGAAAGCGATGCCAGTATAGCGAAATCCACTCAAGGGGGCAATCGGATGGATCAAAGCATGTGGCGGCCTACCCTCTTGCTTGTTTGAGGCTCTGTGATAGAATTCCCTTGGCGTGTCGCTCTCTGCCGAATCAGGGTCAGGCGTGGAGGTGAGGCGGTCACCGTGGCGTTGGGTGATCTTGCTTTTGGTTTTGTCCCTGATAGTGGGCGCTGCGGCTGGTGGAGTGGCCGGAGTCCTAACCGCTCGGTTGCTGTCAGAGGACGAAGAGGAAGTGGCTGCTCCCACCGTCACGCCGGTTGGAGGTGCCAGCAACGTTACCCTCAGCGAGGAGTCAGCCATCACTCAGGCGGTGGAGAAGGCATTGCCCAGTGTAGTGGCCGTAGCTAGTGAAGAGGGGAGTCTGCCGGAGGGGGAGGATGGGCAACTAGGCTCTTTGGGTTCGGGTGTGATTATCGATGAGCGAGGCTACATCGTCACCAACGAGCACGTGGTTACCGACGCCGTCAGGATCACGGTCACTCTCTACAATGGCGAAGAGCGTGAGGCCACCCTGGTGGGCCACGATTGGCCTTTCACCGACCTGGCGGTGCTCAAGATTGCCCAAGGGGGGCTTACACCCTTGTCGCTGGGAGATTCCGATGCTCTGGTTCCCGGCCAGAGGGTCATCGCCGTGGGTAACTCGCTGCACGACTTTCGCAGCAGTGTCACTGTGGGCGTGGCGAGCGGGATGGGGCGGCGCTGGCAGCGGGATGGTATCTTTATGGAGGACCTGATCCAGACCGACGCTGCTGTCAACCCTGGCAACAGCGGCGGAGCGCTCATCAACGTTCTCGGGCAGATGGTGGGAATGCCCACCTCGGTGCTGCGCCTCGACAATGGGTTGGAGGTGGAAGGTATCGCCTTCGCCATCTCCAGCAAGACCATTCAGCAGGTAGTGGGAGACATCATCGAGAAGGGGAGGGTGACACGTGCCTACCTGGGGGTCTCCCACATAGACCTGACCCCTGAAATCGCTGCCGCTCGGGGGCTGGAGGTGCAGCAAGGGGCCTTGGTCTCCAGTGTGGGAGATGGCACCCCGGCCGATAAGGCCGGCATTGAGGTGGACGACATAATCCTGGCCCTGGGAGACCAGGAAATCACGGCCGATGTTCCTTTCTTGAACGTGCTCATGCGCCTACAGCCCGATGAAACCGTTCCTGTCGTCCTTAGCCGAGATGGGAAGGAGTTAACCTTGGACGTGACCCTCATCCAGCGGCCCCAGCGGCCCTAGGACGCGCTGGCGGTTGCCGAGATGGAGGGAGAAGGAAGGTAGAAGTTAGTCATGAATCGTCGTCCGCCGCCTGACAGAAGAAGAGAGTCTCCCCGAGAGGAAGGGCCCTTCGATCGCCTCTTCCATTCGCGCTTCGAGCGGGATCCGGCGCCCCTGATCATTGGCGGCACCATCATCTTTCTAGCCGTCCTTATTCTCATCCTCTTCCTGCCGCCCCTGTCCCTTCTGGGGGGAGGTGGTGGCGGTGGGGGCACTGGCCAGCCCACAGATGTCGGCTGCGGCATCACCGCCAAGCGCGCCGGCCAAGTGCCGGAGCTGCCCGCGGGCCTGGTAGCCCTCAGCCCATTGTACGAGTTGAGCGTTCCTGCAGGGGCTGAGGAGCAAGGCTGCCGCCTGACCACCATCAGCCTTGGTACCCCCACCCAGGATCCCTCCAATCTTGCTTTCTACACGTACCGCGATAACACCTGGGTGCGTCTGGCAGCGGCTACCCTTGCCGATGACGGGGCGGCCGCCGAGTCCGAGCTTGAGGACATCCCCGAGAATCTGACGGTGCTGCGGCTGGCGGCTGCCACCCATCTGGCCCTGGGCTCCCTGCCCAGCGGCGGCAGTATTGACCCGGCGGCGGCGGGCCTGCTGAGCGTCGTTAGCCCGGTGGACTACACCCCTACCTCTGACGGCGCCATCGTCGGCACAGCCACCAGCCTGGGCAGCGACCAAGGGCTCGACATCCTTCCCACCATCGCCGCCCGGGAGGGCGATGCTGCGAGGGCGGTCAATGCCATCCTGCGCAACGCTGGCCTCACTACCAGCCACATCGAGGCCATTGTCTCCCTCGCCGAGGGAAGCGATCTACGGGGGGTCGACATCGACTATAGGCAGGTGGATGCGTCGGTGAAGAGCGAGTTCAGCCAGTTCATCACCGACCTGGCTCAGGAGTTGCACAAGACGGGCCGCAAGCTGAGCATCACTCTGCCCATGCCGACAGTGGGCGACAGCAGCATCGACACCGGCGCCTACGACTGGGAGCAGTTGGGTAAGGCGGCTGACTACGTCAAGCTCCTCCCTGAAGGCGACCAGTCGCTGTACCGCAATCATATGTTCCTGGCCCTCCAACACGCCACCAGCGTCATCGAGCGGGGTAAGGTCTTTCTGGTGATCAGCCCCTTCAGCCACGAGAAGAGCAAGGAAGGGGTTAAGCCGCTGACCTTCCTCCAGGCGATGGGCATCGCCAATGTGATGACGGTGGTGCCGGGTCCGGAGGATTCCCAGGATATTTTGGGCGGCCGCCAGGTGGTCATCACCGGCGATAACATCCATCGTGAGACGGGTGGCTCCGGCATCAAGTGGAGCACCGAGACGGCCACCATCACCTTCTCCTACCGCTCAGACGATGAGACACGCACTGTGTGGGTGGAGAACTTCTTCAGCGTGGGATTCAAGCTGGAACTGGTGCAGGCCTTCCGCCTGGGCGGCATCGCCATCGAGGATGTGTCGGAGGGGTCTGGCGGGGTAGACATCTGGGCGGCAGTGGAGTCCCTGGTGAGGGGAGGGCTGATACGACTGGAGAAGCCCAATCCTGACAATCTGCGGCCTGAGTGGACGGCCAGTGCTGGCAAGATAGAGGCCCCTGGCACCGGTGGCGCTGCCACTTGGATGCCGCCCGATGAAGGAGGAACGTGCGAGATCTCCCTCATCGTCAGCGATGGCGTCAGCCGCGTAGGCCGCCGCCTCACCTTGGAGGTGCAGGCGACTGCCACGCCGACCCCGGAGCCTACGCTGGAGGTAACGCCCGAGGTGACCGAGACGGCAGAGGTGACTCCTCAAGCCACTGCCACACCCGAGGCTACCAAAACCGCAACCGTCACTGCCACGCCTGAGGCGACCAAGACCGCAACCACCACTGTCACGCCTGAGGCGACGGAGACAGCTACGCCTGAGGCCACAGAGACAGCGGAGGCTACGGGGACAGCCACGCCTGAGGGGGAGACGCCGACCGCCACGCCTGAGGGGGAGACGCCCACCGCTACCCCTTGATGGCGCCGGAGCGGATAGCCAGTACCATGCGAGTCATCGCTGGCGAGGCGAAAGGGTTGCGGCTCAAGAGGCCAGCCGTGCGCCATCTGCGCCCCACCTCGGACTTGGTGCGGGGGGCCATCTTCGACATACTGGGTTCGCTAGGGGCAGACACCTCTCGCGTCCTCGATCTCTACGCGGGCAGTGGCGCTTTGGGCATCGAGGCGCTCAGTCGCGGCGCTCACTGGTGCGACTTCGTCGAGCAAGATCGCGCCGCCTGTGCCATAATAAGGGAGAACCTGGGCCTGGTTGGCTTCCAGGAACGGGCGCGGGTTTATTGCCTGCTTGTGGAGAAGGCTCTGGACCGGCTGGAGGGGCCCTACGACTTGGTGCTTATGGACCCGCCGTATGAGGACGAGAGCGCTGGGGCGGTCATGGCCCGCCTGGCGGGCTCGTCTCTGGTCGGACCGGGGAGCACGCTCGTCGTGGAGCACTCCTGGCGCCGCCTGTCCGCCGACCAGTGGGGGGGGTTCAACGTGGTAAGCCGAAAGCGCCACGGCGATACTGGCGTGTCTATCTATCAATAGGAGGGGGCACTTGGCCGTCGCTGTCTATCCCGGTCGCTTCGATCCTGTCACTAACGGCCACTTGGACATCACCAAGCGCGCCGCTGCCTTGTTCGAGCGGGTGGTGGTGGCAGTGTACAGTGGGCCGGATGTTTTCTTCCCTATCGAAGAGCGGGTAATGCTGTTCGAGGAGGCGGTGAAGGATCTGCCCAACGTGACCGTCAAGCCGTTTAGCGACCTGGTGGTGACGTTTGCTCGCGAGGAGAAGGCCAACGTGCTCGTGCGGGGCATCCGCGCTTTTACCGACTTCGAGGCGGAGTTCGACATGGCTCTCATGAACAAGAAGATGGCGCCAGAGCTCGAGTCGGTCTACCTGATGGCCAGCCTGGAGCACCTGTTCGTCAGCGGTCGCAGGATTCGGGAGGTGGCCAGCTTGGGCTACGATGCGAGCGATTTGGTGCCATCCCATGTGGCGGCGGCCCTTCGCCGTAAGCTTGCCCACTAGGGGGAAGATCCTTGGCCAATGAATCTATCGATGTCCTCTACCTCATCGACCGCCTGGAGGAGCTCGTAGCGCGAGGCTTCCAGGTTCCCCTGGGTAGCGGCGTGGTAGTGCATCGCCAGCGCCTGCTCGACCTCATCGACCGCATGCGGGTGGCGATGCCTGCCGACATCCGCGGAGCGCGCGAGGTCCTGCAGAGGCAGGAGGAGATACTAGCCGAGACCCAGGAAGAGGCGGGCCGCATTATCGCCAGGGCGCAGGCGGAGGTGGAGGAGCGCCTGAAGAGGGAGGCGGTGGTGAAGGCGGCGGAGGAGCGGGTCCAGCAGATCGTCCGCGAGGGGGAGGAGAGGGCTCAGGCCCTGGTGGGAGACGCTGAGACGCAGGCCAGGGAGCGCCTGGATGAGGCCGAGAAGGGCGCCCAGCAGCAGATGGAGGAAGCCGACCTCTACGCCCTGCAAACCATGCGGCGACTAGAGACGCAGCTCAACAACTTCCTCAACACCGTCCGGAAGGGCCTCGAGGCGATGGAGGGGAGGGGCCACTGAAAACGGTGGCCGCCGATACGGACGCCCCGCGGGCCGTTAGGTTGCGGCTGGCTGCCCTGGGCGGTTTGGGCGCGATGGGCGTGGGGGCGGCGGGTGTCGTGATGCTGGTGTGGGGGGAAAGCCTTCTCGTTGCCTCCATAGTGTTCGCTGTCAAGACACTGGGCCTGTGGTGGGGTTACTTGGTCTTCTGCCTTGGT
>Ga0315279_10003259_pt1 | contig 22935 bp, 22 predicted proteins | sample YL17G06_20_MG_FD_203694 | JGI IMG/M metagenome (GOLD analysis project Ga0315279, IMG submission 203694) | Sediment microbial communities from Yellowstone Lake, YNP, Wyoming, USA - YL17G06_20 | ecosystem: Environmental > Aquatic > Freshwater > Lake > Sediment | place: USA: Wyoming | collected... | reverse complement strand
ATGGAATGTCTGCTTTGATTCCATCATTATAGTTGCCATTTACTAAGATAAAGCCATAAGGCTTAATCTCCACATCTCCTGCAAATGCTAAATAGAAAGATAAAGCAAAAATTGATAGGGTTAAAAGTAGAACCTTTTTCATGATTTTTCCTCCTTTCCAACTTTAACTTCGTTTCTCTCTTTTGCGTCTCTGATCTTACCCAAAACCAATCCTACTAACGAAGCGGTAAGAGTGAGTGTTCCGAAAGGTTTCAACAGTTGGTGGAACAAGCCCAAATCTTCGGAAACCTTGGGATTTTTGGGAAGATCAGGATAATAATCCAAAGCCTCAGGGAGCACGAAGATCTTCTTGGTTCCGGTGCTTAATTCTTTTTCACCGTAGATCACCGGATGTCTCCCCTTCATCTTTAGCCTTTCCTCAGCCTGGTGAGCCATTTCCAGGATTTGGTCCCGATCCCCAAAGACCAAGCAGTTGGTGGGACACGCCTTCGCACAAGCTGGCATTAAACCGTTCCCCAGTCGATCGAAGCAGAAAGTGCATTTAGTCGACTTTTCCGCTTGGGTGTCAATCACGGGAATTGTGAAAGGACAATATTCCCGGCAGGCTCCACAGCCTATGCAGAGTTCCCGATTCACATGTATTGCCCCGGTGTTCTCATCCCGGGTCATGGCTTTCACTGGCGTTACCGGGCAAGCCTTGACGCAAGCTGGGTCAACGCACTGCATGCAGCGGTGTGATCGGAAAAGCCATCGTAATTTGTTCTGCTCTTCCACCTCATAAAATTTTATTAGGTTGTAAGTGCTGGGAGAAAGCCCAATTGGATTCTGGTAGCCGCCCGCGGCCGCAAAGAAGGTGGTCTTCTCCCCTGGCAGCTCGTTCCATTGCTTGCAAGCCACCTGACAGGCCCGGCAGGCTATACATTTCTCCATATCCAGAAGGATTGCTTTTTCTGCCATTCTATCCCACCTCCTTTACAACGTCGCAGAGGAACGCTTTATATTCAGGAATGTTGGTGTTAGCATCCCCTACATGGGGGGTCAAGCTGTTAGCACTATCTCCCTTCGCCAATCCCTTAAAACCGAAATGCCAGGGGAGACCGATCTGTTCATACGCCTTTCCATTCAGTTTGAATGGTTTGAACCGGTTGGTCACCACCGCATAAGCAACTATATGTCCCCGCGCAGTCGATATCCGCACCTTATCCCCATTTTTAACGCCCTTAGCTTTAGCCAAAGAGTTGCTCATCTCCACGAACATGTCTGGCATAAGCTCCACCAGCCAGGGATTGTTTCTGGTCATCTGGCCTGCCTGCCAGTGCTCGGTGACCCGATAGGTGGTAGCGATAATAGGGAACTTATCCGGCGTTCCCACCATGTTCATTTCTCCAGCCCAGATCTTAATGGTAGGATTGTTCTGCTGAGAGGACATGAGATTCTTCACCGGGCTCTCCAGAGGTTCGTAGTGCTCGGGGAAAGGACCATCTGCCAGACCAAAACCAAAGAGACGGGCATGCCCTTCAGTCCTCATGATGAATGAATACGCCGCTCCCGGAGGTGCGGCTCCGTCCGGCACATCGCCGGTCCACTTCTTCTCTTCAGCATTCCATTTAATCACCCACTTTTGGGGAGCATACGGATTACCTTGAAGATCGCAGGAAGCTCGATTGTAAATTATTCTTCGGTTAACGGGCCAACACCAGGACCATTTGGGGGAAAGCCCGATATTATTGGGTGCATCGGTCAAATCCCGACGAGCGCCCATACGGGTGGGAGTCTTTGTAGCCTCGATATGATCTTTGATACCCTTAGCGTCTGGATTACAACGGAACAATATTCCGCTGCAACGGTGAAGCCCGTATACCTCGGGTGCATCTTAAACAGAGTAAGGAGCTTATACCTCATCCGTGTCGACGCTTAGATCTGTAGGTGCACGTCCTAATGATTGAAGTAATTGAATAGTCTTGTTGATATGCTCTCTCGTGGATAGGTCTGTGCCAAAGCGCTGTGGGTAGATATCATAAAGCCTACGGTATTTCACCGGGGTGACATTTATCATTAAGGAGTTTGCACCCGCAAGCAATCCAGCTTTTGCACCATCTTCTTTGTCTAATGTCTCAAGGGCAGTGGTTACCAAGATCTTTGCCTTTGGGTTCATCAACCGTGCCTGGGCAATTATCCTAAGCATTTTGGCAAGTGTGGGCGGAGCCTCATTCCGTAGAGGGGTTTGAGGATGCGGAATAAAAGGGCCAAAAGAGAACATCTCCGCCCCGAGTGAGGCAGTAAGTTTAATATTTTGTAGGATGTCCCTCCTGGTCTCTTTTGGCAAGCCCACAAGAAAACCGGTGATAATTAAATAACCTAATCCTCTAATCTTTTTTATCAGACCAAGTCGTTCTTCCAAAACAGAATCTGGCTTTAGGCGGCTATAGATGGTAGGGTTAGAGATTTCAAATCTGATAAGCGCACCGCGTACTCCAGCTTCATAAAGCCTTTGGTAGATAGTTAAAGGTCGTTCGCCAAGGGAGACAAAGAGAAGAACGGGATGGCGATTACGAATCTCTTTGCAAATGGTATAAAGTTTATCCTCGTCATAATACTCATCTTCACCAGATTGTAGCACAAGTGCCTTGAAGCCAAGTTTTACTGCCTCGTCAACCACTTCAAGGATTTCGGGTATCTGGAGGCGGTAACGCACAAGAGTCTTATTATCGCGCCTAATACCACAGTAAAGGCAGTTGTTGCGACAATAATTGGAGAACTCTAATATACCATGGATACAGCAAGAGTTACCATGATACTTCTGGCGAATGGCATTTGCACGTTCGTAAAGACCTTGTGGCTTAGCAGCCAGCTTCTTATCCGTCTCTTGCAATTTAAAGAATAGCTCACGCCAGTCATCTAAGATCTCTTTTGCCTCTGCTTCAGAAAGCTTCTGGATGACAAAACCACCCTGGGCATAGACATAGTCGCCTAACTGTATTTCAACTAAGTCCTTATATGCCTTTCTCCTTTCGCCAAAATACTCAACAGTGGCTACTCGGTCGGTCAATTCTACAACCTGTCCAGGAATTGCATAACACATGATTAAAAGTAAATATCTCTTTTGCCCTCAGCAATCTGTTCCAAACGTTTCTTTGTCTCTCTTTTGAGGGCTTCATCTTCAATCTGCTCCAGATATTCTCGGATGAGTTTTTTGCCTTTATCCATTAAACCATCGGTAGTGTAATCAAAGAGGTATTCTGCAAACGTTAAGATAGCGTTTGGCCGGCATAGGTTATGAATTTCACCATGTTTAGCCAACTCCATAAACCGCTTGCCTGTCCTTCTTCTACGATAACAGGCAGTACAGAAACTTGGAAGTAATTTATCCTCTACCGCATCCACAATAACTTCTGATAGTGGACGATGATCGTGAAGTATAAATTGAGGTTGCCCACCTTCCTTGCCATAACCACCAGTTGTGGTAACAGAGCCAGCGCTTGTCTGGGAGATACCTATTTTAAAGGCAGTCCTTCGGATCTCTGGCCGTTCTCGTGTTGAGATAATCATGCCGGTATAAGGAACTGCAAGACGTACGATGGCAATGAGTCTTAAGAAATCTTGGTCAGAGACTACATGTTCTGGTTTATAGTAGACACTGGGTGCAGGCTGAAAACGAGGCACAGAGATCGTATGTGGACCAACGCCATAAGTCTTATCAAGGTATTGCGCGTGTGCGACTAAACCAAGAACCTCAAACCGCCAATCATAAAGACCAAAGAGCACACCCAAACCCACATCATCAATCCCGGCTTCAAATGCACGGCCATGCGCAGTCATTTGACGCAGGTAATCCGCCTTTGGGCCACAATGCAGCCTCTCATAGGTAGGTTTATGGTATGTCTCCTGAAAGAGCTGATATGTGCCGATGCCTGCTTGTTTCAGTTTACGATAGTCTTCTCTCGTAGTAGCGGCAATATTGACATTTATCCGCCGTATATTCCCTTTGGAGGTAGAAACCGAGTATATTTTCTCAATTACTTGAACCACATAATCAATAGTGTTATGAATTGAGTCTTCTCCTGATTCAAGTAGGATGCGTTTGTGTCCTTGATCTATCAGGAATCTTGTCTGCTCTTCTACCTCACCCAAGGTCTGTCTGTGACGGACAAGCTCTTTATTCCTCATGTGGAAATTACAGTATTCGCAATCATTGACACAATAGTCAGAGACATAGAAAGGTGCAAAGAAGACCAGTCGCTCACCATAGATCTGTTGTTTGATTGCAGAAGCAGTTTTGAATAGAAGTCCAGTGAATTCAAGGTCTTTGAGGTTAACCAGATAACCAACCTCTAATAATGATAACCCTTTTTTAGCCATCGCCTTTTCTATAATCTTAATAATAGTCTCCGGATGTGGATTTTGTGTTTCGGCTACGATATGCTCTAAGTAATCGGTGTCTACGATAGTGGAAGTCTTCATTTAGATTGATTCTCCTTCAATTCTATTAATGATGATCCCCCAACCTGAGATCTTTTTAATCTGAAGCTTACAATCCTTAAGGATGCCATCATTATTAGTCAACGCCTCAAAGCACATCTTTAGGTCTTGCTCGGTAAGGTTTGAATCTTTACCTAAGGCGATCTCTACTTTAGTAACTGTTTTAATATTATTCCGGTCTGCTTGTCTTTTTATTTCTTCAATTAGCTCTTGTGTAATGCCCCATTCATGCATATATCTCCTTCAATACCACATCTATAATCTTGGGTATCTTCTCCTTTATCTTGGTCGAAGGCTCAAGTCCCCAGTCTGTGTTTTGGGGCTCAATACCTATAATTACCGTGGATTTTGGTTTTTCTCCGATTGTAGCAGCCATCTCCAACACATTAAGGAGACCAATCTGGTGCAAGGAGGTAGCTATCTTTTTCTCTGTCTTAATATCATCTGGGGTAAATCGATAAATACTTCCTGGCTCTCCTTTCCCCTTGACTGCATCCACTACAATCAATTTAGAGACACCACTTATCATCGACAATAAATCTAAGGTCGCTGTCCCTCCATCAATCACCTCTACATTTGAAGGCAGGTCTTTAGATCGCAGGGCAGAGACTACGTGAACCCCGATCCCTTCATCGCCTAAAAGGATATTCCCAATTCCTACAATTACGGTCTTGTCATTCAAATTGGATAAACCCCTATCCTACCATAAATTTACCTAAGTTCTTTCCTTTTGGGGTAATTAGGTGCACCGCACAGGCAATACAAGGGTCAAAGGATCGCACCACTCTCAGAGGTTCAATCGGATTTTCTGGATCAGCCACTGGAGTTCCGATTAACGCTTGTTCCATGGGTCCGGGTTGATTTTTGTCGTCTCTGGGGCTGGCGTTCCAAGTAGTGGGAACAACGCACTGGTAATTGTCGATCTTCTTGTCCTTGATGGTAATCCAGTGCCCCAGAGCGCCCCGGGGAGCGTCAGTCAGACCCATGCCCGAAGCTTGTTCTGGTATTTCAAACTTTGTATGTACCGGTTGGCCTGGCTTCAATTGCATCACCCATTCAGCACATCTATCTGCCACCACTTTTGTCTCCAAAGCTCTGGCTGCATGTCTTCCCAAAACCGAGAAAAGAGACGAAACGGGTATGTTGAGCTGTTGTAAGGTGTCTGAGACTAACTTGGAAACGGCGGGATTTGAATTCTGAACGTGATTAACCACCATCCGTGCAAGCGGTCCCACTTCAAAGACCTTGTTGTCGTATCGTGGAGATTTCAACCAGGAGTATGTTTTTTTCTTGGCTGGTGCAGGCACCGTTTCGCCCTGGGATGGATGTAATCCGCTCTTGGATGAGTATCTGGAGTACTTCACGTATTCAGCTATTTTAGACGGGTCCACGGGTTGCACCTGACCGTCGGAGAAGGCTCCGCCGGAGATGTATTTTTTCGTGCCTTCTGCATTCTCCTCGAACACTCCGTAGGCCAGAAGATTACCGCATCCCTTGCCGATCTCGAAATATTGAGGATAAGCCTTAGCCACTGCGATGACGTCCGGGATGTAGACATTGTCTATGAAGGATTGAAGCTCCTTTAATCTATAAAGGTAGTCGGTGATTTTGTCCACAGTGGGTCTTTCACACGCCCCTCCCGGCATGATGGCTATCTCATGGGGCATCCTTCCACCAAAGATACAGAGCATCTCGTGCGCCTTTTTGGTCATGTCCAGAGCCTTTAGATAGTGAGCAATGCACCCTATGTTGGTCTCGGTATCGGTGACATAATCGCCCTTCAGTCTGGGGAGAAATGGAGCCACGGCGGTACGTCTTCCGCTTTCTACTTCAGTTTTAGCCCAGGCTTTGACCTTATTCAGATCCGGATCGTTTCCAGTGTATTTTAAGATGGCAGTTATATCAACGTAGTCCAACGCGGTTAAGTGATAGAAATGGAGTATGTGGGATTGGATGAAATTTGCTCCATAGATCAAATTTCTGATTAGTCTTCCGTTATCCGGAGGGTAGATACCAAAAGCATTATCCAGACACAAAGTAGAAGCCTGAGCATGGGGTGAGGGACAAACTCCACAGATGCGCTGGGTGATCATTTGGGCATCGAGTGGATTTCTCCCTTTTAGAATTATCTCCAATCCCCGGAACATCTCACCCGAAGTCCTGGCGTTGGAGACTTTTCCGTCTTCAATCTCCACCTCTATTTTCAGGTGACCCTCAATCCTGGTGACCGGGTCAATTACAATTATTTGCTTTGCCATGGATTACCTTCCTTTCCTAAATCGACTCGACTAGTTTTTTAGGTTTGTCCGTCTCAGTTTTTCTCCAGGGAATTCCCAGAATAGACTTTTTGTCCAAAAGGCCATATAATCCCGCTCCCTCATGATCAGGATAGGTTGGTTCGGTACATGCGATGCAGGGTCCCCCACTCCTACAGCACCAGTTCACTCCATTGTTCCAACCTCTGATGGAGACGTCACAGTGCGCCATTGGTCCTTTGCAACCCAATTGGAATAGACAGCCTTCCTCTCCGTAATCGGAAGCGAACTTACCCTCCTCAAAATAGGCTCTTCTCTCGCAGTTCTCATGGATAAGTCCTTTGAAGAAGACTGTCGGACGGAGCTTTTCATCCAATTCTGGCAAACCATACAAAAGGACATGCGCAATCGTCCCGATGATCCAGTCGGGGTGAGGTGGACAGCCAGGGATGTTGATCATGGTTTTGCCGGGAAGGATTTCACTCACCGGCTTAGCTCCGGTAGGATTGGGTGTTCCGGCTGGAATTCCCCCGAAAGCGGAGCAGGTTCCCACATTCAAGATCGCTTTGGAGGCGTTACCCAATTTTGTAACCCAATCCAATGCCGTCACTGGATTTGCTTCCTTTTCTCCCACTGTACAGTAAACGCCGGAAGCCTGTGTTGGAACCGAACCCTCCACAACCAGAATGAAGTTACCGCTTTGATTCAGTAATGCCTCCTCCAGAATCTTAATGGCATGATCCCCAGCAGACGCCATCACCGTGGGATGAAATTCCAGACTAATAATCTCGGTTAAAACTTTAGCGATATCCGGATAAGCCGTGTTCAAAGTGGAAACCGCACATCCGGTGCAACCTTGTCCCTGAAGCCAGATGACCGGCGGATTGTCTGGATTCTCTAAAATAGCCTGAACTATTTTAGGAAGCCAGAGATTGGAAAGACCGACAGCCGCGGCTGATCCGCCAATCAACTGCAGAAACTTTCTTCGAGGTAAAGCCATAAACACCTCCTATTATTTTAGTGAACATTTTGGATTCTTAGAAGCCATAATATATAAAAAACATACATACTAAAACAAAGTTCTTTAAAATTAGCATGCCCTTAGTTAATTGTCAATATAAAAATGCTACTTTCACCAAAAATTTTAGGCGAATGAAACCAAAAACTTGGACTTTGAAAAACGGATGGTTTTTTCTTTTCAAGTTTGATGAAAAGGTTTGATGGTAAGCTAAAGCAAACCAAAAAACATTTCTAACAAATCCTCCAATTTTTAATCTGGTCAATGGCTTTATAGTTAGTCATGTCTAAATGAAGTGGAGTGATGGAGACATATCCTTTTTTTACGGCAGAAAAATCAGAATCCTTTTCCTTTTCCCAGGTGGGCGACTGCTCACCGATCCAGAGGTATTTCTTACCCCGAGGATCGGTCTTCTCAATGACCACGTCGTTATATACCCTTTTTCCCAGGTGGGTGATTTTATACTTCTTTATGGTCTCTTTTCGGTCAGGAATATTCACATTCAGATAAGTATTCTTAGGAAGACCATTTTTTAAAACGAATAAAGCTAATTTTCTTACGAACTTTACGGCGGAGTCGAAATGCTTGGGGTTCCAGTTAGCGATGGAGACTGCTATAGAGGGGATATTTAATATAGTCCCTTCCATTGCGGCCGCCACCGTTCCGGAGTAAGAGACGTCATCGCCCAAATTCGGTCCGTGATTGATACCGGAGATGACAATGTCCGGTCTTTTTTTCAGGATGCCGTAAACCGCCAGCATCACCGCATCCGTGGGGGTGCCGTCCACGCTGTAGAATTTATCCGCTATTTTGGTGATGCGCAGAGGATAATGCAGAGTTAAAGAATGGCTGGTGGCACTCTGTTCCCTATCCGGTGCCACCACCCAGACCTGGCTGATTTTGGAAATTTCCCTCTTCAGAGTCAAAAGACCCTGGGCGTTGATTCCATCGTCGTTGGTAAGTAGAGCTAACAATTTTTCTCCAAATACCTCACCCCCTTAGTCCCCCTCTCCACAAATGTGGAGAGGGGGAAACAGGGGGAGAGGTTTTTAAAATTTTCACCACCACAGAGTTCTCCACATCAACTTGATGAATCTTGCTGTGTCAACAAAAGGATTGATAAAACTTTTACCTCCGGGATAGATGGTTTCTATGGGAATTTTTTCTATCTTGAATCCCTTTCTGCCGGCTTTGACCAAAATCTCCGATTCTAAATCATACTTTTTCGCTTTCAATTTAACCTTTTTCAAAACCTGGGTCGAAATTAACCTGTAACCGGATTGACTATCTCGGATCGTTTGACCGGATAAGATCGACAGGATCATTGAGGTTAAATTATTGCTCAGCCATCTGGCAAGGGGCATTTTTTTTAAATGGATGTCCCTTGTGCCAATTATTATGCCATTAAAATTTTCACTTGTTTTTTTAAGAAAGTCCGCGATGGAAAAAGGGTCATGTTGGAGGTCTGCATCTATACTCAAGAGAGCATCATAATTCTTTTCAAGCGCATATTTGAATCCGGTCTTTAAAGCCTCCCCCTTACCTTTGTTTCTTTCGTGTTTCAAAACCACCGCTCCAGCCTTTTGAGCAATTGCAAAGGTCTCGTCCTTGGAGCCGTCGTCGATCACCACAATGTCACTTGCATCTATAAATTCGGAAATTTTTTCGATTAACTCTGAGATGGTCAAACCGGCATTGTATGCGGGGATAATCACTAGAAAGGTTTTATCCATGAACTATGAACCACGAACTACGAACTGAATTAAAAAATCGGGGCGATCCGATTTGAACGGACGACCACTTGCACCCCAAGCAAGTGCGCTACCCAGGCTGCGCCACGCCCCGATATGTTTTAAGTGACTTGCAATTTTTAGATCACGACAAAGTTTTCAAAAGCTCGGAAAGCTCTTTTCTGACCTCCATCAAAAGATTTTTAAGCCGCATCTTCTCTGTAACCAATTTAGCTTCCTCGTCCCCATACCGTAGGGTTTTAAGCTTGGATTTTGCGCCATCAATGGTGTATCCCTCATCATATAGAAAATGCTTAATTTGATTGATCAGGTCGATGTCTTTCTGTTGATAGGAACGATTCCCAGCTCGATTCTTCTTGGGTTTTAAAAGCGGAAACTCCTTTTCCCAGAATCTTAAAACATAAGGCTCGAGGCCGGTCATCTCCGCCACTTCGCTTATGGAGTAATAAAGCTTGTGGCCAAGTCCCGCGAAGCGGGATTTTTCGGATTTGGGAGTTAAATTTTTCGATCCCATTTTTTATCCGTTCCTACCTTATGTTACCTCTTATTCTAAGATATAAACTTTCTTATCTTTGTCAACCCCAAATTTCGGATTTTGGATCTCTGGTCATAAGTTCAGCTATGGCCCGTTTAGGTTCCTTATCCTCAAACAAAACCTTATAAACCTGTTCGGTTATGGGCATCTCCACTTTATGTCTTATGGAAAGCTGATAAGCTGATTTGGTGGTCTTGACCCCTTCTGCCACCATGGTCATCTCCTTCAGAACTTGGCTTAAGGTTTTGCCCCTGGCGATTTGTTCCCCCACAAACCTGTTTCTGGAGTATTTGCTGATGCAGGTGGTTACCAGATCGCCCAGCCCTGAGAGGCCAGCAAAGGTTTCTCTTTTCGCTCCCAATTTCTCACCCAATCTTATTATCTCAGCCAATCCCCTGGTGATCAAAGCTCCCCTGCTGTTATCTCCTAATCCCATTCCATCACAAATGCCGGCGGCAATGGCGATCACGTTTTTCAAAGAACCTCCCAACTCCACCCCCACGATGTCGCTGTTGGTATAGACTCTGAAATACCGGTTCATAAAAGTCTGTTGTATCTTTTTGGCAATCTCCTCTTGAAAGCCTGCCACCACCACAGTAGTCGGAATTCTTACTGCCACCTCCTCCGCATGGCTGGGTCCAGATAAAGTGGCGATCCTATCAGAGAGATTTGATGGCAACTCCTCTCTTAAAATTTCCGACATACGGCAAAGGGTGTCATTTTCAATGCCTTTGGCTAAGTTGACTATTATAGGATTTACAAAATTGAGCTTTGCTAATTTTTTTGCCACCTCCCTTACGGTGTGAGAAGGCAATGCCAAAGCCAACATTTCAGCTCCCCCAGTGGCTGAATCCAGATCATCAGTGATTCCAGTCTCTTTTGGAATTACAATGCCGGGCAATTTTTGCTTGTTTTCTCTCTCTTTTTTTAATTGGGACATTTCGTGATGGTCAAATTCCCATAAAGTCACCTGATGCCCATTAGAAAAAAGAAGCACAGAAATGGCTATGCCCCAGCTTCCCGCACCTAAGACTGCGATTTTTGTCATAAGTAATCCAATCTCTCTACCTCTCCCCCTTTGTTCCCCCTCTCCATAAAATGGAGAGGGGGATTAGGGGGAAAGTAAAAAAAGCGGAAAAGACCTTAAATTTTTTAATGCTCTGAATAATTAGCGGTTTTTGATTTGTTTGAATCCACTTTTTGACCAAACTTATTTTCTGTTCCATTTAATAATCTTTTGATATTTGTTCTATGAGTACAAAAAATAAAAACCAAAAGAAAAAAGATCATGCCCAAAAGCTCCATAGGCACACTTTTTTTAAGATAATATCTTTCGAACAGCAAAGCAAGAAATATAAAACTTGCGGCAGAAAGGGAACCGAGGGAGATATAGCGAGTAACCATAACTATGGCGATGAATATGACTAATGCCAAAGCAGTCTCCAAGGGGATCAAAGAAAAAAGAGCACCCAGAGCGGTGGCTATTCCCTTACCGCCTTTAAATCCAGCAAATATGGGAAGTACGTGACCAAGAATGACTGAAATCCCTGCTAAAATTTTTAAACTAATTAAATGCAATGCCACCGAATCAAAAGATATTTGTGCTACCAAAAGCACCGCAGACACCCCTTTCCCAATATCCATAATCAAGACGATGATGGCAGGTAAAACTCCGAGCACTCGATAGACATTGGTAAAACCGGGATTTTTCGATCCGTAGTCTCTTATATCTATTCCTTTAAATATCCTGCTGATGATTATGGCTGAGGGAATCGAGCCTAAGAAATAGCTGAAAATTATGACCACTAAAACTGTTAGCATTGTTTCACGAGCTTACGATAATGGAGAACTCCCCCGCCGTAAAAGGCGACGGCGGGGCTACAATAATCATTCTAACTTGGCATACAATATCTACTCTTGTTCTTTGGAGCCGCGGTCGAAATATATCTCGAAGACAAAGTCTTCGTTTGTCAATACTCGATAATAATTCCTATGTCGTCTCTGCCACCATGTCTTTCTTTTAGCTCCCGATTTTGGAAAACTATAGTCAGGCCAAGAGGCGATCACTTCTTTTATTTTATATTCCTTATCTCTCCACACAAATGAAATCGGAATTTTTGTTTTCTCATCCTGAACCACTTTAATCTTTTCAGAATAAAATTCAGGCATTCGCTATTCTACTTGATTTCCCCCTCACCCTAACCCTCCTACGGATTTCACTTCGTTCAATCTCCCACAAGGGGAGAGGGGACTTCATAAATTTCCCCCTCCCTTGATGGGAGGGGGCCAGGGGGAGGGTGATCCGTATGGATGCATACGCATGATGTCAATTTATTTATTTCGTTTGCTATAGTTTATTCTCTTCTCTTTATTTTCATTCTGATGGGGGTTCCCATAAATCCAAAATGTTCCCTGATCTTGTTCTCTAAATATCTCAAATATGATTTTTGCAAAAGCTCGGGGTAATTACAGAAAAAGACAAAGGTGGGCGGCTCGACGTCTGTTTGGGTGCAATAGTATATCTTGACGTATCTCCCTTTGACCGAAGCAGGTGGTTTTCTTTGTATCTCTTTTCCCAATTTATCATTTAGCTGGCTGGTATCTATCCTTTTTTTCCTTTCATTGTAAACCTGGTTAATCAAATTCAAAGTCGTCCCCACCCTCTGTTTGGTCTTGGCTGAGATGTAAATTAAAGGAACATGATCAAGAAACGGAGCCTCCCGTTTTATTCTTTTGGTATAATAATCTGCGGTTTTGTCATCTTTTTCTACAAGATCCCATTTGTTTACTCCAATCACCATCCCTTTCTTTAGATCATCTACCTCGCCGACTATCTTTATGTCCTGATTTACCAGCCCGACTTGTGCTTCGATCAAAGTCAAAGCTACGTCGCACCTTTGGATACTTCTTAAAGTTCTAAGTGAAGTATAATATTCTATCCCATTTTCGATCTTTGACTTACGTCTTAAGCCGGCTGTATCTATTAGCGTATAATTTATACCGTTGATTCCTATGTCCGTATCAATCGAATCACGGGTGGTTCCGGGAGATTCTGCGACGATGAGCTTTTCTTCACCCAAGAGGGCATTGACGAAGGAAGATTTTCCCACGTTGGGTCTTCCGATCACTGCCACCTTGATGCTTACTTCTCTCTCCTCTTTTGCAGATTCCTCCCCGCCTTCGGCGAGATTTTCAACAGGTAAAGATTCGGCAATAAGATCAAGAAGATCTCCGATGTTTCTTCCGTCTAAGCCGGAAACAGGCATCGGCTCTCCCAGTCCCAATTTGTTTAAAAGAGGAAGATCAGCCTCATCTTTTTGGCTATCCACTTTGTTAGCCACCAACAGAACCTTCTTTTCCATTTTCCTTAAGCGGTTGGCAATTTCTAAATCAATATTCTGTGCCCCGACTTTGCCATCTATTAAGAAGATGACCATATCGGCTTCGGATATAGCAATCTCCGCTTGAGCTTTGACCAGTCTCTCCATCTCGGTTCTGCTCTCCGGGACAAAACCTCCGGTATCCACCAGATAGAACTCTTTTCTGTTCCAAGTGGTAGAGGCATAATTTCTGTCACGAGTCACCCCGGGCTCGTCATCGACCACCGCTATCCTTCTTTTCAGAAGCCGGTTAAACAGGGTCGATTTCCCTACATTTGGTCTTCCAATTATGGCAACGATAGGTAAAGGCATGGTCTACAGTGGCAAATTAAATTTCGATTTTTCTATATACCTCGTCAATCTTTTCTTGTAGCACAATTGTTAATCGAATGGCTTTTGCCATTTTCATATAATGGTCAATCTCATCCAGAGAAAGTTTTCGACTTTTTCTGTCCTTAAGATATTTCTCCATCACCTGGTAAGCACCAATTCGGTATTTCCACACTTCCTTTGAGATACCCTCAAAATACTGCTCTTTATTTATGAAAACTCTCTGGTTCTGTTCATCATACACAACTTTTTCCACCATATTGGAGCCACCTTTTGGAAAACCAACTTCGGTGTCAGCCAGGGATGAATGCCTGAGCAAATGAAGATCGACAAGCTCTTTCCCAAGACTATTTAACTCTTTGAATGCCTCGTTATTGGAGGGTAATGGCACTTTGGGAAAATCTATCTTGAGAAATTCCTCATAGCGTTTGCAGTAAGTAGGAGAATAAAGCGCGGCATAAATATAATAGAAAATCTCCTCCGGGGTTGGCTCTGAGCCAAGAGATTCTTTTATGGCTCGCAAAAACTTATCGGTGAAGTTAGGGATGCGTTCTGATTTTGTTTTCGATATGTCGTGTTGTAGGGACAATTCCCCGCCCCCGGCGGGATGTTCCACATGAATTGCCCCTACGGGTTCGTCGGAGTAAAGATAGAGTGGGAAGAAGTAGCAGTTATCTCTTGAGGAGAGTATCGTCTTGTCTGTAACCAACAAAGAAAGAAAGACATGCCGCCAAATAGGGTCCCTCAATTTTCTCGTCAAATTTAATCCCAGATTCACTCTGCCCAGAATATGGTGCATTATTTCTCTTCTATCTCTTTCTATTAGAGAAGATTCATAACAAATCCATCTGTTATCAAAAGGTCGATAAGCATAAGGATAAATTTTTTCTTCTAAGCGTTGATCTTTAACCTTTTGTCTGGCTTCGGATAATCTCCAAGTCCCAGTATCTTTCAGATTAAGCCCCTCTTTCACTAACTCATCCGGTAAGTTCCCTGTAAAAATTCTCAACCTCTGGATAATTTCTTCTTTTGTAAATCCGACTACAAAAAGGTCTCTTGAAGTTGTTACGCCAAACGACCACTCCTTAAAAATCTCCGTCACCTTCCAGAACTTATCATATTCGGATTGCAAGGCAAAATCCTTGGGGACAAAGAAGTAATAAGGCGCAATTGGATTAAGTTCCTGCCAGTTGGTTGTTTTTACATCATTTTCCAAAAGGTATTTATATTTTTCGCTTCTCAGCCCCCACAGATCAGCATAGAAGATTTTGGCTAATTTCTTTTCGCTCATGTCACCTCTACCCCTCTTGTCTTAACCTCGTCTCCAACGAATGTGCCGCTATTCTCCGTTTCAAATTCTTTCACGGTAAGTCCAAGTATCTCCATTGGTCTTTTTATTCCCATGCGGGCGCTACCCAAAAGGCACAGGCGCTCCCAAAGGTCCATATCTTTAAAATCATCAGACACCACAAGCAAATCTATATCACTCTCCTCTCTGGCTCTTCCAGAGGCATAAGAGCCATAGAGGATGATCTTTTTAACCGTAATCCCTAACGCTTCGAGCTTGCGCCTATATTCCGTTATAATTTGATGAATTTCTTTATCCATTGAAAAACCTCCTTTGTTTTCGTCAAAATGAGTTTGGTTCTTTCCCGTGAAAAATCCTTGAACATCATTTGGAAATCCCTTGGGTATCTGGTCACTACGCTTAAGTTGCTAATTTCCACGATGAACTTCTCCATAGCTTGATCTGGGGATAACCTCGCCCGCCCCACAAGATATTCTAAGTCATGTGTTTTAGGTGGCGTTTCCCCGGTAATTTCTTGAACTTTTGCCTTAAGCACCTTCTCCAGAGCCAGATGGCACATAAAGACCGTATAAATATATCTTCCTGCTTTAAACATGTGCTCAGCGGTCTCTAAATCATAGGAGGCTGAATCCAACCAATTCTTAACTTCTTTTTTCATTGGTCTTCTCCATATTTTAAAAACAATGCTATCGCCACGCCCTGTTGGATGTCAAAGACATTTTCGTCCTTACCGCCTTCAGGGGTCTTTTCGCCAATTCTGGAAGAACCATGAAGGTTCAGGATATAAATCTCATCAAAGGTCTCCAAAAGTTTCTTTCTCATCCCTCGATGGATTATACCGGAAAGATAGGAATTATTAGTGATAAATCCCAAGATTCCTTTGCCTGCCTGGTCTATTTTCCAATGGGCAAAGCGAATGAACTTTATATAATCATCTGAAAGGGGCTGAATATTCCGCTCATCCCTTACATCCTCTTTATACTCATCCATCAAATTTTCTATGAACTCCGACTTGTTCTCTGAACTAACTGAATAGGGTGGATTGCCAAGGACCACCAGAATCGGGACTTTTTCCTTTATTCTCTTTGCTTCCTGACCCTCTTTGGCAAGGTCGATGAGAAAACTTATCTGCTTTGGCTCTTTCATCTCCAGAGTATTTGTCAGGTAGAATTGAAACCGTTCATCCTTTTTGAACTGATAACCCATCTCCTCCAAAACCATAGAAACCTTGAAGTGTCCTACTGTATATGGAGCGACCAGAATCTCGAAAGCGTGGAAGTGTGGCAAGACATGTTCTTCTATGTAAGATGTGATTAGCCCTTCCTTCTTCTTTTCTTCCAACTCCTTCTGGACCTGCTTAATTGCTTGAACTACAAATGTGAGAGTTCCGGCGGCGGGATCGAGAAGAGTAACATCACTTGTGGCAAGCCCTTCGACCTTTCCAAATTTCTCCTTCAAAAGCTTATGAATGGACCTCACAATGTAGGAAACCACAGGCAAGGGGGTATAGTAAACCCCCAAACGCTCTCTTTCCTTCGGATTATAAGTGGCAAGAAAGGTCTCGTAAAAGTGAATGACCGGATCTTCCTCCCAACGAGTGGTCTTGAATTCTTTAAGGATTGATGGAATATCCGCTTTTTCAAGCACCTGGCTTATGTCATCAACAATCCAGGTCAGGGATTCAGGGAAATGGGGTCCCGTCATAGAGTAGAATATCTCTTTGAGCAGAGGTAAGCTTTCAGGTATTGATTTCCAGGCGGTTTCCCTTTTGAACCCATTTTTGACCTTTCCCATGGATCCTGCGGACATCCTCGCAGCAAAAAGCCCGTAGGTGATGGTCTGGGCATAAAGATCAGCAAATCTCTCCTTTGTCAGAGTTTCTATGAGTTCTTCCTGAAAAGCTTTATAGAATCTTGTTACTTCCTCATTTTCTCTTAAAAGCTCTTCCTGTAAGATGTGCTCAAGGAATCGAGTCTTCTTTGCAAGTTCAACAGAGAGATCAGATGATTTTTGAATCTCAGGCGTTGAAAAGGATAGGAATTTTTCTAAAAGTTCATAGAATAAATCTAACTTCTCTGGGTCGGGAGGGTGCTTCAGAGTTTGTAAGGTAAATTGGCGTCCCACCTCTACCTTGTCTATGAGATTGCCGTGTCTATATAATCTGAACTCCAGGAAATTGGTTAAAATAAGGTTTGGCAAAGAACCACGATATCTTTCGAGCTGCTCGGAGTCTTCGATTTCTTTGAGGTTGGCATCCGGTGTTTTGGCTTCGATATATCCAATGATTTCGCCATTCTTACCAATACGAAAATCAGGAATTCCTGCTTCTGTTTTTTTGGGCAGAACCAGAACGGTTGTTCCCGCTTGCATCGGAAAAAGTAGGGAACATTCCTCAAGGAGCTGTTTAAATGATGGATAGAAGCTTTCTTCTCTGAAACTCCCGCCTGTATAAATCTCATGGATTTCTTTGAAGTAGGCTCTAAGAGCTTTCTCTATCTTATTTCTTTCTGTTTTGTTCATCGGAAAAGATATGGTTAGCGAATTAAACGGATTTGCCGGATTTTAAGTTTTTTTTGATCTCATTCTAAGATGGCTTTCGGTTATAGATGACCTTTAGGGTCGCCCCTACATCCCTTTGAATATCTTGGTTAAGGTTTTCACCAAATCATACGATCCAATTATCACTTTTCTGTCGAATTCATTTTCCATGTCTTGGGGAGTCATATCATCTAAGAAAAGACCATCTTGATTTATGCAATTGGGCGGAAGAAGAATTAAATCTCCCATTTCTTTTTGTTTTTTTAAAGTATTGAGCATATCCACGCCGGTCAAAAGACCTGTAACCGTTACAGTTGGTCCAAAGAAATCATTTTTTACAGTCATAATTTTGATCTTTAGACCCGGTATTATGTTAAGTCTGTTTTCAACAATTTTTTTGATCAGCCTGAAGGCGGATACTCCAGTTACCAAAGTTATGCTAAGATTTCCCTTTAAGCTTTTGGGCAAAAGTTTTTGTTTTATTTGAAATTGGTCCGAAAATTTTCGCATCATCCCCACGCCATTTTCTATCTGATCGAAATCATCATAATATTTTTTATTCGGAATGTCAAGTCCGGCTTTAGTAAAGAATTCGTCTGAGGCGTAGACGAAACCCATTTTAAATCTTTTTCTGAAAAGTTTTTGCCATCCGTCCACCAGTTTAACAATTTCTAAAGAATACTTTTTGTCGACCGGTTTTATCTTGGGCAGATTTTGCCTATGTCGAGTTAGACCGACTGGCACTAAGGCTAAAGATTTCACCTGAGGATAAAAGGAAGATAACTCCAGAACCGATTTTGCCAAATGTATCCCATCATTTACGCCCGGACATAAAACAATCTGAGTGTGCATCTCGATTCCTCCCTTTGCCAATTTTCTGAGAATGGGCATGATCTCGGGAATCTTTTGATTTGACAAAATTTGCTTACGCAGGTTTTCATCGGTGGTGTGAACGGAAATATAAAGGGGGCTAAGCCTTTGTTGTATAATCCGATTAACATCTTCATCTGAAGTATTAGTTAAAGTAATGAAATTCCCATGTAAGAATGAAAGCCGATAATCTTCATCTTTGAAATAGAGGGACTTCCTCATTCCTTTGGGAAGCTGATGAACAAAACAAAAAATGCAATTGTTTTTACAACTCTTATACTTTATTTCATAAAACTCCAATCCCAAATCTTGGTCGGGTCTTTTTCTCAATTTGACCGTTTTTATCTTTTCCTTTTTATCTTTGAGTTTTAAAGTGAGGATAGCTTCAGATGAGTGGAACTTGTAATCTATAACATCATTTATGGGATGACCGTTTATCTCCAAAAGCTCATCATCCGGAAAAATGGGATGGAAGGAAGCGATGCCTCCGTTTCTAATTGATTTGATTTTCATTCTACCTGGAATGCGATGTAGCTTCACTTTCGCAGGCTAAAGCCTGTGGCTACAACTACATTTCAAGAGAGCGCGAAACAAGTTTCGCTACTCCTCCCGTGAATCATCGTCTATCAACTGCACCAATTCGGTATAGATCAAAGAACATCTTTAGATATTGAATAATACAATTCAAAACTGCAGCTATTGCAATGAATAGAAAAATTTCTTTCAAAAAGTCGAAGCGGACAACATAAAGTATAACGGTGATTGCCCAGACCCAAGAATTGAGCTTTCCCCAATTATTGGACATTGGAAATAAATCCTTTCTTTTGACCAATAAGATTGCCCCAACAAGGGTCAAAAAATCTTTAAGAAATAAAAGAGCAGCCGCCCAGATAGGAAATCCCCGATGAAAAATGATAAATATCACAAAGATCCCCAAGCCTAATTTATCTGCCAAAGGATCCAAAATTTTTCCCAAATCGGTGATCTGATTCAATCTTCTGGCAAAATATCCATCCAGAACATCGGAGGCAATGGCAACCAGCATCAAAAGGACAGCGATATAATAGCCTGTGGTGGTGTCTTGAGCTAAAAAATAGAAGATAATAGGCAAAAGAAGGATGCGGAAAATAGCCAGAAGATTGGGTATAAGAAAGAAATCCTTTCTTTTAATCACCATTTTGCGATCAAAGTTCTAACTGACTTTAGTCAGGTTTTAGCTTCCGCCACTAAAGTGGCTGGGAACTGCTTAGTTTAGATAGCGCAATCTGAAGATTGCGGCTACAAAACTTGAATCCGTTTAATCCGTTGACCCATTGCCTGAGGTTCGTTCTAACTGACTTTAGTCGAGTTTGAGCCTACGCCACTAAAGTGGCTGGGAACTGCTTAGTTTAGATAGCGCAATCTAAAGATTGCGGCTACAAAACTTGAATCCGTTTAATCCGTTGACCCATTGCCTGAGGTTCGTTCTAACTGACTTTAGTCAGGTTTTAGCTTCCGCCACTAAAGTGGCTGGGAACTGCTTAGTTTAGATAGCGCAATCTAAAGATTGCGGCTACAAAACTTGAATCCGTTTAATCCGTTGACCCATTGCCTGAGGTTCGTTCTAACTGACTTTAGTCGGGTTTGAGCCTACGCCACTAAAGTGGCTGGGAACTACTTAGTTCAGATAGCGCAATCTGAAGATTGCGGCTACATCCGTTCTGTCCGCTTAATCCGCTGACCTGTTCGAGGCTTTGATCATCTCCTTAGCTTGCTTTAAAGTCAGTTCACTTATTTTCTCTCCAGAGATCATGCGGGCGATTTCCTTTACCCTCTCCTCTTCTTTCAATTTTTTAATTTGGGTAACCGTCCTTCCTTTTGAACTTTCTTTGAATACTTTGAAATGATGATCTGCCTGAGAGGCGATCTGCTGGAGGTGGGTAATCACAATTACCTGATGTGACGAGGCTAAATTCTTCAAACTTTTTCCCACAGCCGAAGCCACCTCACCACCGATTCCCACATCAATCTCATCAAAGATCATAGTGGAAACCTGATCGGCTTTAGCTAAGATCGATTTGAGCGCCAACATTATTCTCGATATCTCCCCGCCAGAGGCAATTTTGGCTAATGGTTTTAACTCCTCTCCGGGATTGGGGGAGACGAAAAACTCCACCTGATCCATGCCTTTCTCATCAGCAAAATATCTCTTGCCATCTATTTCCAAGAGTCCATTTTCATCTTCTTGAGACGTGATTTTTACATTAAATTTAGTCTTATTCATTCCTAATCCACTTAAGGTAGTTTGAATCTTTTTGGCTAAGACAATAGCTTTGGTTTTTCTTTTTTGGGAAAGCAAAAGGCAGTCCTTTTTAAAAGCACCCGAAAGCCTTTTGATTTCTTCTTTTAATCCATTAATGATTTGATCTTTATTTTCAATTTTATTTAAATCCTCTTTTATCTTTTGTGCATAGGTTAGGATTTCATCAATCGTATTCCCATATTTTTTCTTCAGGGTATTAATCAGGTTCAACCTCTCCCTTATCATTTCCAGTTTTTCCGGATCGAATTCTAAGGAGTCTTTGTAACCTTCCAAAAATCTTGACAGCTCTTGAAGCTGAATCAGACACGAATCCAAACTTTCTGCCGGCTCTTTCAATCGTGAATCCAGTTCTTTTCCCTTCTTTATTTCTTTGGAAGAGATAGCCAGCCTCTCTTGTATTGATCCTTCTCCCTCATGAAGATTTTGATAAATGGATGAAGATAATTGATAGAGTTCCTCTATGTTCTCCAATATCTTTTTATCTTGAATTAGCTTCTCCTCTTCTCCTAAAGACAGATTAGATTGTTCGATTTCCTTTATCTGAAAATCATAGAGGGCTTTCCTCTCTTGGTCTTGTTTCTTACTTTTCTCCAATTCTTCTAATTGTCTCTGCTTTTCTTTCAATCTATAATAATTCTGGCTGACTGAAGTTAATAAATCATTCAGATCACCATAATCATCCAGATATTCTATATGTCTTCCTACATTCAAAAGCGATTGGTGTTCATGCTGTCCATGCAAATCGGCTAATCTATCCCCGATTGATTTCAGACTACCCAAGGTCATCTGTCTGTCATTGAGAAAACAACGACTGACTCCTTTGCCTGAAATCTCTCTTCGAATTATCAGTACGTTGTCCGGACAGTTTATTCCCAATGGGGCTAACAAATTCTTAAAAATTTGATCGGACTCTAACTCAAAACTTGCCTCGATTATTGCATTATCAAAGCCGGTCCTGACCACATCAGAACTCGCCCTTTCCCCTAAGACCAAATTCACCGCCCCCACTATGATTGACTTTCCCGCACCAGTGGCTCCGGTGAGGACATTCAATCCCGGATGAAACTCCACTTCCAAATCCTCGACTAAAGCATAATTTCTTATTCTAAGATTTTTCAACATGTGAGGGCATCTCTCCTTTTTGAGAGACCTCTCCCCCTATCTCCCCCTCTCCACATTTGTGGAGAGGGGAACCGGGGGTGAGGTGGAAACAGTCACAATTTTGTCCCAAACATACTTCTATGCGTAGCAATTATTTTGAAGAAGATTACAAAATATTAGAGTTCCAACCACTTTTGAACTAATTTATTCCCCTAACTTTGGTCTGGCGCCCCAGTGAAGCTTTGTTCTTAAAATATCATAAAATGATCTATCTTTGAATTTGATCAAATTGACCGAATGTTTGGCTTTACGAACCAAGACCGAACTGCCAGATTTCAAAGCGAAAGCTACTTGTCCGTCGATGGTCAAAACAGCTTCCCGTTGAGCAAGCTCTCCTCGTTGAGCAAGCTCAACCACTACTTTCAATTTTTCGTTTTCGGAAAAAATTATGGGGCGTGAGGCAAATGTATGCGGACAGATGGGAGAGACGATAATGAGATTTGTCTTTGGATTTATTATTGGTCCTCCGGCGGCTAAGCAATAAGCGGTCGATCCAGTAGGGGTGGAGATTATCAAACCATCGGCGGAATAGGAACAGATGAATTCGTCATTAGCATAAAGATGCATCTGGAACAATCGTGCTACTTCGCCTTTGTCTATAACCACATCATTCAGGGCATATTGGTCGAACTTTTTTAACCCTTCCACCTCGGTCTCTAAAACCATCCTCTTCTCAATGAAAAAATCCCCATTTTTCAACTTGTCTAAGGTTCTATCAATATCATTAGAAGTGATCTCGGTCAAAAATCCCAAGCCACCCAAATTTATCCCGAGGATGGGGGTTTGGTGTTCGCTCACTGCACGTGCGGAGGCGAGCATGGTCCCATCCCCTCCCAAAGAAATTATCATTTCACAAACCTGCCAGAGCTTTTCTCTGGGAGAAGATTTTTCTTTGTAATCGACTAAAGTGCAAAGCTCCTCATCCAAGAAGAAATCGACTTTATTCTCCTTTGCCCATTGGATGATCTTTTCCACCACCTCTTTGGTCAGAGGCTTTTTGATGTTAG
>Ga0315279_10003258_pt1 | contig 22935 bp, 17 predicted proteins | sample YL17G06_20_MG_FD_203694 | JGI IMG/M metagenome (GOLD analysis project Ga0315279, IMG submission 203694) | Sediment microbial communities from Yellowstone Lake, YNP, Wyoming, USA - YL17G06_20 | ecosystem: Environmental > Aquatic > Freshwater > Lake > Sediment | place: USA: Wyoming | collected... | reverse complement strand
TTTATGTCAACTTTTCTTGTCTCCAGCGCATTCGAAAGGAAGATTTTACATAAGTAATTGCAATTTCGTCCATCGTGGAAACTACGGGTTTTTGCAAGAATACAAAATAGTTAGCATCAGAGGGAAAGATAATTGGCGTCGGTCAGATGCCTCGGATTGATGATTGTCAGGGATCGAAACCTGCCGCGGTTTTTGTCCGCCACCCGCCACGATTTTACTCCGCCCCTTACATCAGGGACAGAAAGTTTCCTATACCTTATTTCTTTACACTAATGTTACTCAAGGTAAGGGAACATATTGCCAACCTTCAGTTCCAAAACGTATGTCCCGTTCCACAAACTCCCATACAACAACTTTCTTATTGGTTAAAAGGCCTGGATTGCGGCTGAGTTGCTGCCTGACTAAGGTCGAAGCACCTCCGTCATTCACAATAGAGGAGATGGCGAATCCAAGCTTGTGCGCCAGATGCTCCACAAAACCACCATCACCTGGTTCGTCTCGGCTGTATATACGAAGGAAACTGTCTCCGAGTACAAGAACTTCAGAATTAGGGTCTGTTTGATAAGGCCGATTGATTATAGGATTGATTACCTGGGTGCAATCGATCTGCTCCTGTTCAAACTGCTTTTCAATCAGTGGTACCTGGATCATCTTGAGGATATCCCCATACCGCTTTATAGTCACCTGTTTCAAAGTGTATTCAACCTGTCCCTTTTGAACCCAGCCCAAGTCGAGGATTCTTTGGCCAACTGTTTTTGCTGCAAGCCGCATACCCTCTGGCGACCAATGACTGTCTTGTAATAGATAGTACGTGGTGCCATCGGCAGAAGATAAGCCGGTACGGGCTCGTTCAAAAACTGCAAAAAGGTCTACTACCTCGACCCCGGCCTGCTGGAGCCGCCAGATAATTCCCAGAGTTTTGGAATTGACAGGATGTTCTATCAGACTTGCACGACTGGCGAGCATATCGGGATACACACTTGCCTTGTCGGGCACAGGCACCAGTAGCAGTTTTATGCCACGTTTAGCCAATTGGTCGCGAAATGACACCACCGCGGGAAAAATATCCCCCTGACTGCCGTCTGTTTCGGGAATTTGTTCGATTAGGTATTGAACGTCGGGCTTATAGAAAAGCCAGCCAACCCGACCCACAATTGCCTTGTCTGGCAATTCCCTCAAGGCCATAAATCGCACATATTGCACCCATGGCCGCAATCTTCGGGCCAGCCAGAAATTGTCCTGCAGGTCTCTCTCAAACGCTTTGATGTTAGCCCTTGTAGGTATCTGCATAAACAGTTCAGCAACTTGTGGTGTTTGTCCTCCAATCAAGTCTGAAATCAGATGACTGAGTCCTGCGTTGCAAATTACCGCAGCAAAAGCTGCTGTTAAGAATATCTGTTTGCCTTGTCTATCAGACATGCTATCGGCCCTAAAACTGAAAATATAGAAAAGAGGTAAATGTTTGGGTGAACATTGTCATCAGAGACAGACATAACAGTATGACCAATATTAAGGCCTTCGGCCAAGTTATCATCTTAGCCCAATCAAGGGCCTGTATTGGCTGGAAAGCGAGTACCAAACATATAGCCATTGTGACCAAATGGGCCGGGGTATATATAACAGCACCCAGAAGAATTGAGCCACCTTGCGGCGGTGAAGCCGTAAACATAACTGATAGAAGTCTCCAGGCACCGTCTATAGTAGGCGAGCGGAAAAAGACCCACCCTACTGTGACAAATACAAAGGTAACACATATCTGCATGGTTTTAGGCAGGTACGAATAAAAGGTCTTTCTGCCTAATAAGCGTTCAAAAATCAGAAGGATGCCATGATATACGCCCCATATGATGAAGGTCCAGTTCGCACCATGCCACAGCCCACAAAGCAGAAACACCACAACCAGATTCAAGTATGACCTGATAATGCCTTTGCGATTACCACCCAGCGGTATGTAAAGGTAATCTCTGAACCAGCTCGACAGGGAAATATGCCACCGTTTCCAGAAATCGGTTATGTTGTTAGCCAGATAGGGACTGTTGAAATTTCTGGAACACTCGAAGCCCAGCATTGCTCCCAGGCCAATGGCCATCTCGGAATAGGCAGAGAAATCAAAATATAACTGGAATGTGTATGCAGCCACGCCAAACCAGGCATCCAGTATTCCCGGTGCTTCAGCGGAAAATATGGCATCGGCTATTTCTCCTACAACGTTTGCCAGGAAGACCTTTTTGGCAAAACCAAGGATAAACAGTGCCACACCATAGGAGAATGTGGACAAGCAGTGTCTATGTTTGTTAAGTTGTTCAATGAATGTTGGCACAGGCTCGGATTTGGTATCGGTTGTCCCATAACGCTGAATTGGACCCGAAAGTAGCTGGGGAAAAAAGGCAACATAACACGCGAAATCGAGAAAAGAATGGGCCGATGGGATTCCGTGATAGACATCAATTGTGTAGCTGAGAATTTTGAAGGTGAAGAATGAGATGCCCACCGGTAGGACTATTTTTAGCGATGGAAAGGTATCGGCTCCAAAAAGTTTTAGCACATAATTCAAGTTATTCTGGAAAAAAACCGCGTATTTGAAGAGGACCAGCAGCCCCAGATTTACTGTCACAGAGAATACCATCAGGAAACTACGGCTATGTCTGCCGCCGCAGTGTGCCATGAATTTCGACAAAACGTAGTTAAAGATTGTAGTGCAAAAGACAACGATTACAAACCACAGGTTGAGCCAAGCGTAGAAGGTATAGCTGGCGACAAGAAGAAAGACCTTCCGCAAGAGATGGGAATTTCGCGGTATTAGATGATAGCATAGAAGAACAACCGGCAGGAAATAGAAAACAAATATGTGTGAAACGAAGTTCATTTTACGGCCATTTCCTTACCTTGTTTGTCCACACCGCCCAGTAGATGGGTCCCTTGTATTCTCCGAAGTATTTGTTGATGATTCCACCCATAAAGTAGTCGTCGATAGGCACTTCTAATGCAATCCTATGCACCTGCCCGGTTCCGAAACTCTCGAGGTTTCCACCTATGCCCTTAACTTGCCTGTCTGCTGCTTCACTTCGCGGCTTAAATGGATTGTAATGCCCGACATAAATCATTTCTGTATCTACCTGACCTCGATGCACCTTGAGGACTTTGTATTTCAAGACCGTAGCATAGTTATACAGTTCTCGCTTGAAGATCGCACCGTCAGGTATCTCCATCAGGCGAGCTGTCACCTCAATATTGCCCATAGTTGTCACATTCGGGTCTTCGCCTGTTGCTGTTGTCAGTTCAGACTTTTTGGTACATGACAAGCAAATCAAAACCGTCAATACAACTATCACCAGCAAAATGGTCGTAAAGTATAGCTTGCCCATCACTTAAGCCCTTTTACTCTCCACCAGCTTTCATATCAATGCCAGACTTTGGGGTCGCAATCACGTCACTGTAGGTCCAGTGTGGCTCCCAGCCCCATGACAGGTCCAGCAATGGCCCACTTCGAGCGATTGGGTATTTCTTATGCAGCGATTCACTGTGCCCACCCACCATAGGTGTATCCTTCCATCGTATAATGGCCATCTTAGTGCGCGAATTGTCCACCTTGCCGAGGTCTTCCTCACTCCTGGTGAACAGTATGTACTTACCGTCGGGTGAGACGCAGCCACCATAAATGTGACGTCCTTCCTCAGCATAGAGTAATCGCTTTTCCTGTCCGTCACCGTTGGCCACCCACAATTGTGCCCAGTCTGGCGTGTTGGGAACAATTCCCCGCGTATAGATAATACGCCGTGAATCGGGCAACCAGTCTGGAGTACAGTTGTAGCGGTCCGTCTCACTTACAGCGTTGATCTGGCCTATATCGGAGTTCAGACGCCCAATTGCCCATGCTACCCCCAAGCCATTAGCCGTCCCGACAAACCACCTCCCATCCGGCGACCAGATAAGCTGTTGAACTATTCCCTGGCGTGGTATCTCCCGTAAAATTCGCTGGCTCAATAGGTCGATGATCCGAATTCCCTTCTTATCCAGACACGCTATCTGGTTACTATCAGGCCCCCATGAGGCCCAGTGAAAGCCGTCTTTACAGACTACGGCCTTGCTGCCGTCGGAGTTGGCAATGACCAGTTCATACGTGCCGTAGGTGTTGTTGTCTATCTGCTCTATACCGGGCAGGCGGAAATATAGCAACTTTCTCCCATCAGGTGAGAAACGTGCTCCTGCCTCGTTGTATTTAGGCGTATCGGTTATTTGTCGTCGGTCGGACCCATCGGGACGCATAAGAAAAAGGTCCCAGTTGCCTTTGTCGGCCAAACCGCTGAAGACAATCCAGCCCTTGTCGTGCACTTCAGCAGCCAACTTTTTTATCTCTTCATCTCCATCAACAGGTTGAATACCGGATGTAGCGTTTGGAGTCTTCTCGTTTTGGGCTTGGCAGCGCGGTCTATCGATATCAATCTCTGTGAATGTCCAGCACGGTTCCCAGCCAACCGGCAGCACCAGTAAAGGACCACTTTTTGCTTCCGGGTGCGATGATCGCAACTCGCTGCTTTCTCCTCCAATAATGGGCGCATCCGCTAAACGCATCAGGGCCATTGGGGCCCCGGTGTTACCTGTGTCACCATTTTCCTGCATGTTACCGGTAAATACCACATACTTACCATCTGGCGAGACGTTACCGCCATAAACGTGCCGTCCTTCCTCGCCGTAGACCAGCCAACGTGCCTTTCTTTCAGCGTCAGCCATCCATAGCTGTGTCCATCCGTATCCGTTATTTGCCTTCTGCCCCTGCGGTCGATTAGAGAATATAAGATGATTACTGTCCGGAAACCAATCGGGCGTGCAACAGTCCACCTGGCTTACTGCATTTGCTGCCCCCGTTACTACGTCTATGCGAGCGACACTCCAGCCGGTGCCGAAGGAATTAGCCACACCACTTAACCATCTCCCATCCGGTGACAAAGTTAATTGTTGAAAGAAACCTTTCCGTTCCAGTCTGCGGATTACTTGTCGGCTCGTGATGTCAACGAAAAAGATTTCCTTAATTGAAAGGCATACGAGTTGTTTGCCATCCTGGCTCCAGCTTGCCCAGGGATACTGGCCGTTCTCGCCGAAAACTTCTGTGCTTGTCCCGTCACTGTTGGCAAAGACAAGCCGACCCTGCGTTCCGTAGTGGTTGCCGTCTATTTGTTCTTCTCGCGGTAATCGTCGATAAAGTAGTGTTCGACCATCACGGGAGAACTGTGGTGCCGCCTCATTGTATTGAGTTGTATTGGTGATATTGTGCAGACTAGATCCATCCGGCCGGCATAAAAACAAGTCCCAATCGCCCTTGTCCGAGCGGGCGCAGAACACAATCCAGCCCTTGTGGCGCACCTCTTCGGATAGTTGTCTTACTGCTTCATCTTCACTTATAGACGCAGGAGAACTTTGTTTCTGTCCATTGGCCGAGACAGCAACCAGAATCATACCTGACACAACAAGGCAAACTGCACACTTGAGCCTCATCTTACTCACTTTGCAAAGAGTATGAATCTAATTTAAAACACGATTTTGTGATGGCCTTACTCATTTCAGCCGCGCCGCTCAATTGACCAGAATCTGACACCATAGGGGTCCAGCGGAACTGTAAGGCGGGCTTTGTCGCGCTCCAGCTCAACCGGACTTTCAGATATGAGTCGGGAGTTTTCGTCATTGCTGGTTGTTGCGGCATCTAGAACAATTGGCCTCGCCAGAAGATTGCCTGGTGGATTAGTCAAGACTAAATTGACTTGCACGGATGACGATGAGAAATTCCAGATAAGCACGTTATACAATTGCAACTTCTCATCCCAGCTTGCCAGCCCATGAACCGTTTCGGTATCTGAACTAAGATGCAAACGCTCGCCCGTTAGATAAGACAACAATTTGAATGTGAAGTAGGTTGGACGTATCGTGTTTTGGTAGTCAAACAGACCATCACATTGTGGTCTGCGATTCCACCACTTGAACATAAACGCTGTCCCACCGGGTGACATAAACTTAGCAAATGGCTCGAACGAAACGTGATAATCTCGAATATGATAGTAGCACGAGTAATTCAGTCCGGCCTCTTTCATCTGCCAAATGACCTCCGCAACAAAACACGGCTGAAAGCGTGGGTCCTTCGGAGGATTGGATAAATCCATATTCCATTCATCGAGAATGGTCTCTACTTCGGTATCAGGATGTTTCTTCAAAAGGTCCCTAGCATAATTGATCGTCCCACGAATCTGCAGTGGAGTGCTGCTGTAAATGTGCCAGGAGACAAAATGTAGAGGCACTTTTTCTTTTTCACAGAACTCGAGCAGAGCAGGCAGAATAAGCGAACGTACATTTGCCAATGCTGGTCCCCCAACTCGCGCCTCAGGATATGCCCGCAGAATGGCCTCGACCGTGTGCTTATAATAACGCGTGTAGCTTTCAGGCCGAAACCGATAAGGGCAGCCACCATCTTCTCCAATGTCAGGTTCATTAGAGATTTCCCAATACCGAATTCCAGCACCGCGCTGCTTGTAGCGACGGACAAGTTCAAAAATTAGCTTTTCCCATTGGTCGTAATCGTTTGGCTCAACAATATCCTGATTTATTATAGGGAAGAGCACACGCGGTTTGAAGCAGATGCACATAAGGGGCTTTGCGTCCGTCTTGAGGATTGTTTCCACCGAGCGGTCTAAGCTATCGAAGTGATACTGACCGGACCGAGGCAATAAGTCAAAATACTCCTGGATGAATAAACGGATGAGCTTTGGTCGCAAGGCACGAATTTCAGCAATTCGGTCATCCCACATAGGCTCGTCCGACAGCCCTCCCTGGCCAAGTGCCATGCGGTCAATCTCAAGAGGCCCTAATCTATTTTCTGGAAACACCGTTACTTGCACTGCTTTCTCCTGAGAACAGGCAACTAATGGCAATAAAAGGATGATTGCTGCAAGTAAAACAAGAATCTTCATAAGTTTATCCTCGGATCAATACTGGGCTATAATAGTATAATGACTTTGAAGGGGTTTCTCAATCACTACCCATTCCTTCTGGGTATCGAAGTCAGTCCAGTTTGCTCCATTGACTGTTACGGATTGTATCGGTTTGCCCTGAGGGTGACGGAATCGAACAAGAAGTCGTCTTGGAGCTTGCCTCCTGGGCATATCAATCTGTGCGACCAAATCACCGGCGGCAGCCTTGCTATCAACGGTCAGAGACATCTGACCGTAATATGTTGGTGCCCGTTCGACTTCGATTTTTTTTCCATCCTCCAACCACTTTCGTGGAGTAGCCTGTAGCAACAGTAGCGAGTCATCATCAAGTTCGTGAATGAGCATATGCCGATACAGTTCAAACCAGGCGCCATCCGTGCTGGGTGGGCCGAAGTACTGTCCCCAAGTCCAGCGATGCTCCACAGGTTCAAGTACCGAGTGGCTAAATGCGCAGGCCATGTAGCTATAGAAGGCCCTTATCACGGCCTTGGGATCGTCTTTTAACAGATATGCTGTTGCCTGGGGATTGTACACAGGCTCATTGGCCATACCCCAGCCTTTCAGGTAGAGATTATCCTCGTGGTCATTGAGAAGATAGCTGGCCAAAGTACCATCGGCGGGCAGAGCCTTGAGTCGTAACAGGTGCGTTGCCCCCGTGTCCACATCCGTGGGATACCACTGCTCGAACAACCGCCCCGGCTTTGTGGCCTCGCACGGCACATAAGGTATCCACGTATGGTCCCGCAGTTGTACAAGAGGTGCACGCATAGTTGCAGCCCCAAAGGCGCGTTCAACAGACCGGCGAAAGCTCTCAGCAGCTTCTATGCACTCCTTTGCGCGGGGGTGGCCAGTTTGTTGAAGGGCTTTGCCGAGCTCCTCAAGTGCAGCATACACGTATGCTTGGTTGAACGCCCAGATTCCTTCGCCGCTTCCATCATTTAGCGGCGCGCGGATTAGTCCAGCGGCCGGTCCAGAATATTCCGATGGACGGCGTATTTCAGACAGACACCAATCTAATGCCTTGAGTGTGTGTGGTAACAACCGGTCGAATACATCCTGGTTACCAGACAGCAGATAGTTCTTCGCTACCGCGTAGATCATCGATGGTGTATATACGCCCCAGTTTGCATAGCCGCCCACGTGACCATTTGGTTCCTGATTGCCCAGGTACATCGTGAGCAGCTCCTCAGTTGCGATATCATAATATCCTCGCAGGCCGTAAATCATGTAATCCACATAAACCGCCTGGTTAACCGGCCAAGGTGTCCCGTGTTGAGCGTAGGCGAAGTTTGAATATGGCAGGTCAATCTTCAGCCCTTCTTCTGGGCCACCATGGCGACGTGGCAGGCGCAATGCATGCCAAAGATTGGCACGAAACAGGTCGTTAACAACCTTCTCAGGCACTCGGAATTGAGCACCGCGGGCCAAATAATCGGCCCAAAACTTCAATGTGGCTTCGCGAGAGCCGGCGTAGTCCAACTTTACGAGGTCATCTACATCCTGAGACGGTACCATAGGTGATGGAAGTTTAACTACAAATTCTTGACTTGCGTTTTTGGAAAGGTCAAATGTTAGCAATGTCTCGATGTTCTTCCAGCTTGTGTTCTTATTTTCGTCCAACAGTTTGGGCTCATCTTCTGCGGCATAAGAATTGACCTGCAAACCAGAACCCTCAACCATAAAAAGAACCCGGTGCGTGACATTCTCCTCGAACAAAAAAGTATCGTCTTTGCTGCGCCATGTTATCTGGGCAGTAGCATTGGACGGGAATTCTCGGCGGTGATGCATCTTTAGAGAAACCATTGTGGGTTGGTCCTGCAGGTTAGTGACCTTGACTCTTTGCAGCAACACCATAGCAATGTCACCTCGCCTTCGCTGAGGTGGTCCATCCAAAGGATATGTAAACTGCTCTACTTCATAGCGTAAGCCATCTCGCTCAATAGTCGTGGTGATGATAGGCAGACCATTTTCGAGCCGCTGCCCTTTCCACGATTCTTGAATCCCTTTAGATAAATCGCCGAAGTCAAACCAGAATCGAAAGTGGTCAGAGTTTCCATAGTCGTTCCAGACTCCGGCCCCGCGGTCAATGCCAAACTTGTAAAGCGCACTATCCCACGTCAAACAAACGATGTGGCCGGGTGCAGGCTGGGCAGGATGCATATACGTTGGACTACCCATATCTTCCCAGCGTGTGGTGTATTGGTCGTAAGTTGCCTCGGCATCATAGTGTATCTGGTCCAGAATACATTTGCCTCTGTAGGCATCAAGCTGCTTCTGATGGTCTGAAAAAGAAAGCCCAATATCACCTACAGCCAGGTAAACATCCAGCAAGGGCACCCAGAAAGCCTTCTTCTGAAGCAACTGGTCGCCCGTAACACTAAAGCCTTTTGTTCCCGCGATATCCATCTGCACCGTCAACTTACGTGAATCGAGCCGATAAGCCGGGTCCTGTTTCAGCCGGCTGGCTGTATCCCAATCGCTGTGCGCAATCAGATCTGCCCATATCTGGTGCAGGTTTTCAATGGTCTTTACTTGCCTCGGAGCATACTGAAGGGTGAGTTCCACACCGTCTATATCACCGTTGCCTGCGTGCGTTTCGAATATCCCGTCTTTGACACTATCGTCGGTTTCTAAGCCGAAACCTCTGATGTTTACAATCGTTACTTCATTGGTCAATAACTGTATGTGGAAAGATGTAGTTTCACGTGATGTATGGCCCCAGGAAACACTGACCTTCAACTGGGCTTGAGAATCGGCTGCCAGCAGAGCAGAAGCTGTGACTACGACCTGAAAAAGAGCGATCAGGGCTATCTGTGTCATGGCAACACCTTTCTGTCAATAGAGGTCATCGCTCAGCCTGTCTATAATTGCTATAAATGATATTAGCATGCGCACGGTTCTACCATTATATGCAGCAAAGCAAATTTGTCAAAAATCGAGGCTGTCAGTCTTCATAGGTCTTGACAAAAACAGAAGAATCCCAAGAATTATCTACAGAGTATAATTGTCGGCAAAGCCAGGAGGGGGCGTTGCTGAGGAACTCTGAAAGGAGAAAGAAGCGTATGATGAAAGCTTGCCGCCTTATAACCCCTGCTCGCATACTCAAAGTTCTGGCAGTTTACGGTTCGCTGGTCACTATCGCCGTAACGCTGTTGGTCTGGCATAACCCTGTGCAGCGTGCCGTCGTCGGAATGGCATGGGGACTCATCTTCTTATGGATTATCGTGGGCGGTATTCTCGCCCGTGTATATCGCGACAACATCCGGCGCCTCGTCCTGCGCGTTCCGATAGGCTGGAAGATGAAGTTCGTTCTCTTCGCAACAGTGCTGGCTCTGGTGGAAGAGGCAATCACAACCACAATGACCAACCTTGCCCCAGTCTTCGGCGTGCAGGTTGGCCAAGCCTATATCACAGCTTCTACAAATTACCTGGATGTTGTTCTCGGCCACAGTGTCATCGTGTTTGTGCCCATGTTCATTGCCTGGGCCTGGCTTCTGTCGCGGTATGATTTCCGACCTGCAACGGTCATGCTCCTTTTTGGCCTCACAGGAACGCTTGCCGAGGCCGGAACCTTTGGCCTTCAGCACCTGGCAGAAGTCGGCTTGTGGGTCTTTGTCTACGGTCTGATGGTTTATCTGCCGGCCTATTCTGTTCCTGCCGAACGCGGTGCTAAACAACTGCGTCTTCACCATTATGTGCTGGCCATTTTCTTGCCCTTTCTCTTAGTCGTACCCGTGGCAATAGCCGTCGGATATTTTCACCCAGTGAAAATCCACTTTCCCCAATAAGCTCTTGTGCACAAAGCTATGGCAAAATTGTTTTTACGGTAAATACAGTCTAATAGATATGCGACTTCGGCACAGTCGTGGGAAGACACTTTCTTTCTCTCTGGCTGGCTTGTGTCATGACGGTGATGCTGTCCACGTGAGTAGAACGAGATGTATCTGAGGCTCAACTGGATTGGTGAGGTTGTCCAGCGGCATTGGCGGTTAAACACGGGTAAATGATGATTCTCGGGTGAAATTGACAATGAGTAGAAACTTTTCATCTGTCGTGGTCAGTGTCTGACGTCAGCAGAAGTGGTACAGCTTAAGGATTTACCTGAAGGGCACGAACATCATAATCATTGATAGCTGGCCTCATAGCAGAACAACAAGCAGAAACGGGTTCAGCCGCCGCTCCTCACGTCGCTTTTCCTGCTGAACTTCCAGTTTTTACCCAGAGAAATTGGTAATGCCAAAAAGACATTATTAAAGGCGGAGGGAAGGCTGACTTGGGCGTTTCTACTGTTTTTTCCACAGTGCGGCTTAGACAAAGTGAGGGTATCGAGGCTGCCTGGTGACGTACGAGTCAGCAAGTAATCTCCATTATGTACACATTACCTCCACCGCCCAGTCTTCTTCCAAGAATATTAAATTGTCCAGTCGCGTCAGAAGAGACCAGTATATCAAGCTCATCTCCCTCAAAAACTTCCGATAAATAAGTGGCTTGTGCGGAATGGATAATCCCGTTGAATTCTAATGTTCTTCGCAATGCGTCAATACCCCATCGCACGTATTCTGTATTGTTTACGTGCCCGTTTAGGTCAATTGAACTGAAGGGCACACGCACTCGTTCAATTTCTCTATAGTTATTCTGCAATTCTAATCTTTTCAGCTCTCCGGATATCGCTTTAGGTCCAGTTTTGGGCAATTTTAAATCGAGATGGAATATATTCTTCGCCCGGTTGTTCTTTTTGCCCAATACCAGCCATTCACTACTGGCTCTGAACAGCTCGCAGCCATATCCATCTCTGCCAATAAACTCTCTTGTAGCCATCAAACGAGTATAACCGCTCGGCCACGTTTTGACAGTAACTTCATCATTCCATTTTGGAAGCCTGGTGACCTCTATCCTGATATTCGACAGCACCCAATAACTGTCTATTTCATTCAATCTTCCATATCCAAACCCAAGTTGTTCCGCATGGACTGCTGCAGCCTCTTGCAAATACTGCATCAACGAATTTATCTTGATGTTGCCATCGGCTTGGCACTCATAGGTTCTGACAGTGAATTTGTCTTCTCTGACATCCATGATTTTGTTCGGCTCTCTGTTATTTACGTTATAATACTGTTCAATTGAATCCATTCCATTATCATTTCAATATCTGTTTTTTACAATGACACAGCGCAGATTAATGACCAAGCGCGGATAAGGCAAAAAAATCTCAAAGTCGGGTCTACGGGTCGCTTTTCTGGTTGTGGGTTTCTTTGCCTTTGCGAGGGTTGGGCGTGGCGGTGATGAGGGTCTGTGTGGGTCGGAGCAGTCTGTTTTGATACTTCATGGAAACAACGCTGGAACTACTTCGAGTCGTCATCTTCCTAAGCTCGACTTTAGTAGAGATATTCCGGTACCTGGAATTGTCAAGCAAATTTGGTATGCTTGTTAGGCGTATTCTGCATGTTCGCTGGCGTGAGCGAATTCGAGTACACCCAGGAACCGAGTATGAGAAACAAGCGGCTGATTGAATAGTATGAGGAAGACGATTGATAGCACAAAAGTCCTAATTGTGGTGTTGCTTTTGCGATCAGATGTGTTTAGGGGACTGCCACGCTGGGAGTTTGAATCCGAGTCGGACTTGCGCCAATCGGTAGCCAATGCTCACCTTTCCAACTTTGTCGTTGAAGACGGAAGGCTGACAGTTGACGCCAGAGGAAATCAGCGTACTCTATAACAACAGCAATAGCGTGGAGACTCCTGTAAAATGAACACACATGAAGTATGTAGGTAGAGATACGAGAAAGAGATGATATGAGACAGAAGATGGTCAAGTTTGTTGTCTTCGCCGCCGCATCACTTTTGGCGCTGTCACAGTCGGTCTGTGCCGCGCAGATAGACAAGATCCCGAAGCAGGTAGGCAGAAGCCCGGTTAAGGTCTTTATTCTAGCCGGGCAGTCGAACATGGAAGGCCAAGGCGTGGCCGACCTCGAAGGCAAGGACTACAACCAAGGTAGAGGTACGCTCAACTTTCTCATGAAGGATCCCGCTAAAGGGCCTCTCTTCAAGCATCTCAAAAATGACAAAGGCCAATGGGCGGTTCGGGATGATGTTTGGGTTCGATACAAGCCCGAGGACGGTCCCGTCAAATCCGGCCCGCTTACTCTTGGCTTCACACCCTATGGCGGCAAACACCACTTTGGTCCCGAGCTGCAGTTTGGCCATGTTATGGGCAACTACTTCACCAACCAAGTTTTGCTCATCAAAACCGCCTGGGGTGGCAAGAGCCTTTACAAGGATTTCCGCCCGCTCAGCTCCGGCGGCCAAGTGGGCCCCTATTATACGAAGATGATCGCTGAGGTCCGCGAGGCACTGGCCAACCTCAAGAACGATTTCCCCGGCTACGATAGCGGCGGATACGAGTTGGCGGGATTCGTCTGGTACCAAGGTTGGAACGACGGCTGCGATTCGAAGAATGCTGTCCCTGAGTACGAGACCAACCTGGTGAACCTGATTAAGGACCTGCGTAAAGATCTCCTGGCGCCGAAGCTTCCGGTTGTGGTCGGCGAGTTGACCGGTCCCTGGGTCCAGGCTGAAGGTGCGTGGGCAGCCCTGCGACAAGCCCAGGCAGGTGCGGCGGCCCGCCCCGAGTTCAAAGGCACGGTGCGGTTTGTCGAAACTCATGATTTTGTGCGGAAGCCGGAGGATTCCCCCTGCCCGGGGCACGGCCATCATGAGTTCGCCAACGCCGAGACCTATTTCCTGGTCGGGAATGCTCTGGGCCAAGGGATGAAGAAACTGCTCCAGGAAGACCACACCCTTCCCACGCCCGACCCAGCGAAACCCGCCTCGCATGCCGTTGGCAGTATCGAAGGATGGACAGTACGAATTGACGACCGGCCTATCCAATGATGTTTACGAAAGGTTGTACGATTGAATCCCAATAAACCGAATAAGTTATCAAAGAAGGCAGATTATGATTAATGCAAAATCCCATTCCGCTGTTCGGCCAAGTCTGTGCCGGTTCTCGGCATGCTTTCTCATCATGTTTTTGGCTATCGGGGAATATTCCATCGCGGCAGACAGTCCGAAACCGCGGCTTGTGTCGCAGGGCCTATCGGGTTATGTTAGCATGGATGTGCCGGCTCCGCCGGACGACTATGGTTACGGCGTCAGCCTCTATTCCACCGCGTGGCCTCTGCTGGAAAGCCCCCTGCGCGATTTTCAGATTGGGTTGGCGTCCATCTGGATCGTCCCGGACAACCGGCAGATCGACTATCCTTTGCTGCCTACTGGGACCGTGGCGCGTGACAACTGGCCGGAGCGCGGTCCGAGCTACCGGGATGTGTTTCAGACCATTGAGGGCGGGCTGGGGTTCTGGGCCAGCACTCGTTTTGGGTCCACGACCGCCAAGTTTCGCATGAATGGAACGGCCAATGGCTACAACCATGAGATTTCGTCACCGGGGTGGGGCTTCGGCAACACGACAGTTCTTCAACCGGATGAGATGGGGATCGCCCAACTCAGTCCACGACTCTTGGTGCCTCCCGATGGACTCACTTTCCGGGAGGGAACCTGCGGCGAGCTGTTCGGCTACGCCTGGATGGTGCTGCCGTTGACGAAGCCGAAGAGCACGACCGCCGGTTTGCCGGTTTCCACCGGCAACCAGTGCTGGACGCTCTTCATCAATGCGAAGAATTTCAAAGGACCTGTGGCTTTCTACACGCCGGTCACTTGGAGCCGGATCTCGCGGCGACACGCTCCCGCGGGGGGGCGTGGTCTGGATATCCGCCCTGGGTTGGTCACCGGCGGCGCCATCGAGATCAACACGGTGCCCCGTTTCGTTGGCCAGGATGCGAAGGGCACGGTTTACACCCGCATTCCCCGGCTGCAGTTCCCGACCGACGACCAGGGACGCACGATCCTTATCCACAACCTGACGCACTACTCCAAAGAAGCCCTGTACCACCAGGTGGAACAGTGGCTGGCGGGGGGCGATGTGGCCTCCGGGAAATTCGCCGACCGAGGTGCGATGGTACCGCCCTGCCGGGCGGAACCATTGAATCTGCGGCAGGGGTCGGAGAATCGGCCGATCCGGGGTTGCGAGCATTGGGTGGAAACTCGCGCCTTCGACAAGACCACTTTCGGCCTGCAGTGGAAGCCGTCCGTGCTGGAGCCATGGACGGGCTCGATGCGGCGCGGCACCTTTCCGGAGTACTACCGGCAGGAAGGCAAGGAGCTGCTGGCCGTGGCTGCCGACGCGGTGCCCGACGTGACCGGCCTGAAGGAGGCACGGTTCAAATCCGCCGTCACGAACCAATCCTATACCTCGCCCGAAGCCAGCGACACGTGCTGGAAGAAGCCCGGTCCCAAGGCCGGTCCGTTTCAAGCGAAACTCGGCGACGGAAGCGTCGTGACGTACTGGTGGTACCGGTTCATCGACCAGCCTTCCCTTCAGGACGCGGATATGAGTGAATCGGAGAAGAATCGGCTGCAAACCATTGTCGAGAAGCTTCACACCCATTGGACCATGGACAAGGAATACCTGTCCCCGCCGGGGCTGGGGACGCTGGCTGCCCTCGATGCCTCGCTCATCGTCACGCCGCCGAAAGGACTCGAAGTCGGCTACGTTCCGGTTGCAACCCGTCAATCACCGCCATGAGGTGCACGAGCGCAACTACCTCGCCCGCCCGTGCCGACCCCGTCCAGCCACGGATAATCGACGAGTCACAAGGTAATCTTCCCGGCGAAACCGCCAACAAAACTCTTTTGGTGTCCTCACGCTCATCCACTCATTCTTCTTATCAGTTGAGCCTGAAGAAACCCCAAATTGTCTTGCTCCGAGCAGGAAGCTGAGAAACATAGGGGACGGTCATTGAATCCGTTGGTCTCCCAGGGATTTACCAACCGGAAGAGTTTAATAACAGCAAAAGGATATATAAAACGGTTGCGTTTTTTATATTTTTAATAAATCATTGATAAAGAAAGACTTATGGAACAAGAATTTTTGCGGAATTGGCAGATAATGGGCTGTGCGGTTGTAACGTGGTTGTAGGTGCTAAAACGATTTCAAGCCTTTAGAATCTGTTCGGAAAATCCTGTGCCCCAAAGGTATCGACGGTTCAGATACATCCTGCTTTGGGTTACTCTTGTCTTAAGCCTCGCCCCAGGCATGAGAAGGCAGATCCGCAGCTTCAGGAGGCCTTTAAAAAAACATTGCAGGAAAGCTGGAAGCAGTCGCCAAAGAGCATCCGAACAAACGCATAGAGGCATGGTTTGAAGATGAGGCTTGCTTTGGTCAACAGGGAACATTCGCTTGGGTTTGGGCTCGGCGAGGATGCCGTCCCAGAGCGGTTAAGCAAACCGGTTACGAATGGTTATATGTATTGGCAACGGTTTGTCCGGCAAAAGGCGAGTCGGCAGGTTTGTTGTCGCCTTATGTTGATAACCAGATAATGAGCATTTTCCTGAAACAGTTTAGTCGGCAGTTACCTGAAGATATTCATGCCGTATTGATTTGGGACCAAGCAGGTTTTCACAAGGCTAAGGAGCTTTCTGTTCCCCAGAACATTAGCATAATAGAACTTCCTGCTTATAGTCCGGAATTGAACCCAGTTGAGAATTTGTGGCAATACCTGCGTAGTCATTACTGGTCAAATCGCAGTTATGATGGTTATGATGATTTGCTCGAAGCTGCTTGTGAGTCTTGGCAAGCTATTTGTCTTGATTCGGAGCTTATTCAAAGCATATGTCGCCGCTCTTATGTCGAGCGCAAAAATTTATTATGATTGGTATAATACGTTAGTTTCGGAAATGTAGAGGCAGAAACAATAAAATAACTGTATTGGATGACTTGACAATGGTCGTTCTATATCGGAGTGATTGTGGAGAATAAAAGAGATAGGCATTGTATTACCCAGGGATATTTGATACCCTCTTTTGATGGGCGGGCTCAGCAGTGTAGCTGACCGTTCTGAATAAAAAGTCTCAGGTGTGGTATTCTGGTCTAATTATGACCTCCCAAGACAAGTTTGAATACAAGACAACGGTAGTAGACAAGCACTGGCGGGACGAAGAGCTGCAGTGGGCACGGATTCTTTCCTCAGGCGATCCAGCCAAAGGGATGGTTCTGCTGTATATACAGAAGGCATGTACCGCATTTCATGAATTTGAGCCGGCCTGGAAGGAAGGGGTTTTGAAACAAGAGCAGATTGACTTCTTTCGCCAGCGGTTAGCAAAGAGGGTCGGTCACGTGCTGACAACAATGGAGAACAATAGTCTTGATACAATTAAAGGAGCTGCTGAGCTGGTAGAGATTCTGCGCTCTATTGAATTGGCAAAAACTACAGACGAACTGGCTGGACTCACTGAAAAGGTTCATGCCGTCAACCACTTAATCTTGAATTTCTTAGAAGAGAGATAGCAGAGAAAAAGAAGGAAACGTTTTGCCGGATCCCAATGAAGCATTCTTGGGGCTTAGCAGAACGAAGCAAAAAATAAAGAGCGGCCCAAAGAGTTAGTTAAACGGAGTATCAAACTTACTCTAAGAGCGTAGATCGCTTTGAATACAGTAATTGATGTTTTCCAGCGTCCGAATTCAAAAGGCAGATAGATTATGAAAGGCGTTACCCGTCGAGATTTTGTGAAGAGTTCGATTGTTGCAGGGGTCGCAATGGCATTGCCTTTTTCGCGCGTACGAGGAGCGAATGACCATATTCGCGTGGGAGTGGTGGGCCTCGGCGGCCGTGGCACGGGGGCCCACATACCATCCTTTGAGAGCCAGAAGGGTGTAACCGTCGTGGCCGTAAGCGACGCAGATCGAGAGCGCATGGGCGGTGCGGCCAAAATGATCGAATCGAAGTACAACCACGAGGTTGAGCAATACCTCGACATGCGTAAGATGTTCGATCGCAAAGACATCGATGCGATTGGTAATGCAACGCAGAACTATTGGCATGGGCTGAGCACAATCTGGGCATGTCAGGCCGGCAAGCACGTTTATGTTGAGAAACCTTTGTCACATTACATCTGGGAGGGCCGTCAGATGGTCAACGCGGCCAGAAAGTACAACCGCATCATCCAGTGCGGCACACAGCGCCGCTCGCAGAGTTCCATTACTCAGGCTATCCAATGGATCCAGGAAGGAAACCTCGGAAGGATCAAGTACATCACCGCTTTTGCCAACAAGCCACGCTCATCATGCGGCAGGCGCGACACTCCGCTCCTGATCCCCGATACTATCGACTACGACCTCTGGTGTGGCCCTGCCAAAAAACTGCCAATTTATCGGGATCAACTCCAATATGACTGCAGCTTTGACTGGAACACTGGTGATGGGGAATCGTGCAATCAGGGTGTCCATGAGGTAGACGTGGCCCGCTGGTGCCTGGGTGAGAAGATGCTTCCCCGCCGAGTAGTGAGCATCGGTGGCCGATTCGTGTTCAACGATGCCTGCAACGTTCCCAACACGCAGATCATCTACTACGACTTTCCCACGGCTCCGTTACTTTATGAGGTGCACAACCTCTATAAGACTAAGGGTTCTAACGAAACGCCAACGTTTCGTGGCGAGCAGGTGGGTGTGATTGTCGATTGCGAAGGTGGATCGGTGAGTCTCTATCGCGGCATCGCGTGGGACAACGAGGGTAAACAAATTAAGTCTTTCAGTGGCGGCGGTGATCATTTCGTGAACTTTATCGAAGCGGTCCGCAGTGGTCGTCGGGAAGATCTCAATGCGGATGTCCTCGAAGGCCACATCTCCACTGCTGTTTGCCATACAGGCAACATCTCATACCGGCTCGGCAACAAAACCTCGATGAAAGAAATGCGTGCCCAGGTGCAGGACATCTCGGTCTTCAGCGACATGTTCCACCGGCTACTAGAGCACCTTGCAGGCCACGAAATCGACGTTGATGCCGGGACGGTGACGCTTGGGCCGTGGTTGGAGATCGACCGGGAGAACGAGCACTTCAAGGGCAACGAACAAGCCAATCACTTGGTCCGTGGCTTTTACCGCGAGCCGTACATCGTGCCGGATCTGTCTGGTTGAGAACAGCAGCAGAACGGGGCCATTTGGCCACCTACCGAAAAGAGGATGAGATACATGACACGATAAAATATAACCTCCTTGCCTCGCTTTTCCTGCTGAACAACCAAACTTTGCTATACTGATTGGTAATGCAACGAGGCAACATTAAAAATCAGGTTAAAGGATAGATTGGCAGCCCTTAGCTTTAGGCATTGCTGGTTCTATCCCATTTTGTCCCCTGCCATCCACTGATATACCCACTGTTACCACAAAATATGCCCTTTATAGTTCCGCCACTTCCTCTTTCGCCTAAACCACGCAAATCCTGACTGCGTCCAATACCCTCGCTTTCTTCGCCGTGGTTTGTGTTTTCTAATAGGAACCTCTCGCTTAACCTTTTCAATAGCAGCCTCAATCTCATGCCGCCAACATTCTTGCAGAATCGAGGCATAATAATTCGCCCATTTGTCATTCTCGACTATAATTTTGTCTTGAATCATTTTTAACCAGACAGTTTTTTAATGCCCCATTTCCAAAAACTCTAATATGCAATCTCACCAAGCTCATTAAACTGTTTGCTCAACTCATTTTCAAAGATGGCCCACAACCAGTCGTAAGGTATGTTTTTCTCTGCATAACGGCTTAGGCTAATAATCAGATGCCTCAAAGTAATCCTGTCGTTTCTGTAATCCTCAAAGACCTTTTCAATAAATTCCTTTATCTTTCTCATTTTCCTCACCTCTCGCCGAACCACTCTATCGGCGATTCGCTCGAAAGAAGGCGAATCGCCATTGCGTCGCCAAATTGCTCATGAGGGAATTCGTTGCCTACGGGTATTCCGCTGACTATAATACTGCCGTGTTAGCCAAGTGAATCTAAAATCACAAAGTGATTGCGTTTTCAGGCAAGTGAATCGCAAATGCAGCATCATAAACGGATTATCCTCGCAGCAGTTTTTGCACTTCTCGTCGGTCTTGTTCTATTGTTGGCAGCGGCGAAACAGGACCAAAGCATGACAGCTCATCGCTCCATGAAATACACATCCTGTTCTGCCGACAGCGCCAGCACATGGCAAAAGGATGTGAGAGCCAGGCTATTTCAACTGCTCAAAATGGACGATTTGATCGCCAAGAAGGGTACAGTTGCCTTAAAACCTAAAGAACTTTCGGCTGCAGACAGAGGAGCTTACCACGTCAAAGAAGTGGAAATAGACTCCACAGCGGACAGACGCATCCGAATCATCGTTACCTTGCCAAATTCACAGAAAGGAGCTTTCCCCGCAGTTGTCTGCATCGGTGGCCACGCCAGTGACCAACATAGCCCGTATGATGAGCATACTGTTGCCAAAGATAGCGCCAAGGCACAATCCGATCATATCTACAGAGGATTCGGTACGGCTCTGGCCAAAAGAGGATATGTGACCGTTTCTACGACAGTCAGCCAGCACGAGATCTATGAAGAAGGTCGATTGCTGATGGGGGAGCGCCTGTGGGACCTGATTCGGTGTGTCGATTACCTGGAATCCATGCCCGAAGTGGACCGCTCGAGAATTGGCTGTGCCGGCTTATCGCTTGGGGGGGAAATGGCGATGTGGCTGGGGGCCATGGACGAGAGAATTGCCACGACTGTCAGTGCCGGTTTTCTAACCACCATGGACCATATGGAACAGAATCATTGCATGTGCTGGAAGTTTCCAGGGCTAAGGGAACTGGTCGATTTTGCCGACATCTACTCTCTTGTTGCCCCTCGGGCACTCCAATGCCAGAACGGCATGCTCGAACCAGTAAGCCAGTTTAATGTGCCGCTGGCCCGAAAGACAATGGAAGAGATCAGGATGATCTATTATGACTTAGGCAAGCCCGAAAACGTGGTCTTAGACGTCCATGCAGGTGGACACGAGATTGACCTGCCGGGATTGCTGTATTTCTTTGAGAAACACCTTTACAGCAACCGATTGACTGAACCGAAAGATGTTCAAATGTGAAGTTCAGCACGCACCGTATAGCGTGTTCAACGGTTTAGGAGGCCAATATGAATTCAGACAGACACGAAGCACAAGGGATCGGGCGCAGGGAGTTTCTCTCCGGGCTTTCGGCAGTTGCAACCGGTTCGGCCCTGGTCCTTGGCAATTCGCACCTGGGAGAGGACCCTTCGCCGGCAGATACCACTTTACCCGCGCCACCGCTGCCCACGATTCGGCTCGGTGACCACCATGTCACCAGGCTGATTGCTGGTTCAAATCCAATCAGTGGATATTCGTACATGGGCCCCATTCTAGACCAGCATATGAGAGAGTATTTTACTCCTGAGCAGACAACCGAGTTCCTGTGGAAGTGTCAATGCGCAGGAATCAACACTCATCAGTTCAGCAGCCCTGAGCAGATGGCCGGTGTATTTCGAAAGCTGCGGGATCGAGGATCGAAGATGAAATTCATCTGCCTCCATTCCGGCGAGCCACAGAGCGCTTCAATCAAACAGGTGGTCCAAGACACTCAGCCCATCGCTATCGTCCATCACGGTGGGGTTACCGACAGACTGTTTCGAGAGGGCAAAAGCCGGGAGGTCCATGATTTTGTCAAACGCGTCCACGATGCTGGCGTTTTGGCCGGTGTTTCGGCCCACAATCCTAATTGCATCAAGCAGGTGGCCGACGAAGGCTGGCAGGTCGATCTGTTTATGACCTGCTTCTACTATATCACCAGGACGCCTGAGGAAATGAAAAAGATGCCGCCGATCGTCACGGTCCAGATCGGTTATCCCTTCTTCGCCTCTGACCCGCTCGATATGGTCAAAGTGGTCCAGCAGGTTGACCAGCCCTGTCTCGGCTTCAAGATCCTCGCGGCGGGCCGAAGGTGTCATGACAAGCAATCCGTGATGGAGGCGTTCAAGTTTGCCTTTGAGCACCTCAAACCTACCGATGGCGTGATCGTCGGCATGTACCCTCGGTATCATGACCAAATCGGCGAGGACGCTCAGTACACGCGACAGTTCGGCACGCCACACGGCGCATAATGACCTTTCTGGCTTCACAGACCGCAGGAGACTCTCAAGGTGGGAAATCCCTATGACTGCACAGAGGAACCACCTCATGGCTCACGACAACACAGACTTAACGGTTGCCCTTGCAGAAGAGCACTTCGGGATGAGCAAGTATGCCAAGGCCATTAGGGCGCCTGTTGTGACAAAGACAGGCAATCCCTATTTCAACCTGAAAAGACCTCGACGCACCTTTCTGAAGCGGTCATCAGTAGCCAGGATCTGACTTACTATGTTGCCGAACTGCTTTGAAGTTGTTTTGTAGCCTGCCCCAAGGGCCATCTTGGCCGCATCGCCTACACGCACGCTTCCCTTGCCTTTAAGCACCTGGGCAAGAACATCCCCCAAACTATGCCCGCCTTTTGTACGCTTGATAGCACGTTTCACTCGCTTCGTGCGAACTTTTCGGACTGCTGGTTTACCACAAAGGGCTGCAATCTCACGGTCAAGTTTCCCCACCTGAGAAGCCAGCTTCTTACGCGTGGCCTGAAGTCTTTGCAGTTCCTTTTCTTTTGCTCCAAGCTCCTTACGCAGATGAGCAATTGTCCTTGTCTTGGCCATCTATAGTTCTCCTATTCTAAATGTCATAAGTTGCGATCGTTCCTAACAGCTCGGCTAGATCTTCTAACCCTTTATAACCTTGACTGCCGGATATGTCAACCGCCTTAGGCAACACTCTTAGAAAAATCATATGATGGACAACACGATTGTATCAGAGCGAACCTCAAACACTTTCTTCTTAGACTCACCACACTCTTCAGATCAGTCAATCACCACCACCTTTCCATCAGTGAACTTTCGCACTTTTTTGGGTTAATCATGAAAAACTGTAAAAATAAAAATGGTCTGCCGATGAAAAGGATAATGATAAACCTATTTCATGGAGACCATTATGAACATTCTTTCTCTCACATC
>Ga0315279_10003257_pt1 | contig 22944 bp, 13 predicted proteins | sample YL17G06_20_MG_FD_203694 | JGI IMG/M metagenome (GOLD analysis project Ga0315279, IMG submission 203694) | Sediment microbial communities from Yellowstone Lake, YNP, Wyoming, USA - YL17G06_20 | ecosystem: Environmental > Aquatic > Freshwater > Lake > Sediment | place: USA: Wyoming | collected... | reverse complement strand
GATGTGAGAGAAAGAATGTTCATAATGGTCTCCATGAAATAGGTTTATCATTATCCTTTTCATCGGCAGACCATTTTTATTTTTACAGTTTTTCATGATTAACCCAAAAAAGTGCGAAAGTTCACAATATGCTCTTTGGCCGAATGACCAAGCAGGGTTCCTTGCCCCGTCTCTAACAGAAGCTCCCCACAGAATAAGTGAATATCCGCCAATTGCAGCCGATACCCCGCCCGTTCCGCGATATTCTGTGCCTCTTTCAGCATTTCTTCAATTTGTCCAAGTTTACCCGCCATCTGTGTGGCGGGCTTGCCTGCATCCCGGCCTGTGGCTGAGCTTTTCACCCACTCTAACCTCGCGCAGCCTAAGAGGATATCCGCCTCCATTTCCACCATGTTTACCCCCCGGCATCGCCGAATCGCCTCGTTCAGGCACCGCTCCGCTGCCTCTAATTCATTGCCCGCCTTGACGACGAGCGCCTCCTTTCGCTCCTGAAAATATTCATCGTAGAAACGAATCTCAAATTCCTTCTCAACTCCGGCATTCACACGTATGCCCTGAACTAGCGTCTCCCCCAACAGCCAATACGCCCGAACGAAATCTCTCGGATACGGATATTCATCTTTCACTGTCTTTTCCGCAAATTCCAGCGCCTTTTGAGCTTCCTTCAGCGCCTCAATGCTCAATTCGCATGCCTTTTGTTTGCCTCTTGATTCCTTGGCCAGCCATCCTTGGAGCAGCGCCCAAAGAGAACGGTAGCTACTGCATACGCTCGTATAATTTGTTTGTATTCTCATGAAAACGTCCATGGCTCTTGTTAATTCATCTTTGGCCTCGGCCCTACCCTGGTATGTCAGAACCGGTCCCAATTCGCAATGGCCGACAGCCTCATCAGACTCATCTTTAATCTCCCGACAAATCACGACCATCTTTCTCAAATTCACACCCGCCGCCGAGACTCGCCCAAGTGGAAGTTGTGCAGCGGCTGCAACAGCCCCAATACTGATAGCAACTCCTTTCTTATCGTGCTCTTCGTCGCCTGGAAATATCGATCTCAAGAACAGCGGTATGGCCTTGGCAGGCTCACCAGAAAGTGAGTACGCACAAGCCAGATCATTAAAAGTAGATGCTTGCTCTGATTCGCTCTTCAATCGCGGCGGCTTCTCCTCTCCATCTACAAACAGCTCTCTCAAAAGCTGGATATACAGAGTGTAGGCAGACAATTGATAATAAGTCTGCCTGTCAATCCGATTGTAAAACAACTTCAGTGCCTCGTCGAACTTACCCGCCGCGACCAGGTGATGGTAAAGCTCAATCACGGGATTGAGGTCTTTGAGTTTCACCACTTTTTTTATAGGCGGCATTTTTTGGAAATACGCCGCCGCCCGCTCGTGGATCTTATCCTTCGTAGTTAAATTATCGTATAGAAATGACCGCATAATTGGATGAAAATCGAACCGCTTTTCTTTTTCATCGTAAAAGATAAATCCCAACTGCTGCAAGCCGCACAGCACCCCCCAGAGCGCATTCTCATCAATGTCGGGAAAGAGCGCCCTTGCCGTATCGAAATCGAAGCTGCTGCGAAAGACAGATACTACCGTCACCACTTTCTTTTCCTCGGCGCTTAGTAGCTCAAAGCTCCTATTTAAAATCTTTTGCGGCTCATTTTGGTCAATCAAATTCAATTTGAATGCGTCCGCAATATCCTTTTTTCGCATTCGCTTAATTGCGCTGCTCAATTGTTTGAGCATCAACGGATGGAAATCGTAGATTTCGCCTGCCCGCTCTAATTCCGCCCGCGTTCCTTCAATGCCCTCACTCTTTAAGAACTGAACCGCATCGAACCGCGAAAGACCCTTTAGCAGTTCATGCTTCACGCCCGAAATCTCTTCCAGCGCCGTCGGAAATAGGCGTGTTGTCATCAATGTCTTCGTCTCGGCGCTCGCAAGTACCCGCAGGAACCTCGCCGCGTGAGGATGCACGCACTCCCTCTGCCGCTTGTCCCAGTCATCCCCGCCTGCTTTAGCCCCCGCAAAGCCCTTTTCCTGGATATACATAGCGCTCATGCTCGCATATCCCCGCAGCGTCCGCTCGAACCCATCTAAAATAAGCAGGAATCTATTGTTGTGCAGAATCGAGTTGAGCGTTGCCATCGCTCCGCTTTCCAATGCCCCGCGTTCGACCTTCACCTCTCTGAAAGTTACGTAATGATAGAGATGCTCCAGAAACGTCTCAAAAGGGGCTTCATAAAACGACCACCAGAACACCCCATCTAACTCGGCCTGTCTTTCCAGCACCTCCTCGTGCAGCCACACCCAGCTAAGTGCCGTCTTGCCCATTCCCCCGATTGCCTCCAACACCAGCAGCGGCTCTTTGGCATTATACAGCCAGTTGCACAGCATTGCCTTTTCCGCCTCTCTGCCCGTAAAATTTGGCGGTAGCGCGTATGAATGCGCTATATAAGCCGTCGGCGCAATCGGTATCAGCTTCCCACCATGCTCTATCTTCGTTATCTCCTCCTCCGTCCCCGTTTTTTCTATCAACAATTTCCCCAGCGAACTGGAAACCTTTGCGTCAAAATCGGACACCGAATTGAAAAAGACAAGTGTCTCCTTCATCTGCACAATAGCCATGAACTTCTTCAGTTGCTCCTGTTTCTCGTATTCGATGAGGTCCAAAGGCCAGTTAGCCTTCCCGTCGACCACAAAGCAAAGACGGTCTTTCCCCAGTTTTCTTGCCAATTCATATTCCTGCTGCGTGATTGATTTCTTTCTTCCTTTGGGGATAAAACCGTAACGTCTGGCGTAGATACCGACAAAAATATCGCATTCCTCTATTTCATCTTTGCAAACCTTTTCCGGCTCCTTCGGCTGGCTCATGAAAAACTCCATTGCCAGCGGCACACACTTGTACCGATTTACGACCGTGATGGCCACTTGCCGGTAATCCTTCAAATCGATGTATGTAGATGAAATGAAGACTTTCAGGATTTTTTGTTTACCGTCGCTCATCGGAGCCACTCCGCTTCAGCACGCTATTCTCTTTCAAACGATTCCCTGGCATTTTCTCTCACCCATCTTTGTTGCCCTCTTCTAAGAGCTGGTAGGTTATTATTCTACAACAAATGTCCCCACAAAACCATCGTTTTTCCTCAGAAATCCGACAATGAAAACCAAAGAACCTGTCCTGAGCTTGTTTACACTTCAACCATTCCCCAATTAACCAGCGATAATTACAACAGATTTGTTGCCAACAAATCTGTTACCAACAACCGTGTTTTGCCTTTTCACTTTTAACTTTTTACTTTTAATTTTGTTGCGCAATTCGCGTCCAAAAAACTCTCTGTTAACTTAGGTAATCTGCACCTAATTTCTGTTTTGGATTTTGTATTTTGGTTATTCGAATTTGTTTCGGATTTCGAGCTTCGTATTTCGGATTTTCTCTGGTTACTCCTCTACTCCCAAAGTCAAGAAGTGCAAAAAAATGGTTCAAAAAGTGTGCATTTTGGTACATTTTTGCTCAAAAAGCGCACATTTTTGCAAAAAAAGTGCAAAAAAGTGCAAAAAAGTGCTAATTTTTACCCTCATTTTTAGCCCAAAAACACATAAGTCCTATAAAATCACCCTTTTTACTATCACCAGCCACCCCATTTTTCAAAATTTCCCTCAAAAACCCTTATTTCCACCTATTTTCCAACTTTTTTATCTTCTTTTTCCTACCTCCGGCGAGATAAAATCGTCAGGTAAATCGTGGCAACAACAGATGCAATTCCTACAACAGCAAGGATTACATCCGTCAGTCTAAAACCTCTGCCGAGAATTGCGGAAGATAATTTTACAGCTAATAGAAACCCTGTCGGCAGAGCCAGTGAGACTGTCAGCCAGCGGAGTTTAGGGGGCTTTAGCGATAGGAAAAGGCCAATAAACTGAAGCCACAGCATGGTAAATATTGCATAGCTGAACAGATGAAACATCGTGTTTGTAATTGGCAGCACGTCGGCCAGATTTGTCCGTGAAACATTTGTGATACCAAAAATAGTCACTCCAGCCACTAAGAGAGCAGCAGGCCAAAACGAAAAAAATGAAAGCAGAATCAGGCCTGTAAGCACACCCACCAAATCCTCTGCGAAATCTCTGATGTCACAGGTGCGTCCCACATAGCTCTGAATCACTTCGTCAGCAACTCCGTAGCCAATCATCACCAAAAGCACCCACCAGGGAGCAGTTCTGCGCCAGCTTACCTTCTTGTCTGGATTGATTGTAAACCAGAGCAGAAAAACCAGAATCAGATAGGCAAGAAAGTGAAGGCATTTATCGGAAACGTGTGCCTGGAGGACAAACTGCGGGACGGGTATATGCGCAAGGATAAAAAGGGTCGGCCAGTAAAATACCAGCAAGATTAAAGTCACCTTTTGCCTAAGTGATAGAGCCATTAAATACACCTTCCTACTGATGTTCTGAATCGACTATGGAGGAGGCAAATCTATCTTCCAATTCGACTGATTTGGCGGTCCACTGTTTAGCAATATTTAGTAACACCCCAATCGCAGCCGATGATAGCAGCATACTTGTTCCGCCGGCACTTACAAACGGCAGAGGTATTCCTTTTGTCGGCAGCACAGATGTTACTACCCCGATGTTAAGTGCCGCCTGGAGAGCGATTGTTAAAACGATTCCGCCGGCCAGCAGTTGGCCGAAACGGTCTCGGCAGCGAAGAATCACCAAAATTCCCAGCCAGACAAACACGATAAAAAGTCCTATGACGGCGGCATTTCCGATAAAGCCGAGCTCTTCGCCGATAATAGCAAAGATAAAATCTGTTGTGTCTTCAGGCAGGTGGCCGTATTTACAAATTCCCCTGCCCAATCCTTTGCCGAAAAGCCCGCCGGAGCCGAGGGCAACCAGCGACTGGTTTGCCTGATAAGCAGCCGAGCCTGTCCATTTATCGGGATTTACGAAGGCGGCGATTCGCTGCATTCGGCTGGGCGAGCGGATAAGCACCGCAAAAAAGGCGGCAGCTCCGAGCGGTAAAGAAGTCAGGATGTGCCACCATTTGACGCCGGCAATGAGCAGCATCAAAAAGGCCAAAAGCGATATAAATGCTGCTGTGCCAAAGTCTTCAATTACTATTAATCCAACTACCAATCCGACAACAGCACAGATGGGGACGAACCTCTTCCAGTATAATTTTATATCAGCAGCAAACTTGTCGCACACGCCGGCTAAAAGGAAGATAATTGCCCATTTCGCCAGTTCAGAGGGCTGAAAGCTTATCGTTATTGGGCTGACGGTGATTCTAAACCATCGGCGGGCACGGTTTACCTCCGTCCCAAACTGCGGGAACAAAACGAGTATAAGCAGCGCAATGCTAACAAGTAACAGGTAGGTGGTTGGGGACCTTTGCCAGCCTTTGGCTAAGCTGAACCTGCGGTAGTCGAAACAAGAGACAGCGAACATAATTAAGCAGGCGAGTGGAAAGAACAATATTTGCCGCAGGCCGGGGTAATTGTAGAATTTCTGTAAGTCGAGGTCTTGGCTGATGTTAGCACTGGCGGAAAAGACAAAGACCGTGCCGATAGCCATCAAAGAAACAACGACCATCACAATGTAGTTGGCGAATGAGTTGTCTTTTGTAATAGTAGCCACTTACCCTGCCATACGTGCAGAAAAAACTGTTTTCTCCAGCACCAGCAAAATTGGCCCACTTCCCTATATTTTCGGTTTTTGAGGGCTGATACCAGTAAAAATTATTTTGGAACGAGTTGTGAATGGATATTCCGGGTCCGCCGTTGGTATATCGTGGTCGGATAGCGAGGTCTCAGACGAGTATGGAGGTGGCCTGAAAAAAGCAGGGAAAAATAGGCAGAAATTTCAAAAAATTCGCAAAAATTCGCAAAAACACACGCGTTTTGGGCGCGTTTTCTGACCCTCTGCACGCGCGATTGAAACAGAAGAGCTAATGAACTCTACAGTTCCTCCTTTAGAGACTCAATGAACTTCAGCCATATATTTTCGTCTATGAGCTTTTGTGCTTCAGGGTCGAGCCAGAGTTGCTCAAGACGGTCTATTATCTCTTCAATTTTAAGAGGTTCGACCTTCTTTATTTGTTGCTCTGCTAAAACATCCGGACAGTTCAGGCAATCGGGAGGAATACCCGGACCTGAAGGGATGGGCAGTGGAGTTGGCTCTAAGATGTTCCAGCTCGCAAGCAAGATATTCAGGTCGCTGAAGTGCACCCTGTAATATCCTGTCTTGGCTCCACCCTCTTGGTCATGAGCAAAGTCGGCACAGACGCAGGGTACTCCATTAGGTGCGGTACACGTTACAATGCCCGGACCTGAAGGGATGGGCGGTAGAGTTGGTTCTCTGATATCCCAGTTCGCAAGCAAGATATTCAGGTCGTTGAAGTGCACCCTGTGCCTCACCATCAGCTACCTGACCAAAGACCGTGTTGGTGAAAATGATGCCAAGTAGGGCAAACGCGACTAAGAGAACACAGGTGTTTGGATTGAGTAATCTCATACGTGGCCTCCTTTCCTTTTCGCTTTTCCTTATCTTCTACCCCCGGGCGGGTTATTATCCTCCAGCCAATGGAATGCCATAATTGCGAAGTCGAAGAAATTTACGACGCAGTCGCCGTTAATATCGCCCGCTACAATAATCTCACAAACAGGTTCCCCAAAATACGATTTACTTGCCTCGGCTGTGCCGCCATACGCGCCCATGTTGACACGTCCGCCGTTGGGAAAAGGCTCCAAACCAATGGGACTGGCTGGGTCTCCAGCATCAATACAAGGACTTGTAACATCGTCTTTTACCCAGCTTGCGCTGTTTGGATTCCAACGCCCGGCCTGAGATTTCAGGTGATAATCGCCATTGATAGGACCTGCGAAACACGGGTCGTCATCAATGTTACCAGCACCCCAAAACAGCCCCTCACACGGGTCGTCTATGGCTGCTCGACCGCCCTGTACGCAAGAATAACCGACGGCCAGAGTGGTGTTTTCTTCCAGTTGGATCTCTCGCCCGTTGGCAGCGGCATTACTCCAAAGGATGCAGTTTGTCAGCCTTGGGCTGCTTATGTTGTAACTGCCAATACCCCCGCCCCTATCGGCAACATTGCCACTAAAGATACAGTTTGTCAGCATCGGACGGCTACGGTCGTTGCACATCCCTCCCCCGCAGTTACCTGCCAAGTTGCCACTGAAAGTGCAATTTCTAATGATTCCACCAAAGTAGTACCTGTTGTCCATAGCACCCCCGTTATACCTGGCTGAGTTCTCAATGAACCTGCAGTTTGTCATGAGGGGACTGCCGAACCAGTTCTGCATTCCACCCCCGTAGTCGGCAGAGTTGCCTATCAACCTGCAGTTACTCAAAGTTGGGCTACTATGCGAATTCATCATAGCACCGCCAGCGAGTCCAGATGAGTTACCGGTGAACGTACAATATTTCAGCGATGGTGCACCACCGTTATTACATATGCCACCACCCAAGGTCCCGGCCGAGTTCCCAATAAACCTGCAGTTATTCAGCGTCGGGCAGCTTTCATTGTAAATACCGCCGCCGTACTCTTCTGCGGAGTTGCTCATGAACACGCAGTTGGTAATGCTTGGGCCGCCGAAGCTATTGTACAGCCCACCGCCCAATTCATGGTACCTCCCTCTCGCATTGCCCCCTGTCACAATGAAACCATCCAGCAAGGCCGTTTTGTCAGTTCCGCTGCCGGTCACCACATGATAGCTGTTTTCGGCCCGCGTCGGCTCCCAAACCAAATCACAAGGATCGCTTACGTTTATATCGTTACCGGCCAGGTCACCGCTCAGAATCGTCTCATACCTCTCAATGTCTCGGGCATTTGGGTCCGGCCAACCCCCCCCAGCGTAGCCACCTTTAATAGTTACGCCGTTTATAAGTTGGAATGTCGCCTGCCGGTCTCCTGTGCCGTTAGGATGAAGTGTATCCTCATCCGGCTTATAAATGACCTGTGCCACGCGAATCTCCACCGGCTTCTGTGCCAAATTTGCATCCGCCAGCGCATCCTGCAGGTACCTATAGGCGTTTATCCACGATGTGCCATTGTTGCAGCCGGTGGCATCCTTATCAACGTAGATTATCGGGCCACCATAGCAACAAACCTGGGTATCCTCCAACGTTCGTTTGCTATAGTAGGTGTCGCCTTCCATCTCCACTACATTCGTAATAGTCCCACCAGGGTCGGCGTGGCAATTTAACACAACCTGTATCCGCAAGGTGCCCGACTCCCATTCGGAAATATCATAAAGGTTCCACGTAACGGTATGCTTGAGGCCGTCGTATTGGCCGCCGGATGAGCTGTTGATATAAGTTACTTCGAGCGGCAGAGTATCTGTAATTACAACAGATGTGTCACCAATGCCGTTGCCGCTGTATTCTATTGAATACGTGAACTCTTGTTCCGGATAGACGCAATCAACAACGCTGTCGCTCTTGCTGAGGTATAACCTATCCGGCTTATAAGAAACATCGCCACTCGGCACGGCCACCCCTGCCGGACCGGAAATACCATTGGTTTCGGTATCTCTCAAAACGAGGTTCCAATCATAGACCCTGAAATCATGGTGATAAGTTGTGCAATAAACCAGACCCGTTTCATCGTCAACATCTATACCAAGCACATTCTCCCCATACCAACCGTTTGTTACCTCAACTTCAACGCTGGCCTGCGTGGCTATGTTGGTTCTAACCAAATAGTTATGACTTGTCCAATGGCCGGTATACAGATAGCCGCGAATAGGGTCGACTGCTATCCCAACTGCTGATCGATTTGTGCCACCTACATTAATATTTATGTAATGATCATAACTCCAATCAGTAGTATCATAGACGTGCACACTTTCGGTATCTGTCGAGATATACATTAGACCGTTTGTTTCATCTAAAGCAAGTCCCCAAGCATTCAAATACCCTGACGGGACTTCCAAAATATAATGATTGTCCAAAACGAGTGTATTGTTTGCTTGGTTGAAAGAGTAGACATATAGGTTGTTTGTTCCTCTTTGGACAGTATAGATTTTTTCCCTGTTTGTATCTATAGCAATTCCTGCAAGGTCATATATACCTGTATCGAATTCGCCTACCTTCTTGAGAGTCTTGGTTGAAGCCCAGACAATCATCGGGGACTCTTCATAAGTTACAAACATAAGTTCCTTATCTGACCACACCGCATTACCAACAGCCCCATAACCTGGGTTGTAAGTGTCAATACCAACCTGGGCTTGATAGTCTATCTGTGTCCCGTTAATCGCATATGCCTGTGCCTGACTTGGTTCAGCGTGCTTGCTTATAATAAAGACAGACTTTGCAGCATAAGCTGGGCTGATTGCAAACGTGATTAGACAAACTGTCACTGTGATAAATTTCTTTCCGAACTGCACCTTCATACTCCTTTATAGATGGTTTTTGTCTTCCTTTCACTTTTTTTTCTCACCATAAGCCCCCCCAATCCTAACATTAACAATGTTGTTGGTTCCGGCACAATTTCAATATGTGACCAAGTGGGTGTATTCCAACACGAAAAACTAAACGCCTCATGGTTGTTATAAAAAAAACCCTCCACGTAACCTTGATTGTTAATCCCACCTAATGGGTTATATGTAACATCGTAAGCATAAAGAGAGACTGTACTGTTATGAGTTGCTGATATATAGTCTATTTGACCAGCGTGGTAGTGGACAATGCTGTTGTCAAAGGTCCAAAGACTGTGCATTTGCCCGCCTTCCAAATCGGCCAGACTATTATGATATGTCGATAGTTTTCCGATTGTTCCGCCAAGAAAATCTAAACTTGCATCGTTTTTAAGAAATACCTCATCATAATATGGATCAGCATCTGTCCAGGTGTGATGACCTGATTCGAGAAAGACCACACTGGCTTGAAGTGGACAAACTCCAAGCACCGTTATCGCTGCCAAAATTGTTATTATCTTTTTTCTAAGCATGACTTTGCCTCCTTAAATTGAGTTTGAATTTTCTGTCAGCCGCTCCTGATTTTATTATATTATTATACCATATTTCCTTCTATTAAGATGCGCAAAAGTCTATATTTATTTCGAGGAGGATAGGTTTCGCTGAGGCCATCAATTTTTTCCACCTACCGTGGTCGGGTTGCACATCAGACAACGCATAAAATTATGATGAACCGGGCATTTAAAAAGTCTCACAATCTCCGGGGTTACGGTTTTGTCGGTGGACTAACGGGGTTTGCTCTGCTAAGTATCAGCCTGAGGCAAAGAATTGATTGCGGTCTCCTCCAGGTCTAACTTGCCGCCCCAGACCAAAATCGCCAAAACATCGGTCAGTGTCTCTTATCTGTGTCGAATGAGAAGTGTCGTATCTTTTTGGCGGAAATCGTGATATGCGTGTTCTGCTGCCGTTTTTTTTATTCACAGCGTGTTGTTTTTTATAAACATCAGGTGAATTCCCTTGACATACGTGAGCATAGGTCCTAAAATGTGTAAAGATGGGCTGATTAGGCATATTTGGTGTCGATAAAAAACAACGCACTGTTAAAATGCAGTCTCTTTTCATTTTCGGAGAAGAAAAGGGCATCCAAACGTAACTACTTCTGCTGCAAGTCGTTAGATAAAACTATAAGCGGCTCTTGGTTTTGGGTTCTTCGCTGGCATATTCTTTGCTCATAATGGTAATTTGCCCTTGAGGCAACTGGGCGGACAGCCTAAAAACGAAATTTTGGAGGAGGATGTGTCCGCCCCTTTTCTGTAAGATCCAAAATCGGCACTGCCGATTCCAGAAACGAGGCAGGACTGGTTTTGTTAATAATATTTTTGCGGGATCGTTCCGGAGGAGGGCGATTCCGCTCTTTTTTTGCGCTAAAGGTCCACCTGTTAGCGTAAGACCACTCAACAGCAAGCCGGCTGGATAGGCAGGTTACTTCCCCCCACCCTGCCTTACTGTTAATCATATTTCAGAAGGTGCAACTGATAAATTTACTGGCACTTTCGCGGGGAAAAGTGTAAAACGCCACAGATATTAGTAAGGTATAGAAGTGTATGCCAGATACTGATAGCCGAATGTATGGAAATACAATGTGAACGTGGTTTTAATCAAGCGAGGCGACCACAGCAAAAACAGTAAGGACGAGGAGGAAATTATAAACGTTCCAATGCCTGATACCGTTATTTACCAGGACGACATCCTGATGATAGCTGGTTCCGATGCCGACCTTGCAAACCTGCCGCAAGAATGAGGAGAATGCGGTGGATCTCCACTCCGCCGGGTCGTGCCAGATTTCGCGGGAGTGGAGGACACCGCCGCACACATCAGGTTTTTCGGTATTTTCTAAGCAAGTCGAGAAGGGTTTGCATATCCTGGGGTAGTGGGGCTTCGAAGCTCACTATTTGGTCTGTTGTTGGGTGTTTGAATTCGAGGGTCGAGGCGTGCAGCGCCACGCGGTTTATGGCCGGCTCTTCCAGAGCCGGCTGGGCGTCGGCTAACTGCCAGAGATATACAAGTTTTCCGCCATACATTTCATCGGCGACGATGGGATGCTTTATGTATGAAAGATGGACGCGAATCTGATGAGTTCGGCCGGTTTTGGGCGTCAACTTTAACAGAGAAAAACCGCGGAAAGCTTCGATGACCTCGTAGAATGTGGTGGCCTCTTTTCCGTTTTCCGGCCTGATTGCGTATTTTTCTCTTATCTTCGGGTGGATGCCCAGCGGTGCATTTATGCGGTCGGCTGTCAGGTCAGGGGCGCCGTGGACGATGGCCAGATAGGTCTTTTTGACCTGGCGGCGCTCGAACTGCCTGGCAATTTTCCACTGTGCGGTGTCGTTTTTGGTAGCGACCATTACGCCGGTGGTATTCCTGTCGAGTCGATGGACAATGCCCGGCCTAAATTCTCCGAGGCCGCTCGACAGTTTATCGCAGTGAAACGCAAGGGCATTTACAAGGGTGCCGTGTGGGTTGCCACGGGCAGGATGAACGAGGATGCCGGGCTGTTTATTGATGACGATTAAATCCTGGTCCTCATAAATGATATTCAGAGGGATGTCTTCGGGCAGAATCTCCTTGCTGGGCGGCGGGGGAATTGTCAGGTCTATTCTGTCACCCGGGCTTAGTTTAAGGCTGGGTTTGACAATTTTGCCATTGACCTTGACAGAGCCTTGCTTGATTAAGTCCTGGACGGAACGTCGGCTGAACTGCGACAGTTTAGGGTGGCTGCTAAGGTATTTGTCAACCCTGCGTTCCTTGATTGAATCCCCAACGTAAAGCGTCAACAATTTCAAATTTGAAATTTGAGATTTCAAATTCTTTAGGGTCCGGGATTGGTGTCTGGAACGGTAAAGACGCTATTCGGCGATTGTGAACCTATATTTACGTCAACAGGCGGATTAATACCACCGGGCAAATTAGTATCAGGAGGTAGATTGGTATCAATGGGTAGTTTTTCGATAAGTGGTTTTAGGGGAGGAATAGGTCTTGGCGCGGGCTTAAAGGCCAGCCTCTGCTTGTAATCGGCCATTGTCTCGAGACGGCACTTTGCGGCAGCCTTAGCCACGGTGGCCTGGTAATCAGGATTCTCTGCGACCTCGCGATATATTTGCGCAGCTTTTTCGAAGTCACCGAGCTCCTCTTCGCACAGTCCTATGCCGAATTTAGCGGCAGCCACTAACGATGGATTGGTCGGTGCTTTCTCGATTGCTTGAGCGTAGCTGGCCTTTGCCTGCTCTATCGCTGTTTCTAAGTCCTGGGCGCCTACGGGACCGAGACGATAGTGCAGCTCTGCCCGCAAGGCTTCTGCTCTTTTGATAAGCGCCAAGGCAGCCATTTGGTTAGCACTTGCGTTTTGGGCCAGGTTTTTGAGATTTTCGGCTGGCTGCAGAAGGATGAATGAAAGGTCTCTTCCCTCGGCCTGGGCACTGACGATTTGCATTTTGCCTATCGAGACCTGGCTAACGAGATTCGTAAACTGGAGCTGTTTTTGAGCTGCTACTACGTTTTTACTATAGACTTTCCAGATGTAAAGGCCTGCGGCGACAGCGAGCACAACCGATACGCCGATAATTGTTGTCAGGTTTTCATTAGCCCATTGCGGCAAGTTTGTCAGCCATTCGACCAGCTCATTTGTTTTTAGTTCGTGCCGATGCTCGGCTTTCATTTTCATCTCCGTTTCTTACCGGGGAAAGGTTAGTCCGGCCCGGCCGAAGGCCGGCTTGAACAGACCCGGCTCCGGCGGGGTATTTGCCGGAACCCGATTTACTGAGTTTCAATTCCGGTCACAAATTTATATTATAGCAAGGTCTCTTTTATGTTGCAATGGGTATATCTGGTGGTAAAATTTTGGGGCTAATAATTTTATCCGCCATACGTCTGGCGGATAAATCGAAAGGGCGTAGATGGTCAAAGTGAAAAGGCAAAACTTCTTGCTTTTTACTTTTTGGGTTTCTGTAGTCTTGGCAGGTTCGTTGTGCATAGCCGGCGAGCCCCCCTTTCTGTCTTCGCCTGCCTCTGTGTCTCTCGACGCAAGTCGAGGCAGCAGGACAGAAGACAGGGGGGGTAAGAGTAAGGCACCAAAGGGAACGGAAGGCGTTTGGGACCCTGCCAGATACATCAGCATTGATGAAGTAAAGCCGGGAATGGAGGCCTATTGCCTGACCGAGTATGGCAGCGCCGGCATCGAGAAATTTGGTGTAGAAGTTGTCGATGTGGTGCGTAATATAGACCCGGGCAGGAATGCAATTCTGGTTAAAGGAACTGATGAGCGGTTTATGCACACTGGTCCGGTAGCCGGATGCAGTGGCTCGCCGGTTTATATTGAAGGCCGATTAGCAGGAGCGATAGCTTTCGCGTGGCCATTCAGCAAGGACCCGCTCTACGGGGTGACGCCGATAGAGGAAATGCTTAGAGTAGGCCAAGGGGGCCCCCTGCTTTCTTGCGAAAGCAAGAATGGGGGCATAGGTTTTGTATTTGATTTTTCCAAACCGATTGATTTCGCCGAGATTGACAGACAAATCACAGCCCCGCGACTTTCAACCAACAATCCGGCAAATCGTCCTGCCGGATGGGGTGCTGCTATTTTGCCATGTCCGCTCATAATCTCCGGCGTGCCGGCCGAAGTCTGTAAACAGTTAAGTGCGTCAGTCGAACCATTAGGACTTATGGTCGTTACCGGTGTCGGCAGCGGCGTCAAGAGCGAATCCGGCGGCGAGAAGCAATCCGTCAATCCGGCACCGGACAGGGATTTGAAGTTAGTGCCGGGCGCCTGTCTTGCTGTGCCGCTGATTAGTGGTGATATAACAATGGGTGTGTACGGGACGGTAACCGAAGTCAGGGGTGATAAGGTGTATGGCTTTGGACATAGTTTTCTCGGTTATGGTCCGGTAGATTTGCCGATAGCCACAGGTAGAGTGCATACGGTGGTATCGAGTATGTTTCGTTCATTCAAGGTAGCCAGTGTTGTGGAAACAGTTGGTGCCCTGACAGCGGACGAAGGGGCAGCGGTCTTCGGACAGATTGGTGCAAAGGCACGGACGTTTCCGCTAACGATAAAAGTAGAGCGTTATAACGACAGCGAGAAACGCCTATATAACTGTCGGGTTGCTAATAATCGAATGTTTACTCCATCATTAGTTCGCACAGCCGCGGCTGGAGCAGCTCTTTACCTCGGGGACTTGCCGCCAGACCATATGATTAAGTATAAGGTAGCTATAGGCGTGGAGGGTGCCGAATCGGTTACTTTTGAAAATGTCTCGACCGCTATGGAGCTGACCGAGATGTTGACGGAAAGTGCCGGTTCGGTGGCCCTGCTTATGAATAATCCGTATAAGGAAGTTGATATAAAATCAATTGACTATGATGTTCGCATAGTGCCGAAGAATATTATTTCGCATATATGGTCGGCGGATTTGTCGGATTCAGAGGTCAAGGCCGGTGAGGAAATTGAGGTCGGGGTGGTTGTGGAATCCGTTCTGGCAGGGAAGAAAAAATACCAGTTCCGCCTGAAGATACCCAAAGATTTGTCGCCTGGTAAATACGAGCTGAGTGTATGTGGTGCACAGGATTATGAGCAGTTTCTTAGAAAAGTCGTCCCTTACAGGTTCATTGCGCAAAGTCTGCCAGGTTTGATAAAGGCAATAAATAATTCCTTGCGAATCGACAGAGCCAGATTGTATTGTGTTTTAGCTTTACCGCCTGGGGGAATTACAGTGGAGGCAGCCGAGCTGCCCGACCTGCCGGCGACGAAAGCATTGGTTCTGCAGAACGTTAAAAGAGTAATGAGAACCCAGCCATATCAACATTGGCTCGAGAATAGTTTAGAGACCGGCACGATTGTCATCGACAAGAAGGTTTTGTACATAACGGTGGAGGAGTAAAACCAACAGGAAAATCAAATACCAAAATGCAAAATGTAAAATTGAGGTCCGGCATCGCCGGATTCCGGCGATGCCGGATTGATTTTTTATTTTTAATCTTTGAATTTTCCCTGCTTTTAAAGGCGGATTTAAGGAGTTATTATGAAAGAGGAATTTCACAGAAAGCCCCGTAAGACCTCTGGTCCCTTACGGGGCGAGCCGGCTCCATCTTGGACATTAGCACTTTCGGTTATGTCTTTGGTTTGTTTGGTCGTCAGTTCAGTTTGTCCGGCGGTTAGCAGTAAGATTACACGTCACGCCACGGGGCCGGATTTGCTGAAGGGCAAGGCCAAGGACGTTGTGATAGGCTCACGAGGAACTGTTCAACTGGGGCGAGCGGCTGAGCCGCTGATTGAGGACTTCGAAGATGTCTGGTCGGTAAACAGCATTGTTGTCAGCGGCGGGACAATTTACGTGGGGACGAGCCCTAACGGCGGAATTTACAAATACAGCCTTGGGAAACTAACAAAGATTTATCCGGCTGAAGCCAAGAGACCGGCCGGTGTTAGCTCCGGAGAACCAAATGATGCGAACAGGCCGGGGGACCCGAATAAAGTTGAGGCCGAAAAGCATCTGTCAAATGAGCATATTTTTGCAATGGCAACCGATGTGGCCGGCAGACTTCTGGCTGGAATAAGCGGCGAAAAGTGCAGACTGTGCCGCTTCGAAGCAGACAGGATGGAAATTATTTTTGAGCCGAACGACGCCAAGTATATCTTTGCGATAGCAGTTGATGAGGGCGGTGATATTTACCTGGGGACGGGGCCGGAAGGCAAGGTTTACAGGCTCAATTCTTTCGGCAAAGAACCTCAGGTTGTTTACGACAGTCGCGACAAGAACATACTTTCACTGGTGAGCGGCCGGGAAGGCTTCATTTATGGTGGAAGTGACGGTCGCGGGCTGGTATATAAGATAGACCCCCGCGCTAAAACAGCGACGGTCCTATACGATAGCGACCAGCCGGAAATTACCGCACTGTTATTTACGGCAGAGGAAGATTTGCATGCGGCGGCGACTTCAGCCAAGATTGTCCAGACACAAGCTGACTTTTCCGCCCAGATGCCTTTGGCTGGTCGGCCTGATGTGCCGTCGCTGCCGGGAATTGGAAAGGCGCCGGACAAAAGTGAGGGTGGGCGCAAACTCAAAATCGCAAATGCCAAAGAAAACCCTGATGATAAAGCGTTGCAACGACCGCCGGGACCTCCAAAAGGGGCCAAGCCGGGCGAAGCCAGCTACATATACAAGATAAGCAGGGACGGTTTTGTGACAGATATATTCAGTGAGGCTGCGATATTTTTCTGCCTGGCAGAACAGGATAAGAATCTGCTCATCGGGACCGGAAACAGCGCTCAGCTTTTTGCTGTTGACCCTGCTTCGGAGCAGCAAGCGATTATTTATGAGGATGAGAAGGCATCCCAGATAACGGCATTAACTGTGTCGGGGGAGGATGTGTATATCGGGACGGCAAATCCTGCAAAGTTGATAAAATTGGGCAGGAATTTTGCTGCCGAGGGGACTTATAGTTCCGACATTATTGACGCCGGCCAGCCGGCAACGTGGGGCAAGCTGCAGATTGAAGCGGATATTCCAGAGGGCTGTAAAGTTAAGGTGGCTTCCCGCAGTGGAAACGTTAAGGATGTAAACGACCCGACCTTTTCGGGGTGGACCGAGCTTGTAGAAGTGACAGACCCGGTGCAGCTGGGCTGCCCGTTGGGCAGGTTCTGTCAATATAAACTCTCGCTGCAGAGCACGGATGGTCATAACAGTCCCATTATAAGGGCGATTGCTGTTGCCAGCACTGTGCCGAATCTGGCGCCGAAGATTGAGTTGGCAGCGGTCGGGAGAATCGAGACGCCAGGCAAAACAGGTGTGTTCAAAATCGGCTATAAAGCCAAAGACGACAACGGCGACAAACTTATTTACAAGATAGACTTCAGGAAGATAGGAAGGACAAACTGGGTCGAACTGAAAGACCAGCTCGAAGCGGACAACTTCGAATGGGACGGGAAAACCGTTGAAGACGGTCGATATGAAGTCAGGGTTACCGCAAGTGATGAGAGAAGCAACACCAGCTCGACCAAATTAACGGGCAGCCGAATAAGTGACCCGGTAGTAATTGATAACACCGGGCCGGTCATCAAAGACGTAAAGGTGACATCGGTCGTTAAAAACAAACAACCTCACCGGATTATCGAGCTCAAGGTCTCAGATGAATTGAGCGTGATAGGGCAATTGGAATATACAATTGATAGTAACACTGACTGGATAGGGACGGTGCCGAACGATTTGGTTTACGATACGACAGATGAAAATTTCACTATCGAGATAGATGCTAAAAAGAAATTGCCGAAGGGTGAGCATATCATCACTATTAAAGTCAGCGACGCGGTCGGCAATACAACGTATAAAACCCTGGAGGTCAACGGGGAAGACAATGGAGGAGGATTCTAATTTTTGATTATTGTGCGGCATGTCGAGTTTGAAAAAATCGTTGAGACGGTTGAGTCGCTTTGTGTAGCAGCCGCATACGAGCTGCCGGACGATGTTTTAGCGGCTCTCGGGGAAGCTGCAAAAAAGGAATCTAATCCGGCGGCAGCAAAAATATTGAACCAGCTTATCGAAAACGCCCGCATAGCCACCCAGGAAAAGATTCCATTGTGCCAGGATACCGGTCTTGCGGTAGTCTTTGTGGAACAAGGGGCAGAGGTGACTGTTAAGGCCCCCCATCACAATAAGAAGAATCATCGCGGCGAGAAGCAGGCCCCCCTGGTAGAGGCAATCAACGCTGGTGTCGCGTCCGGTTATGAAAAAGGATACCTGCGAAAAAGTGTTGTCGGCGACCCTCTAAATAAACGCAAGAACACCGGCTCAAATACACCTGCCATAATTCACTACACGGTTGTGCCGGGCGACAGGTTAAAACTAACCGCTATGGCCAAAGGCGGAGGGTGCGAAAATAAGAGCCGGTTCAGGATGTTTAACCCCACTGCGGGAAAAAGCGAGATAATTGGCTGGGTTGTTGAGGTAGTCAGGGATGCCGGTGCCGATGCCTGTCCGCCATTTATTGTGGGGGTAGGGATTGGGGGTGACTTTGAGGTAAGCTGTCTATTAAGTAAAAGGGCGCTACTACGAAATCTGAGACAGAGGAACGCTGATGAATTCTACGCCGAGCTTGAAAGGGACTTGCTTTCCAGAATCAATTCGCTCGGTCTCGGGCCGCAAGGTCTTGGCGGCGACACTACCGCTCTGGCTGTTCTGGTGGAGGCCGCTGCATGCCACATTGCGTCACTGCCTGTAGCAGTGAATATTGAATGCCACAGCCACAGGCATAAAACAGCGATTATATAAACTTCTGCCCCGTAGGTTTTCGGATGTAGGCTTTCGCACGTTTCATATCGTAATGGAAATTTTGACAGCCCCAATACGTTTTTCGATGTCAATACGTCCCCTTTTCATCAATCCGTCTTTGGCGGACTTCTGAGGCCAACCATCGCATCCGGGAAACTTGAACAGTCCGCCGGCAGCGGAATTCACTGCCTTAAAACAACCGGGGCCTATACCGAACTAATCGGCATAGGCCCCGAATTGGTCCGGCAGGACGTCTTTGCCGGATCGGCTAATCAGTGTTAGCCGGTTGTTCGCTGCTTACAACTTACTGCGGCCACAATAGCTCCTCAAGCCACATATCCGCCAACAGTGCATAATCCTTAAAGTCAACACTGCTGTCAGCATTCAGGTCAGCCGTAAGTCCGGTGCCGCTGTCAAGCCACTGGCCTGTCAGTATCGCAAGGTCCGGATAGTCAACCACACAATCATTGTTGAAGTCACCCACTGGCTTGGCCAGCGAAGGTATGCACCGAGGCACATACAGTCTGATGTCATCGACATATATGACATTGTCATTCGGGTCATTACCCGGGTTGCCGGCCTTTGGGTTGGCTCTGTCGCCAACGCCGATGTATATCTTCTTGACGCTGTTGAGGCTCACGCCTCCATCGCTGAAGGTCTTCAATGGAATGTTCCACTCCTGCCAGGTGGCGGAGCACACTGCATTGGCATCCGCGTGCGTAACTACCTTATAGTTATCGGCGCTATCCTTCAACATCACATATAACGGCTCAGCAGAATTGTCTCGCATAAGCGCCGTCCCAATCACCTGCGACTGCCATTGCCCCGTAACGTTGCCGGTAGTGGCCACATTGGAAAATTCCGCCACACACATTACACTGGTGTTATGGCTGGTCACTGCCAGGCCTATATAGACATCGCTCTGCATATTGATTGTCTGCGGGTTCCAAACCAGCGGATGCCAGCCTTCTGTTGCAGGGTCATTGGAATCATAGGCATTGAATGTGCTGCCGATGCGTTCTATCTTAATCCAGTGCGGTGGTCGAATGTTTGCAAGCTGTGTAACTGCTGTGTCGCTGGTAGCGCCTGCGCCTGTAGCCAGCCTTGCCTGGTATCTGCAGCCGTTACGGGGCGCGATGAGATTGAAAGCGTATGCTGAATTTGCAGCCAGCGTCTCGCGAATCATTACACCCGCTTTGGCCCACGGGTCGACGTTACTGACACTGAGCACCTTTGCAATAATGGTCCCGTCTCCTGACAACTGTTTATAGACGTAGCGGAACTGGTCTGCGGTGCCGTAGATGTCCGCTCCGCCGGCGCCTATTGTAAAGCGACCGGGTGACGACTCTACAAACTCCACCGGATAGCCCTTAAAGAACAGCGTCAGTGCCTTAATGCCTTTCCTGGTCCAATCCTGTGGAGTATTCCATCCGTATTCGGCTTCTGAATAATAAGGTGTTTTAGCATTGTTGTAATCCATCGGCATCGACTGAGCGCCGCCGTGAACGAACACCGCTCTGGTCTCGGCAAAAGGCGGGTTAATATAACCTACCGTTGAGCCGGTGCCGTTGCCGGGTATGCCGGGCGGCGGGTTCGCGGTGCCCCATCCGTCTATCCAGTTCTCCCATATTCTGTCGGGATAGAAGTTATTGTAATCCTCAAAATCATCTACAATAAGATAATCGGTCAGCGTAAAGCTCCAGACCATACCTTTCCAGGGGCTCTTCTGGTGGAGGTCGTTGACCTCATCGATACGCCAGTAGTATGTCTGACCCCACACCAGCTCGCCCGGTGGAGTATAGCTGGTAGTTACCTGCCGGCCTTGATATACCCCTAACGGGTCAGCAGTCGTGGCATTTTGCACTGCGCCGGCGCTGGTACCGAAATACACATCATGCTGAGCAGCATTGACGCCACGAGACCACGTAATGGGCGTTGCACTCTCTTCATCTACTGTTGACCCGTCAGCGGGCTTCGGATCCCTCGCAAGGTTCGGGTCTCCTGTCATAACTATCTGGACCTCCGATGCCGTCAATGCCCTATTATAAATACGGACGTCATCAATCCGCCCGCCCCACATGCTGCCGGCGGCTTCTCTTCCGCCTAACGCCACATAATAGAGATTTCTGCCGATTGCGCTTGCCGCTCGGTTCTGCGCATTCAACACGCCGTTGATATATATCTTTTGGTTGTTTTCAGGCGAGGGGACTCTGTAGTCGAAGGTTAATGCAATGTGAGTCCACAGATTAGTCGGAATGGCAGTGGTCGATCCAAGACCAGGAGCAGCGCCACCGTTAGTACGAAATCGTATTCGTCGTTCAAAACCAGCGGTGGTGTCGAGGCTGAAGCTGTAAGATGCGTTCCAGCCGCCGTGCCGAATGGGTGCATCATTGCCTGCACCGCCATACACCCATACTGACACTGTTCCCGCAGTGTTGATATCCAGAGTTGGTTTGAATGGAACGTAAACACATTCATCAGCTCCGTTCAGATTCAGGACGCTGGTCTGGGAGGCGTAAGGTCGGTCGTTGGCGACAACGATATTAGCATCATTAATGGGCCTGCCGTGGTTTTCGTTGCCAGAGACATCGAGGTAATGGCCATCAAATGTCCACCAGCCAACTAGATTAGGGTCGGCTGACGCTGTTGTCTGGAAGCTCCACACGTCGCCTGTATGTGTGTTGGTGCCGTCGAATTCATCTATCCGCCAATAATAAGTGGAGTCGTAAGTCAGGGCTCCAGGAGCATAGTTGGGTTCTGTCCGGGTGCCTTTGTCTACGTCAGGGTGACCGCTAATCACCTTGGTTTGGTCCTTGCCAAAGTAGATATGGTGTGAAATTGCGCCCGTCCCCGGCGCCCAGGAAAGCACCCTGTTCCTGCCTACATACAGAGCATCATCAGGCGGGTCCGGGACAGAGGCCTTTGAGTCAGCAACCCTAAAGCTCCAGACATCGCCTCTCCAGAGGTTAGGGTCGGCGTTGTTCACCTCATCGACCCGCCAATAGTAAGTCGTGCCGGGAACAAGTGCGGAAACATAATAATTCGGATCGGTCGTCAAACCTTTGTCGGCACCGGCCGCTCTGGTATTTACGTCAGCGAATTTATTGCTGAAATACAACTGATGGCCGTTCACAGAGGCCACATCCGAGCCCTGCCACCACTCAAGCAGCGTATTTGTAGTGCTGATTGTAGCCCCATCTGTCGGGGTGGGGTCCGTAGCCAATTGAATGCCGGCTATTATCTTTATTTCGAGCGCGTTTAGCGCACGGTTGTAAAGACTGCCTTCGTCTATCATACCCTGGTAGAACCATCTGCCGGTGTCACCACTGTAGGTATCAGCGCCTATAAATAGAGGGCCAGTGTTCGTCGTGAGTGGGTTTGCCGAGCGGTTCTGAGCATTCAATCGCCCATTTATATATATCTTTTGGTTGTTTCCTGGGGCATTTACATCGAAGGTTACCGCAACGTGAGTCCACGTAGCCAGCGGGATGCCTGTGCTTGAGTTAAGGGCGTTAACAGTATCGCCGCCGCGACTACGCCAGTTTAACTGTCGATAGGTCACAGGGTCGTCGTCGAGCCGAATGCCTAAATTCTTCCAGGCGTTGCCATCGCCTTGAGCACCTTTGACTATGAGCGCATCTGCAGGTGTCCCTGTGTAGTACACCCACATCTCATACGTAACTGAACCGGTAACGTTCAGACTGGGGCTGTGTGCTATCCTGAGGAACTGGCTGGTGCCGTTGAACTGCAGCGCATAATTATTCGGGCCCTTTCTTGGCGCACCCGGCTGGACCCACGTCAAGGGTGATCCTGCGGGCATAAAGGTGGCGTGGTTGCCGTTTCCACTGCCGTCATAAGCAATGGTGCCGGTACCCTCATCAAATCTCCACCAGGCGACAAGACCGGTATTAAGATCAACAGGTAAACCTCGGCTTGTCGAAGCAACACCCAGCACCAGAAGAAAGAAAAACAAAGGGGTAAATTTTCTACACATAACAATCCTCCTTTAGAAAAGGTTAAAAATACCTCTGTTTTAGCCACACACCAAAAACAGTTTCTGTTCTCAACGGGCATCAATAATTTTTAACTTTTAGTTTTTAGCTTTGAGTTTTTTATATGCCTGTTTCGAACACTCTCCACATAAGATATATCGACAAAAACTTGGAAGATATGCACCCTCACTCC
>Ga0315279_10003256_pt1 | contig 22950 bp, 22 predicted proteins | sample YL17G06_20_MG_FD_203694 | JGI IMG/M metagenome (GOLD analysis project Ga0315279, IMG submission 203694) | Sediment microbial communities from Yellowstone Lake, YNP, Wyoming, USA - YL17G06_20 | ecosystem: Environmental > Aquatic > Freshwater > Lake > Sediment | place: USA: Wyoming | collected... | reverse complement strand
TGCAATGTGGCGAAGCAAGACTCCTTATGATGAAAGCAAACACCTTGCTTCTATAGCTAATCATATCATCAACCAACCTGCATTTATTTTAGGGGGTTGACATTGTAAGTCTTTCGCTGGAATGACATTTGACGTGGCTTTGTCATTCCTACGTAAGCAGGAATCCATAAAAAAATAACGTGTCTAAGTACTATTGATTCAACTTAGCAGTTGGTCGTTAATCTCTTCTAATTACAGCTAATGAATTTCTTACAATATTTTCTCATTTGAAGGCATAAAAAGAGGTGGTTATGGATAATTCGCTAAAGTCTAATGCGCCGCAGACGTCTATCGCAAAGGCGCTGATAATCGGAATAATATTAATTATACTGAGCGCTATCTGGGTAGTTGGGGCAGAGAATAGAATTATTTGGGAGATTACGGACTTCTCTTTGTTTCCTACTGTCATATTTGTCATTTTTGTGCTTGCATTGCTCAATCTGGCAATAGTAAGGTTTATCGGTAAATCATACTCGTTGAGCGCTTCGGATTTGACTATAATATACGCAATGCTGTCAATAGCGACATCTCTATTCTCTCACGATATGATGCGCCAATTGCTGCCGATAATGGGGTACGGATTCTGGTTTGCCACACCAGAAAACGAGTGGGCAGACCTTTTCCAACGCTATCTCCCAAAATGGCTAGTAGTCAGCGACATGAAGGCGCTTGACGAGTATTATAGAGGTGGTTTTACCTTTTTCACTGCCTATAATATAAAGAAGTGGCTTTTCCCATCGCTTATGTGGACTGCGTTCATTACTGTATTGCTATTCGGAATGCTCTGTATCAATATAATTATCAGAAAGCAGTGGACAGAGAATGAAAAACTCAGCTATCCGATCATAAGATTACCACTTGAGTTAAGCAGTAATCCAAAATTTCTTACTAATAAGCTTATGTGGCTTGGTTTCGGCATAACAGCAGGTATAGAGCTACTTAATGGATTACATTATCTTTTTCCCATTGTGCCTTCACCGGGGCTAAAATGGAACATTACCCAATACATGATTAGCAGACCATGGAACGCCATTGACGCTCTTGACATGAATATATATGGCTTTGCGATAGGGCTTGCCTATTTCATGCCTCTTTCGCTTTCTTTTTCGTTATGGTTCTTTAATCTTTTCTGGAAGTTTCAACTAATCTTTTTCGCGGCAGTGGGCTGGCGCGCAGGTGGAGGCTGGCAGGCGGAACAAAGAGCAGGCGCATGGTTGGGCATTGCCATTCTAACACTCATTACGAGCAGAACGCACATAAAGAATACAATCATTAGCTCTATAAAAGGCAAGTCAGGAGATAGTCTATACAGACTGGCTTATATCGGGATTATATTCGCATCAGCATTTATGATATTCTTCTGGTATCAGGCTGGCGTTGCGATTTGGGCTATACCGATCTATTTTGCAATATACATGCTACTTTCGCTGGCGGTAACACGAATGAGAGCAGAGCTTGGTCCTCCGACTCATGAGCTTCACAGCGTTCATCCCGATCAAATAATGGTTATGTTTGCAGGAACAAGACCGTTTGGACCCAATACGCTTGCACCTTTTGCATTGCTTGACTGGATCGCTTATGGATACAGATCGCATCCGATGCCACATCAGCTTGAAGCTCTTAAATTGTCTGAAAGGCTTCACCTTAGCTATGGTAAAATGATGATTGCGATAATGATCGCCGTTGTTGTTGGGACAATAGCTACTTATATCTCGCATCTTGGTTTCTACTATAAATATCCCGGTTATGCGATCTGGGGTGGTGGTCCTTCTTACACATTACAAAGCTGGATGGCGCATCCTGTCGGTCCTGATTTTATGGTTATGCAACATTTTGGTTTTGGGTTCTTATTTACGCTTTTGTTAATGATTATGACGAGGAGATACCTCTGGTGGCCATTTCATCCTGTTGGATATGCTGTCGGTTCTGGTTGGGCTATAAGCTATATGTGGTTCTCGGTATTTTTAAGCTGGATGGCAAAAAGGATGATACTTAATTATGGCGGATCAAAGGCTTATAGAACCGCAATTCCGTTGTTTCTTGGGTTTATACTCGGTCAATATTTTATGGGCAGTTTTTGGAGCCTGCTTGGTTTGATAATTAATAAAGGAATGTATACGATATTCCCTTGACATACTCACACGAGTAAACTCGTGGGATTCTGGGGTCAAGCAGAGATAGCCAATCTCAGGGGATACCCCCGAGACCCCAATGTGTATAATTATTATGAAACATGGAGAACACATAGGTTCTCCCCTACAATTCATATTCCAAAAGCATGTAGTGACAGACATAAGTGTCTGTTTCTCTTCGCTTAATGCCAGAAGGTATAAGTCGGGATCCTCATGAAAACACCAAGACTGTTCCAGAAACCACCGATCAGGTAATCACCAAGTATTAAACCCATGAAAAATGGCACAGACTTACGATAAGAATTAATCCCACCGTATTTGAGAATTACGAACTTGATTAACCAGCTTACGAAGATACTTGACCACATCCAACTCATACTCCAATTCAGACTACTGGATAATGGATATGCCACCGGATGAAGGTTCCACCAAACAAACCTTGTATGCAGAAACGAGAGTAATATTACCACACAAAAACCAACTGCCATAAGTATAGACGATATTGATTCTGCTCCCGGTTGATAATAGATCCAGCTTTGAAGCCTGCTAAATGACTCATATCCTGCATTCCACATAGTGTCACCATAACGATACTTCACAAACAGATAACACCACATTGCGACAGGCATAGCAATCGCAGTTGCGCCGATCATCACTTTTAGCAGACGTCTGCTGTCCATACCTGCCTGTTCTGCCAGCTTGAAAGCTTCTAACTGATGTGGCATGGGGTGACAGCGATTACTTCGGTTGAAGCTCCAGAAAAGCGAGAATATAGAAAGGTTCTGCGCTCCTATCATTCGTGTTCCAAGTGCTTGTACGAGTATCATATCGGGACCAATACGATAAAGCTCATTAACAGGCGGACCCAGTTCTGCACGTATCCTTGCAATAGCTAATGATATAGTAAAGTAAATCCCAAAGAAAATCGGGAATATCCATAACGAAAAACCCATACGCATACAAAAGATGAGAATTCCCGTCACACAAAGCACAATCCCGATTAATGCAGTCCGATAACGCATCGGTTCTCTACTATCATCAAGACGTTTATCGGAACTTGTAAAGACTGTCTTTAGTACATCCACAAGATGATGTCTGACTGTCCACAAGGCAAACAATCCAACTGCAACATAAGCACCTGATGCTTGAGATTTGTAATACAGGTATGGAAACTCAGGCATTTTTCCTAATCCAACTGCTTCAGCAAATATTAGTTGAACTTTCCAAAGCAGATAAAAGAACCAGCATGAGAATGACAAATTTAACGGCATAAACGTGGCAATTCCAATTATAAATGGAAAGAAACATACAGGCGTCCAACCCACCGCACTCAACGGCTTTTCCACAAAATACTGTCCTAACTCAATTGATCGTGTCGGAATAAGCGGGATCGCAGGAAACAGGTAATGGAAACCGTTGATCAGGTCAATTCCACCAGCCAAAGTGAACCCGATCCACAGCATACGGTTTTTGAAAAATTTAGCAGAACCACCATCTTCAGTCATGCGTAGTGGCAGTTGTATTATCGGGTAGCTCAGTTTTTCGGTTTCAGCCCATTGGCGACGTATGAGGACGTTAATAAACATCATAGTCATCATCATCATAAAGAAAAACACGCTCCACCATATAATCGGCTGACTCCATGCCTTTATATTCTCCAGAGTGTGGAAGGTAGTTTCACCCTTGTAGTATCCGTCCAGCACCTTTATATTATCCACCACAAGCCATTTCGGTAGATATTGCCAGAAAAGCGATTGCCATTCGTTTTCAGGGGTTGCATAGTAAAATGGATAACTAAGAAGCGGAACAAGCACCTGAACGATGTCAAGTCCTGATACGATTGTAGTTATGCTCAAGACGACATATACGGTCAGTAATTCTGCCTGTGTAAGTGCGTATTTTGGTGTAAAGCGTTTTAATGGTAAGTTTATAGCAAGAAGCACTAGCAGATTAAATATCACAGGATAGACAAGTGACATAGCGGTGGCAGTAGGAGTCTGAACAGAGAGGTAGCTGTTTGGAATAACTAAAAGGAAAGCTAATATTATCGCTCTTAATGTAATTTTGTTTTCTCTTTTCTGATTGATACCGATAGACACAACTCACCTCATTTATACAAATATCCAATAGTCAAAAATTAACCGTATCAAATCTCACATTTTGGCAATTATCATTGGCAGTGGCAATAATTCTCGCTTTAGGGGATCAAGGGCAAGACCAAGCGCCTCAAGTGTAAAGGCACCAAGTAATAAACTATCACCTTTTTCGCCAAAAATCACATCAGCACCACCTATTCGATCTTCATACTTAAAGAGTGCAATACCTTTCTTTCTTACCATTTTCGAGCCATCAGCTAATCGAAAAGTTTGGTTAGTTATTGGTTTTATTCCTAATCTGTCCAGAACCTTTGCCGGAACTACGGAATATATAGCTCCAGAATCAATTAAAAACTCCAATTTTTCTGTAACTTCTGGATTAGCAGGATTACCAACCTCAATTTCTAAAAAAGTAAGTCCCATTTTATAACTCCTTTTATCATGTTTATTAGCCGTCCCAGCCTTCGCCGGGACGGCTAAATATCAAAAAAAGCATTGCTTGAAGATATTTAGTGATTTCATATCTGCTCCCCAGGGTTCAACGATCGTCAACTTATCTTCTATAATCTTCATACAATCAGACAGATCAAACTCTTTCAACACACCTTTCAAAAAATTCGCTGATGGCCACAATACAAGCGGAGAATGTGTCCATGAATCATAAGATTCTGGTGCATTTTTGATCGTTACGGATGAAATACTATCATTAATTACACCTGTAAACAAGGCAATGATAGCTCCCTGTCCCCTGCCGTAGAGATGTATCTCTTTTGCACCTTCATTTTCAAGCAATCGAATAACGGATAGAACATCAAATATTCTGCGACCTAAATAGCTTTCGTTAAGTAGTATGCCGTATCCATGAAACATATAGTCCATTCCATAAGGTTGCAGAAATTGGCTGATGTCCTCTGGCATGGATTCGCCAAGTCCACGAACGTCCAGAGCATACAATTCGTGAGATTTTTTAAGTGAGATAACCAATGGGTCATTTTTTATATCTTCTTCCGATGACAAGTGCGATAAGTAAAGATGAATAACCTCGTTTACGTCAAGAGTGTAGCTATACTGAGGCTTTTCCATGCGTTTCTTCATGATTGCCTGTATATTGCATTCCGTTTCAATAGCATATCGGGCAAAGGTTTGTCCTTCTATGTGCATTGGTCTGAGAATGCGATAATATGGAACGTCATTCTTGACAGATAGGTTCAGGAGTTTCATCAAACGCTTTTTAAGAGTCTTAGTATCGAGTGGTTTTCTTTTAGTAGCCAGATTATCTGCTTGTTTTGCGATCATTTCATAGATCGGTTTTGAGCCATCACGAATAACATTTCCGTCAGTTGTTGCATAAAGCTCTTTTTCGTCCAAAACCTCAGTTTCGTTCACCTTGATAGGATTTATACCTGCATGATAGCAGAAGAAGTCCACCATTGCCTCTTGATTATGGACAGAATATCCATGATCTTGAGGACCAATAAAACAATTAACGTTTTCTTTTGGTGCTTTAAGGACGTTATAAAACTTTCGTATGTCATCATAAGCTTCAAGTATTCCTCGCCTATCAAAGAAGTCGTATTTTTGACCGAGAAGAATAACAGGCTTCGGCGCTTGAGCGATGAAGAAATCCGCCATTTCAAGACCTGCGCCGATCACCCCCGGAGGATATTGCTCGCAATCTGCCGGCAATTCATTTTCAAGATTGTGCAGAAACGTTGTGACGAAACATCCCGGCGCTGCCATAGTGAAACGGTCTTCTACTGCCCAAAGCCACGTTGTGAGCGTTCCACCTCCGGAATTGCCTGTTAAGCCGATTTTTGAAGGATCAACTTCTGGTCTGGTCAGGAGGTAATCAAGAGCGCGGATGCCATCCCAAACACGCCACATACCAAAAAACTCACCTAGTAATTCCAGTTGCTTACCCATCATGTTATGAGCAGGACAACATGATTTAACAGGGTCACGCTCAGATAAAAGCGCATACTGATCTCTTTCACCTTGATTGAAAGGATCATATATGAGTACAACAAATCCAGAATGAACAAGACGCTGGCAAAATGCCTGATACAAGTTACACGCCTTGCCATCCTCGCTGTGTCCGCAGGTAGCTATTACACCCGGCGCTGAATTACTTATGTTATCTGGAACGTAAAGATTAGCCGAAACCAGACAATTAGGTCGGCTTTCAAAGAGTATCTTCTCGATTCGGTAGCCATTTCTTTGAAGCACATCTGTAATTTTTGGGTTCAAAGGTGTTTTGCGTGGTCGTGGAGAGAAAGCACTTTTGATGGCTTTTCTGATTTTATTTTGATAATCTATCGCTTCATCTCTATTCTCTATACACTTTAAATTAATGTCCTGATAACTACTGAAACCACGAATATTTCCTACATAATATTCAAGAACCATCTGTTGATAACCATTGCTTCCCATAACACACCTCCAAAGAATAGTGATCAGTAATGGTTTTTCTACTGATAATTCTTTATAAAACAAAAAAGTGTTCGTAAACCATTGACAATAAACAGAAAATAAAGTCTCCTTATAGGTGGTTTTCATGAAAATACTAATTTACCTACAAGGAGATTATCATTATTGATAAGATTAACAAATCCATTAAACTATTTCAAGAGTTTCTCAACACTAACTTCAACAATGCAATCAGGAATCTGTCGAGGTAATGTTAATGTTGGCTTATTATGACTGTAAAAGGCACTTCATCAGATTAATGCTGATACACAACCTAATTTTCTTTATTTTTTCATTTTCTCTTGGTTTGGGGTTTGATATAATGACACAAAGAAGAGTTCGAAATTGTAGAGGGAAGAAAGTAAGTACTGCAAAATATACCAAAATCGCGAATACCGATTACAAGCAACTATTGTAGAAGGAATGGTGTGGAATTAAGTTTATAGGGAATCTTTCTTAAAGGATCTATCGAAAGTTCAACTAAAAGGAGTTGAAAAAATATGATTTACCAGAATCTTTTTGACCGAGTAAAAGAACCAGAATCAGTTCGTGCGGGAATTATAGGCTGTGGGAATTTTGGTGCCACCATTGTTACTCAATCGTCTATTGTCCCACGCCTGAAAATACCAATTGTGGCGGATGTTAGTGTTGAGTCTGGACGATCAGCCTTTCTACAAGCAGGAGTTGAGAAAGATAATATCATCGTTTGTGATAACCGTGTCAGCGCTATTCGTGCTATGGAAACCGGAAAATCGGTTGTGGTGCAGGATGGCATGATCCTTATGGATATACCTTTAGATGTCATAGCTATCGCAACCCGTGTGCCTGAAGCGGGAGCTCGCTACGCTTACGAAGCTATACAACATGGCAAGCATGTTGTGATGGTTGACAAAGAAGCAGATTCTGTGGTGGGTCCCATCCTTAAGCACCTAGCAGATAAGGCAGGGGTTGTCTTTACAACTGACGATGGTGATCAGCCGGGATTGCTCATGGGGTTAGTATCTTGGGCAAGAAGCATTGGACTGGAGGTGCTGTGCGGTGGAAATATGCACGATTGTCTATATAATCCCATGGAGCTAACAGTCAAGCAGGACGGCAGTGTAGTAAAATTGCGTGAGGAAGATAAATGGGCACTGGAACCTATACCTGCCGGTAAAGCACAGTTATATCATAATGCCCGACGTCAAATTTTAGCTGATCTCATGCAGGACAATGATGATGGTGATACCATTTGTCATATAGCAGTTTCAGCAAACGGGACAGGTTTACTGCCGGACACGCCCGTTGGTCATCGTCCGGTGGCGAGATTTACTGAACTTCCTGAAATACTTTGTCCAGTGGAAGATGGTGGTATCCTTCAAACACGTGGAGCAGTTGATATACCCATAATATTAAGGACTAGGGATGAACCGCATGGCGGTGGCGGAGTGTTTGTAGTGGTTGCCAATGATAATGCACATTCAAGGGATATTATGATTCAGAAAGGGCTTTTAACCAACAGTCGAAAGTCTGCAATGCTTGTATATCGTCCCTATCATCTCTGTGGCGCAGAGACCGCTATGTCCATACTATGCGCAGGACTTCTGAAAGTTCCTACGGGGAGTTCAACATTAGTTCCCAGAGTGGATATGGCTGCAAAGTCGGCAAGGAGCTTTAAGGCTGGCGAAATCTTGGGAGAAAAACCCGGAACTCTGGGATTGAATCTGGAACTAAGAGCTTTATTGATCCCTACAGTTCCGATAGCAGACAATCATCCATTACCTTTCTTCATGCTGGAAGGTAAAAGATTATCCAGAGATATATCATCAGGTACCGTTATTACCCAGGATATGGTTATACCACCACAGGATTCCTTCCTCTGGTCTTTAAGAAAGCAGCAGGATGAATATTTCTCAATATGTAGATCAATTGCCGTCTTTGGAAGAATTTGAAAAACTTATGAAAGATAAATGAGGGAAAGGAGCGATATGAAAACCTTCACGTCAGAACATCCGAATCTTAAATATGCGTTTTTTGGTGGCAAAGGCGGTGTTGGCAAAACCGTCATGGCTGGTGCTACTGCGCTTTGGTACGCAAATCAAGGAAAGAAAACCTTGTTGACCAGCACTAATCCTGTTCACAGTCTGTCATCGCTTCTTGATCAGAACGTCTACGGCAAGCCAACGCTTGTAAATGGCACAACTAATCTTCTTGCTTACGAGATTGACACTGCCCAGACGATAGAACGATCAAAAAATGAAATTCGTGAAAAGATCAACTGGTTCCTGAAATTCGCCGACATTCCTACAAAAGCTGATGAATTCGTTGAATCTGCCACGATGAACCCGGCATTTGAGGAATCCGCCATGTTCGAGAATATGATCGATCTCATGTTTCAGGACGAATACGATATGTACGTCTTTGACACTGCCCCAACTGCTAATGCTAGAAGATTATTGGGTATGTCAAAAGTTTACTCCCTCTGGGTCAACAAGATGATGAAAAGCAGGGAAGAAGCCAAATCTTTACGTGAGCTACTCTCGTATAGCAAAAAGAAAGAACAAGACCCATTGATGGATTACCTTACGTCATTCAAGGGACGTATGGAAAATGCTAGAAAGCTTTTGACTGACGAAAAGCAGTGCGCATTCTTCTTTGTCACGCTTCCTGAAGCCCTGCCAATAGCAGTCGTAAAGCGTTTCAGAATGTGGTTCGTAGAATTCGGCATTCCTGTCGGTGGAGTGATTGTAAACGGTGTTATAGAGAAAAGCGAAGCGCAAAAAGGTATTGATTTCGTAAACAATCGTGTTGCCATGCAGCAGGAATACATGAAGGATATAGATAGCTCATTTGAGGGTATGGTTCGTGGCGTTATACCTCTGTTTGAATCAGACGTAAGGGGAGTTGATAAATTAGATCGAGTTGCTTCTTTATTGTTTTAATAATCTATCTAAGACTTGGTTTTTGTTTTCTATATTTATGACGGTGAATTTTTTTCACTTGCCATATTAAACAGAATCTGATATGCTATTTATGGCATTGTAAAAAATAAAATGAAAACTGTGCCAGAAAGTTAATAATAATGGGCATTTAGAGCGATTGAGGGGGGGAGGGGAAGCAGAAATCCTTTTCCATCAATGGTTCATGCTCAATATTGGCACTTAAATTTGACAATGCCTGAAAAAAAGATGGAGGTGCAGAAATGAGATTCGTGGTTTTTTTGGTTATATTTTTCTTACTTTATACTGGGTCAATTTACGCCTTAGACACAAAAGGACTGGTGCTTTACCTTCCTTTAGACGAAGGAAGCGGAAAAGTTGCGAAAGACGTATCAGACAACGGAAACAATGGTGAACTTAAAGGGGGAGCCGAATGGGTTGATGGGAAATTCGGTAAAGCTGTTCATCTAAAAGTGGCAGAAGACGTAGTGGAAGTACCGCACAGCGATTCCCTGGACATAAGAAAACAGATAACTCTGGAAGTATGGGCGAAAGTGGATGCTTTTGTGGGTGACCAGCATTGTGCTTTTATATCCAAAGGCACAACGGATCAAACGGGGTCCTATATACTGCATATTTCAAACGATAATGGGTTCTACGCTGCCCTGGTCATTTTTATTGGTGTTCAAGGTCCATGGCCTCCGCCTGCAATAGGTAAGACAACTATGAAGGAATGGCATTACTTTGCTGGCTCTTACGATGGTGCTGAACTCAGGATCTACATTGATGGAGAACTGATGGCTAAAGCCAATAGATCAACAGTGGGCGACATTGACTCTAGTAAAGATCCCGTTGCGATAGGACGAGATAATAGAAATCCGTATAAAACAACTCGTACCATGGATTGCATTGTGGATGAAGCCAGAATATGGAACCGGGTATTAAGCGAAAATGAGATAAAAGAAGCAATGAAAGGTGTTTCTATCTCTGTTTCTCTCAGAGGGCGTTTATCCAGTACATGGGGTGAAATAAAAACAGGATCATGAAATTGTAAGGGCGAAACATTTGTCTTGTGAATGTTAGGATAAAACACTACCTATAGGCAAATGCTTCGCCCCTACCAGTGTTCTTATATATCAATGGAGTTAATCTAATGCAATGCCCGAAATGTCAGCATGAGAATCAAGATGGAGCTAAGTTCTGTGATGAATGTGGAACGAAGGTCGGCGATACTGCTTCTGAATCGAAAGTCGTCATCCCAAGCCTTGAGGAAATCCATGCCGGGATTCAGATAGTATTTCAATATTTATGAAAAGGAGTTATTTTTATGAAAGTTAAAGTTGATCGTGATGCTTGCACTGGATGTGAGCTTTGCATTGATACCTGCCCTGATTTATTTGAGATAGATGACGATCTAGCTAAAGAAAAAATGAGCGTAGTTCCAGAGGATCTGGAAGATTGTGCAAAAGAGGCGGCTGAGGGCTGTCCTGTTGAGGCAATAAGCTTAGAATAAACTGTTTTAGTTCATATTGGTCAACTGAATTAGTTATTCATATCAGATATTAAGTTTGTAGTAAGGCGATTCATCGCCTTAAAATGCAATAATGAACATTGATAAATTAATAGGGTAATCCAGTTATAAAGCTTTTAAATCCCCCTAACCCCCTTTTTCAAAGGGGGAGTCAGTTCTCCCCTTTAGCAAAGGGGAGTCAGAGGGGATTTGAGAAACTATACTTTTATTACCCGATTAATTAGTTATGTTCATAATTGCATTACTACGAACGAACTAATAAAAATCATTAATTCAGGTCAACTACCAAGTAGTTTCGTGTCTTTAATCTATACCTATAATTATAACCGAACTACAAGATAAAATCAATGAATATCTGTGTTTCCTCAGTATCGGCGAAGCTGAGAGAATCATTCCTCCCACCCCCAACCCCCCTGCAAGGGGGCAGGGGGAAGCTTCCCGATTCAGAAAGGATCGTGATCTATAAAAGCAAAATTGGGGGGAGATGTTTCATCTCCCCTTTTTATGTTCTCGAAGGGGATCTATTATGGAGAAAAAAGTCAGGATTGGAGTCATAGGAGCCGGTTCGTTTGCTTCCAGAAGACATATACCCATTGTCGTCAAGTCACCAAATGCAGAACTCGTGGCTTTGTGCCGTAGAGACAAAGAGATGCTCAATAAGGTGGCAATACATTTCGGATGCAATAATACTTTTACAGATTATAAAGAAATGCTCGATTCGGTGGAAATGGACGGCGTAATCATTGCAACACCCCATGCACTACACTACGAAAATGCCAAACTTGCACTTGAGAAAGGCTTGCACGTCCTGATAGAAAAACCGATGGCTATTAAATCTGACGAAGCACGAGAACTTGCGAAACTCGCAAAGGATAAAGGACTTGCCATTGTTGTGGCGATGAATCCGCCATACTGGCAACATACAACGTATATTCGTGAACTTATCAAATCAGGCGAGATCGGTGAAATTGAGGAAGTAAGCATAAGTTGGGTAGGAAACGCTGAACACGTATTTGGTCTTGCACCGATGCCAGAAAATATGCCGGGTATTGTGCCTCCAACAATATTCAGAGGTGACCCAAAACTTGGTGGCGGTGGACATTTCGTTGATTCAGGTTCTCATCTGGTTTCTGAGCTTCTCTGGGCTACTGGATTGAACGTCCACGAAGTATGCGCAGTTATGGATAATCCCGAATTCGACATGCGAACTACTATGAGCATTACACTGGAAAATGGGGCGGTATGTAATATAACCAATGTTGGCAACAGCAAAATATCAAGACGTTTACACAACGTTTATTTTGGATCAAAAGGAACTATATTTGTTGAAGGTATGCCTTTCAAAATCACAGTCGCAAAACCAGATAAAGAGCCATTTACAGTAACGGAAGCAGACATGCCTCCAGTCAATCAACCTGTCGAAAACTTCATTGATACTATTCTTGGAAATGCAGAACCGTTTTGCTCTGCTGACGATGGTGTAAAAGTTGTAGAAGCAATCGAATCCGCTTATAACTCAGCCAAAACTGGACGAAAGATTATTTTATCCGCTAATTAACGCTAGTGATCAACATAACTCCTTAATACAAACTATCAACAGAGAGGGGGGATGAATTTGGTTATGAAAAACTCAAAAGCCTTTTTTTTAGCTTCTTGCGTTATTTTATGTCTTATCGTATCTTGTTATTGCGAAGGTGAAGAACCACAAAGAGCTTCACCAAAACAATGTAAGATCAGCATTAATGACATCTTATTTGCCCCATCATCACTTACCACTACTGCGGAAGATAATGTAGTGATGACTGTTTATCTGCGTACAAATATTAAAGAGGGTGACGTGCCGACAGATATTCAGGAAACTCTTGATAATGCTGAAAGATTCGCATGTCTAAGGTATAAGAATTGGGGATTGACTGTTGGCTGGCAGGGAAATATGAAGCTGGATATAGCTGAACCTTATGCTATGGCTATAGACTACAAGATTCCGTTATGCTTTGGAAAAGGAGATTATGGATTTGCGGTAGATTTTAAATACAGCACAAAAAAAATTCAGAAATCAAGCCTTAGACGCTCTATATTAGATTTTGGTGTTTTTTCTGTTAATGGGTTAATCAGCAAAGAAATTATGTCATATTTTGAGATCTATGGTGGCGCAACAGCTAACTATGTATACATTGACGCATCATCATTAATAATGGACAGTCTGTGGAAGCTGGTTCCTCTTGTTGGTGCGAGAGTTAGTTTAAGCAATTATTATGATATCCAACTCATTTTTGAGCTAAATCGTGGAAGAATTGATTCAAATAGCGATCCAATATGGACATGGCATCTCGGTGCTTCCGTTGGGTTTTAAGTTTTATTTTTGGTTATTTACATAGAAGAGGATGATAAAGATGAAGAATTGCAGAAAGATATTGTCAAATCTTATGACAATTCTGGTTTTGTTTTATTTATTTAGCATCATAGGATGTGGAATGTCAATTACATCAGAGTCAGCACAGACTGCTGTGAATAATGCGAAAACTACCTTTGAATCCGCAAAATCCTCACAGGCTGATGCTTATTCAAAAAGCAAAATGAAAAATGCAGAACGCTTATTAAACGAGGCTGAAAAGTCTCTGTCACGAAATCGCTGGCAAAGAGCATATACTCTAGCGAAAAGGTCAGGAGAGACAGCAAAATCTGCGGAAATGGATGCAAATCAGAATCTCAAAAAAGAAACTATTAAGGAATCACCACAGGATAATGCTCCTCCCGATACTGCAATAATTCCCAAAAGCCCACAGTTGTCAACTCAATATAATCAACCGAATGATTTTCCAACTAATACTCTAACGCCTCGTGCTACGTTGTTTCCAAATCCATTACTTCAGCAAACAACTTTGGGTATACAATCAACTGCACCTGCACAAAAAGAAATTTCATTACCTGAACTACAAAATCAGCTACAATCTGCTTTCAAGGCGCTTGAATCCGCACAGAATGCTCTGCAATCGGCACGCCTGCTTATTGTAAAAATACAGGTTGACATCGGTTTGCTTACGATGGATGCAAATATCCAGCAAATTCAAAAAGCCGGTGCTTCTCTGGAAACGGTTAATGCAGCTCAATCCCTATATGGTCAGGTACAACAATCAGCAAAGTCTGGCAATTATGAGATTGCCCTTTACTTTCTTGATCAGATCAATGCCTACGTTAGAACATTATTTATACCGAATCAGTGACAGATGACGAGTAAAAGACAATTTTGCCGGAGGTGAGATACTCATGTTTCATTTATATCTGTTAAGATACAGACTTTTGCTTTCAAGCCTTGTAATCTTATCTCTTACTATAATTACATTCTCGGCACTCTCTTTGGATAAAGAATATTCTATCAAATCAAACAAAAAAGATGCTGTGCCTATTATAGAAAAGCTGGAAATCATTGGTGATAGTCAGGTAAACGGAGCGATAACAAAGGGAGATAAGAAAGTTAAGATCAAAACCATAATCAGGAATGAGAATATCAAAGTCAAGGATATATGCGCTGATCTAAGTCAAATTACAGGCAATCCCAAAGATAAATCGGTTAGACCCCTAAAACAAAACATAATTATCATTGATGATTGTATATATGTGAATTGGTTTGCTTCACCAGATAAAAATATGCTTGGTAGGGATTCAATCAAAGTTAAAGTTTCTGCAAGGAATCGGGCTGGTAAACTCAAAGACAGGAGTGCATCTGCTAATGTATTCATCAATCCAATCAATCACGAAATCTACACAACCCGAACAAATAATGGTGAAGCAAGGATTGAAATAGCACTAAAGCGATCTGTTGCGGGAAATACCCCATTTAGAATTGTTGTCGAACCTGAAAATGTGGATGGTTTATATGATCATTTCCCCGAATATTTTAAACCAGTTGAAGGCTGTAAAGCATATAGAATTTTTGCTGAAGATATACATGGTTCAAAATTGAAAGACAACCAAGTTGGTGATGCTTTTACGTTGGGAATAGAATATCCAAAATGGATTAGACCAGAATTGGCGCAAAACTTGAGGCTGTTTACATTATCTAATAATAGGTGGATCAATGTGCCGTCGCAAACAGATATATCAGGTTTTATGGTAAGGGCTGAAAATATTCAATCGCTAGGGGTTTATCAGTTACTTGCCCAGGAGAGTGTGAGCAATGAAGAGATAATCGCATACCCCAATCCTGTCCAGTTTGGGCGATTTGGTGACGTCAGCAAGACATTGAAATTTATTAACGTTCCTCTGGGTTCCGTTATAGAGATTTATGCAGTTACCGGAGAAAAAATCCGAGAAGTAAAAGAGCCAGATAAAAACAAGGTTGAATGGGATGGAACAAAAGATAATGGAGACCTTGTTACAAGTGGATTATATCTTTACAGAATACGGGTTGCTGGTAAAGACACATACGGAAAAATAGCGGTTTTGCAGTGACTTCATTCTGATCTCCATGCAAGCAGTTCATATTTTATGAGGAGGAACTACAAAAATGAAAATTCCCAAAAATCAGTTTAGAATATTCGGACAAAGACAAAGGAAGCTATGCTGTTTATTGATATATGTCTGTATTTGTGCATTATTCATCTCGGAATGTGTTGAAGCTAGAGAATCGAATTCTTCATTCCTCAGAATCAGCTCTGATGCTCGTGGCGCCGCAATGGCAGATGCACAGGGCGCACTGACAGGAGACGTCTATTCTATGTATTGGAACCCGGCTGGCTTAACAGACGTATTGTTTAAGGAATTTGGAGCTAGCTATCAAAGGGCTTTTCTTGGTTTGAATTATAGTTTTCTAGGCTACGCTGCACCAACAGAACGACTTGGAACAGTTGCTGGTCAGCTTTTTTTTCTTAGTTCTGGACCAATCACAGCTACTTATGAAAATCTTGTTGATGGCTCTTTTGCGGGCAAAGGCAACTCTTTTTCCGTAGCTGATCTTGGCGTTGGGGTTTCTCAGGCAAAAGCTATTACTGAGTCTCTATATTATGGAGTTAGCCTAAAGCTAATTTCGCACAATATCATGGATCAACATGCCCTTTCAATTGCTGGAGACGCCGGTTTCATATATCAGCCCCTTAAAGAAGAATTGCGTATCGGTGCTGTTATACAGAATTTCTCAACAGAATACAGGTTTATAAATGAGTATCTGCGTGAACCATGGAATATTAAGCTTGCTGGACTTTACGATTTCAATAATATCCCATTGATTGTAGCGATGGATTACAATCTGATCTCTGGATACCCCAACACACTTGGTATTGGCGCAGAATTTACAATCCTTGACTTGATTGCCCTTAGAGCAGGCATGAAATTACCTCCACCGAGTGGATTATTATCAGGTCTTAATGCCGGGCTTGGAATAAACCTCTTTGACCTTTATCAACTGGATTACTGCATATCTTTTCATTCGGCACTTGGAGTAAACCAGCGATTTTCATTAATATTAAAATTCTGATTGAGAAAATGATATTCGATCCTGATTAAACGTAAAATGAAAAGAATTAACGGAATCACAACAACCTATAATTTTCATAATTAAAAGTACGTATAAGTAGTCCAAGCTTAATGAACATTGAATAATTAACAGTGACAGCAAAAGAGGGATACACAATTGAAGAATGGCAGACTCCTATGCTAAAATAAAAGGTACAAATCAAGGAGGAGTCTGCCATGAAAATAGCAAAAAACTATAATGATGTACCTACTATCTATTATAAACCAGAAATACAGAAATGTCTAGAGTGTGGAAAAGAATTGAAACGGAGTCATAAGGTATGGGATAAATACATTATAGACGGTATATGCTGTAGGGATATAACTGTACCAACAACACTTGCTCTTCAGAGGTGGTATATAGGTCTTCAGAAGCTGAATCGTTGAGTCTGAAGTATTACTCCTTCGGAATGGATGTGATTATCGGGATTGGTGAATGGATTATGGATTATTTTCTAATAGTGGGCATAAAGAGATTGTGGCAAAGTCAAAAATCTTTTGGGATTAGGCAATAGCCTTTTGTCTGTGAAGCTAGTAACTGGATAGCAGGAGGATATGAAGCTAATCCATCAGTGACAACGGTGATAATGCCACAAGTGGCTAAGTCAAACCTTCTTCCCGCTTTCTCCAGGACAGCATAAGCACTGGCAACAGAGCGAGAAGGAGAGAATAATTGAGCAATGATAGAGCCCTTTTCACCATCAAGAACAGTGAATAGATACCCCCATTTACCCTCATATATGAGGTATGTTTCATCAACTTATATTGGAGAGATAGGTAGGATATCCAGCATAGGATAGAAACAACAAGCCATTTAAGTTAATCCTCAGTATGAGCCCGGTTTATGATAGACTGATGTGATACGGACAGACCGAAGACACCGGAAAGAATATTTGCAACTTCTCTTGATGACAATGGAAAAGAGATAAAGAAGAATAGAGCAATGGCGATAGAAGCATAGCTGAAATGAGAAGCAGAAAAACCTTTAAAACCCTTACAAGAGGGAACAAATTGAGTGATATTATCCATAGAGAGAGAATATTGTCTATAAGTGTATCTGAATCCATGCTTTAGTTTGTATTGGTATTGAGGATTGATACACTTGAATTTGTCGAAGTCTTTACGGTGGACTTTGAAGTCAATGCGTTTTCCACAGTAAGGACAGAACCAGGTAGGACGCTTTTTCTTATCGTATGGAAGCCATTGATGGTTGCATATCTTGCACTTGAATTTCTGGACTTCTCCTTTTGTCTTAACGGAATCTATTGTGGCATTTGAGTAGATGAAAATGTATGGAGCTTTACAGATGGGACAGATAGTATCCTTTGGTATAGGTTTTCTGTGTTTGACAGGTTTGATAGGATTACCAGCTAATTCATGTTCATTGAGAATCTGCCTGTAAAAAGGTTTCTCAATAGGTGGTAGCACCTGTTTAGTTATTTGAGGAAGAGCAAGTTTATTAGTAACCTTATCTCTGATGGGATTAAGTTTCTTTTTTGGAAGTTCCTTTGGAGGTTCCTTTGGAAGTTCCCAAGATAATATTTTGATAGCCCAAGCAGTAAGTATAGGGTTAAATATTCGATAGAGGATTAACGAATACTATTAATTTGGCGGAATATCATGAATTATATCCTGGACAAAAATCGCGAATTCTTTCATCTGTGATCTATCCAGTTTCCTCTGAAACTAATGAATTACTTGGAACTCTAGTTGTTCATTGTAATCGTATTCAGTTTTTTCTTAAAGAAGATTCTAAGTATTGGTCAGAATTGCTAGAGATATTTTCTAAGAGGATTGCGTTAGAAAAATGCAAACTGGATATGCTTTTTAAAAATTTATTTGGTAAGAAAGTAAGCTTCTCCATTGATAAACCATTCTAAACTGAATTTATTTATATCTTTAATATAGCAATAACAAAATATCTATGAATAAAATGAGAGTATTAATAGCAATGAGCGGTGGTGTAGATAGTTCAGTCACCGCCTCACTTTTGGTCGAGCAAGGCTTTGATGTCATAGGGATAACTATGCGTCTTGGCTTTCAGGATGACACAGACCACGAATCAGCGAAACAATGTTGCTCCATTGATTCAGTCAAGGATGCACGCCGTGTTTCGGCACAGCTAAACATTCCTTTCTATGCTGTCAATTACGAAAACATTTTCAAAGAGGAGATAGTTGACTATTTCTGCGAGGAGTATTCATCTGGTAGAACACCTAATCCCTGTATTGTCTGCAATCAAAAACTCAAGTTCGGCAAATTGCTTCAATTAGCTTATGAGCTTTCCGCAGACTATGTTGCCACAGGTCATTACGTTAGACTATCGCAAGATATAAACACAGGTCGCTACATCCTTCGCAAAGGTATAGATTCACGTAAGGATCAATCTTATGCACTCTTTTCGCTGACGCAAGATCAATTGAAACATGCGCTATTCCCTCTAGGAGAATACACAAAGTCACAAGTAAGGGATATGGCAAGGCAAAGATCGCTGAAAGTTGCCGAACGTCCCGAAAGTCAGGAGTTATGCTTTATATCAGATGATAATTATAACAGATTTCTTCGTGACAAAATGTCCGAAGGACTCAAACCCGGACAAATATTGGATACGTCAGGCAAAGTCTTGGGTCAGCATCAGGGGATACAGTTTTACACCATCGGTCAGCGTAAAGGCTTGGGCGGGAATCTTGGAAAAGCGATGTACGTCGTCAAGATATACCCATCAGCGAACACAATCGTGATCGGATCAAAGGATGACCTTATGGTTGACAGATTGACCGCATCAGATGTAAACTTCATTAGTATCCCGAAATTGACTGAACCAATAAAAGTAACAGCTAAAATAAGGTATAAAGATTCTGGTCATGAAGGAACTGCTTATCCTCTGGATAATGATAGATTCGAGGTTATATTTGACTATCCCTGCATGTCAATCACACCCGGTCAGGCAGTTGTGCTTTATGACGGTGATCTTGTCATCGGTGGCGGATGGATAGAGCAGGGATTTTAACGCAGAAAAAATAAATGAATTTCGTATTTTAGTTCACTAGCTCTTTGTAGTTTTCAGCTACCTTACGATAAGCTTTAGCATATTCCTTTATTACTTCAGGGCGATAATGTTTGAACCAAGGAATACCATAGACAAGAGACTGTATCTTTTCGCTAACTGGCAGGCTACCTGCTGGTTGTCGAATGTCTCTGTCGCAATTTGCCAATCGTGTTGGTTTTCCGTGTCCATAAACGTCACAGGTATTGAATAATGGGTGTAGATGGAGTGGGAAATTGCATCCGGGGCTACAATCACAGCCTTCGGCTCTCACAGCCTCTGCAAAACGAGATAAAGGCAAGTTCTCTAGTTCCTCTGGACGATATAGTCCATGTGCCGCATACCAGCCTCCCATTTCACTGCCAGAACCTTTTTGTGGGCGATGTGATTTAATGCCGGGAACTCCTTCAAGCAGATCCCAGAAATAATTCATTGATTTCAAGATTTCCGTATTTCTTTCATCATAATGCCTTAATTGAACACGTCCAACTGCTGAACTGAGTTGGTGCATACGATATTTATATCCGCCCATAGGTAATCCAGCAAATTGTTTGAGATATTCTGTCTGGATATTACCGCCAAAACGTTCGTAGTGACCAAGTGCAATAGCTCTCTCGTAGATTTCAAGATCATCTGTAACTAGAATTCCAGCTTCACCGACAGCAAACGACTTTCCACTCATTATTGACATTGCACCAACGTCGCCAATTGTGCCAAGCTTATGTCCTTTATATACCCCGCCATGTGCATGAGAAATGTCCTCGATGACCTTTAGATTATGCCGTCTGGCTATATCCATTATAGGATCCATATCTGCGGGATAACCACAGTAATGGACAACAACAATAGCTTTGGTATGTTTTGTGATACGGTGTTCAATGTCATTCGGGTCTATACAGATCGTATCAGGATCAATGTCTGCAAACACTACGGTTGCCCCAAGTGAAAAACATGGCAGAGCAGAAGCCCAGTAAGTCAGGCTTGGGGTTATGATCTCGTCTCCAACACCGACCTTGCATCCAAACATAGCGGAGTGTAACGCACTCGTGCCATTGTTGCAACCAAGTGCATATTTAGTTCCCTGCCATTGTGCGAATTCCTGCTCGAATTGTTGCGTTACGTCAATGTCTGACATTCTACCACGACGAAGAACCTCAAGAACGCTTTCTTCATCTTCCTTTGTGATGATTGGCCACGTAAACATGTCTCCCGGATCAGATTGCACAGCTTTTGTCCCACCAAAGATCGCTAATTCTGATTTTTTCTGCATTTCTTATTCTCCTCTAGCACCTTTTGAATCAGGAATAAAACCACAGATTCACACTGATAATGAAAAAAAGATACAAGATTCAAGATACAGGATGAGAAGATACTATCATGTATCCTGCATCATGTATCTTGTATCAATATTTATCTGTGGTTAATTTCTGTTTGGTTTGAAAAGTGTTACCACAATAATGAACCATGCCTAAATCTGTTTAGAAAATGAACTATACCAATATTTTGGATAATTACGTCTAACTCAATATATCATAGCACAACCCTCAGCCTTTATAAAGGAGAAAATAAGTAAAGAAATTTTTTTGACATGGGGAAAGCTAAACGCAAATGACTGTTGCCTGTTTTATGAATGAACTAAAATTGGGTAAAGAACATCAACCCAGTTAAATTAAGGCTTCATGGCTTATGTTTTGTGTCATAAACTTTTCAGTGAATTATCCCTGATAGCTTTTGTAATCACTTTTACAAAGTGCTGTTATACCAACGTTTTACAGTTGATAATAACAAACTCGAAACCAATTTATTTGTGTCTTTTATGCCCTTACTCGCTATGAGTTCAATGTATGCTACTATATTTTTGAAAGTATCTTAGCCTACATTCAACACCTGTTGAAATCCTATTGATAAAGATTTTAAGTAGTTTTCAGTTTTGAGTTTTGAGTTTTCATTTGGGAAAAGCCTTATGAATAAAGGATTTTAGCGAATGAAAACTTTAGCGTAACGGAGTTTGATGACTACCATTAGGATTTTCATAGGTGTTGAAAATAGGCTTAGTAGGAAAAATATGCTGTGGATAAGTAAATCCAATACCTTGAGAGGTGTATTATGGCAACAACAAACAGGGTAGTCGCCTCATTTTATCAACCAAATAATCTGTATTTTGCTACTTATACATCAGAAGAATTAAGCAATGAACTTGAGTGTCGAATTGATGAGCTTGATAAATCTACTGCGTTTACAGTTTTAGCCGCTATTGAAGCTCATTTAAGAATTGATTTCCTACAGAGATGCTATAATAGAGAGAAAGACTCTCTTTCCAGAAAGTTTCGAGAACTCAACGAAGAAAAAGGCTCAAATATACCGCTTGAGGACATACTTGAACTATGGAGACAACATATAAGCAGGAAATCTGTAATTTCAGAATTGCGCGGAGCTTTAAATTATCGCAATTGGCTTGCACATGGCAGATATTGGGTTGCTAGATTGGGACGAAGGTATGATTATTATAGTGTCTTAATTCTTGCCAAAAATATACAAACGGAATTAGGAATAAAAATGGGTGCTTAATCAATCAGTGAAGCGGATTCGCTATTGGAAACTTTTTTATTTGTTGACTTTACTGAGGAAGTTTTGTAAAATATCAGTGTATTGATATTTCTTAATCATCATAATCATTTATTATGCCTTTAAGAATGAGGATTCATAATGCAATTAGAAACACATCTTCTTGATATTCAGGAAAGATTGAAAAACAACGAGTATTATAATGAGCAATCAATATCTCAAGGTATTGTCGTGCGACTTTTGTCAGCACTTGAATGGCCTATTTATGACCCTCAAGTAGTTATCCCAGAATATAAGATTCAAGGTAGAAGAGTAGATTTTGCTTTATGCGCCCATAAAAATAAGCCAGTAATTTTTGTAGAAGTAAAACAACCTGGAAATACGCTTGGCGCCGATAAACAGCTTTTCGAATATGCCTTTCATACTGGAGTTCCTTTTGCAATTGTTACAGACGGCAAAGAATGGCATTTTTACCTGCCAGCGGAAGTGGGAAGTTATGATGAACGAAGGGTTTATAAATGAACTGGTAGTGAGTAAATCATAAAAATGTGCTATAATAAAGGTAAGATAATCCATTATCAACGACCCTTTATTACGTAACATTCAATATGGAAACTGAAACTGATGAAAAAAAACTAATATACAA
>Ga0315279_10003254_pt1 | contig 22953 bp, 33 predicted proteins | sample YL17G06_20_MG_FD_203694 | JGI IMG/M metagenome (GOLD analysis project Ga0315279, IMG submission 203694) | Sediment microbial communities from Yellowstone Lake, YNP, Wyoming, USA - YL17G06_20 | ecosystem: Environmental > Aquatic > Freshwater > Lake > Sediment | place: USA: Wyoming | collected... | reverse complement strand
GTCACTATGGGTCCGATGCCCAGTTCCGCCAGTGAACCCCTAGCGCCGCCTATGATGACTCTCATCTGTCTGAGAGGATCTGCGGTCTGCGTTGGAATCCCGAAAAGGTCGATGTAACCCATGATCAGGTAGATTATGAGGGCGACCGCGGTCCAGATCAATCGCTCAGTCAGGCGAGGCTTTCTCTCCGGCTTCACCACCTCGGGTACAAGCCTGCCCACAGACGCTGTTACCTCAATGAGTCTTACCAACACAGTTCACCAGGTCTAGGGTTTCCTGATCGAGCCTCCGGCTGCCTTCACTTTCTCTTCCGCTCTCTTTGACCAAGAGCTCACGACGATCTCGACATTCTTAGGCGCGACTCCTCCGCCGAGGAGCTTGCCCACGCCCATCGATGAAAGGTCAATGGTCGGCTTCCCGGCCCCTGCCGCTGGCGATGCTGCGAGACGCTCCAACTGCATGAGGTTCACTGCCTTGACCGGTTTCCTGATCGGCTTGCGTACGAACCCCCTCGTCGGGCCTCCCTGAGCCAGGAACAACGCGAACTTGGTACCGGCCCCCCCTGACATACCTCTTCCCCCCTTTCTGCTCGACCTCCTGTGTTGCGCCACTCGGCCCCAGCCGGCGGTGCGACGTCCCCTCATCTTCCTGGTCTTCCTGAGGTCGTGCGGCATTGACAGCTCACTCTACCCTGATCTCCTCGCCGGAAGGCGCACTCGGGGTCTTCTTGGTCAACGTGACTTCAAGTACTCCGTTCTTGTAAGTGGCCTTTCCGGACTTCGGTTCCACCTCGGCGGGCAGGACAAGCTCCTTGAGGTATTTTCTCAGCTTTGACTTGGCCTCTATCTTCACCTTCCTGCCATCGCAGATGATGTCTATGTCATTCTTCTCTACGCCCGGAACCTCAGCGACCACAGTGATCTCCTTCTCCTTCTCAACGACATCGGCAAGCGGTTCTATCTCATCACTAACGTTCGGGGTCAGTCCCTTCCTCTTCACGTTGCCGAACTCCCTGATAACAGGCTTGCCGTCCAAGCCTACGCTGATCGAGAAGCCGTAGTACTGAGGATGACCCAACTTGTCCCATTCCTCAGGTGAGAACTCGGAGGAGAACCCCTCAAGCGTGTGGTCCATCTCCTCGATGTCCTTGAATATCTCCTTCCAGAACTTGTCCAAGTAAGTATACCTCTTTTTCAACCAGTCATCCCACTCATCATCAGGAACCATATCGTGCCTTTCGTGGTCGGACGACACGCCTTAAAAACCTTCCAGTGATTTGGCCCGCGGGAAAGAGAAGCTTCTGAGGGTCTGAACTATGAACGATGCGACAATCGATTGCCGCTAGATCATTCTGCTGACGAGTTCGTTTATTCCCTTGCCCAGGTGTCCGGAGATCGAAGTCTTTCCCTTCTTTCCTCTTCTCGACCGCTCCAGTTTCACGTGATATCCCTTTCTCGGAGGGGGGAGCCTGAACCACGGTTTCACCCCGGGCAGGGCTGAGAAGTCAGCCTTGAAGGACAGTAGTGACTTGGCCAACTCGGCAAAGTCACCAACGCCCAAGTGTTCCTTCAGGTATTCCTGATCCACTTGCTTGTTGCCCGCCAGTCGAGCTCGCTTCTGCAGTAGTCTGGTCAGGGTCTCTTCGTCAACTTCCCCCCAAGCAACAAAATCCTTGATGTGCTGCAGCGCCCCTCTGACGCTCGGTTCGCCTGGATGCAGTGTCGCGGTGTGGACGCGACCCAGTCGAAGAGCCTCCAGCGTGCCCTTCATGTCTTTCCTGACGTTTATTGTTCCTCTGATCCTAACCACTAACAGCAGCGGATTGGCAGCCTGTTGCTTGCTCAACTTAGGCACCCCAATCGGATTGAGTTGTGGTCATGTAGGTCTTCCTGAGCGCGTCGAATGTCGCCATGACTGTGGACACGGGAGTTGCCGTGCTTCCTGATGTCCTCGACCACACGTCACGAATGCCAGCCAGCTTCAGCATGGTCTTCGTTGCCTCGCTTGCGACAAGGCCCAAGCCCTTCGGAGCCGGTATCAAGTCAACCCGCACCGAGCCTGTCTTTCCAGATATCTTGAAAGGCACAGAGTGCAGCTGCCCGCACTTGCATTCCCAAGAGCCGCACCCTCTTCTCACGGCGATCGAACTCAGCTTCGCCCTCCTAGACGCTTTGCCAATGGCCTCACTGACTTGGGCAGCTTTTCCCACGCCGAAGCCCACGTGACCGTCCTCATCGCCGATCACGAGGATGGCTCTGATCTTCGTCCGCTCGCCCGCGTCAGTCTGCTTCTGGACCGGGCTCATTGATATGAGCTCCTCCCGGAGCTTGGGCATAAGGAGGTCAACGACCTGAGGATCCTTGATCTTGTAGCCCAGCTCGAAGTACTCTTCGAGTGACGTGACTCTGCTGGACTTGACAGCATCTAGTCCCTCGTCAGACGCCGCCTGCTTCTCTCCCGCTGTTCCTCCTTCAGACATGCTCGCTCACTTCACCTTCTCTTATCTTTGTCACCAACGAGTTGAACTCCTCTGTGATCGACTTCGGGTCTATTCCCGCTCCCTTGAGCTTCGAGAACGCCACGCCAGTCTGCTGCGTTCCGGCGAACTCCGCCAAATGACCTCCGCGAATCCGCTCCTCGGAAGGCGCAACCGATTCATCGAACATCACCTTGAGACCTGAATCAATGCAGCCTTTTGCCAACGCGAACAACCTGTTCCCCCTTGTTGGTGTGGCCAGACCCATGTCCAGTATCACTTCGCCCAAATTCAACCCCGAGGCCCTCTTGGCTAGGAGACACCCTGTAAGGTACGAGGCAGGGACATTGCTCAGCCCAAAGTGCCAGCCCAACTTGCTCAATTCCTTGGAAACAGCTGAGGCAATGGTCCTGTCGCCTTTCTGGTCAACGGTCACGATCGCAGCGCTGATGTACTTGTTCGATATCCTGCAGACAACCCTCGGCAACCTCGACTGGAGGAACCTCTTCCTCTTCCGATAGTCGGTCAGCCCCTCTCGTCTTCTCCTGAGCGGGCTCATCTCTTTGTCCTCCTCGCTGTCTTCCTACTGGGCGTGACTTGGTCCAGCAGCTCTCTGACTGACGAGAACCTGCCACCTTTGACCTGCAGGTAGAGCTTCCTGTAACGCTCGCCCTCTACCTTGCCGCTCTTCTTCAGCTGCCTGAGGGCGCGCCTCATCGCTCTCACTCTAGCAGGCCACTCTGATGTCCGACCTGTCCTTGCTCCCTTCGCCCCTTTCCTGCTACCAGGCCCTCTCCTTCTGCCTTTCCTCCTAGCCATGGCGAACGCTCTCTTCCTGCCCCTGGACGGCGTAGAGGATGGCCTCTTGGTTATGATCCCCTCCTTGATCAGCCGCCGGACATCCTGTCTTGTCACGGCAGACTCCAAGTCCTCGAGTCTGTCGGGGTCCATCCATATTCTGGTCTCTCCGACCTTCAGGACATCAGCCGCGATCCTCTTCACTGTTTTGACAGTCATCTTGGATCACTCGAACACCTCTTCCCTGAACGGATTCGCGACCCTGACGCCGATCGACCTGGCCTTGTCAGTGATGGCCCGCTTCATCCTCCTGCCGACTCTCGCGGAGATAACCACGATCACATCTTGGTCAGGGAGTCGCTCCACCTGCTCCACGTTCGAAACCATGACAGGCCTGAGACCAGAAGGGTGAAGACCTCTGATAGTCTTGGGCGTCCCATATCCGACCTTGACCGTTGGCGGCACTCCCTTCGTTTCCTTCCTCATCTTGTTGTCGAGCCCCTTCGGTCGCCTCCATGCCTCCGAGAGCTTGTCGTACTTCCAGCTCTCTTGCCTCCTGAACTTGGGCGTCCTCTTCCTCGGCTTGAAGCGCTTCTTACTGAATTCAGGGCTCAAGACTTCTCACCGCTTTATCTCATCCTCATAACGCTTGCTCTGGACGTAGATGCCGTCCAAGTATATCCTCTGGTCCTTGCCGATCGTCTTTGTCGTGGTTTCGACCGACCCGGCGAACTGAGTGGCGCTCTCAATATCAACACTTGTGACCGTTATGTCCTGCCCCTTAACCTCGACCTGCACGCCGGGCGGGATCGCCACTTTTCTGGGGGTCCTCTCTCCCATGAAGTTCTTCACGCTGAAGACTCCGCCCTGTGCCTCAATCGTTGGGGGGAAGTGCGAGAACACCAACTTCATATCGACGATGTAGTGGACCTTGACGCCTCTCATCATGTTGGACAGTCTCTTTACGATCGCCCCGACCATTGCCTTGCCTCTCCTGCCCTTGAGATCCGTGGATACTTCCAGCTTCGCTTCCCCTTTCGTGATCTTCACCCTCGTCTTCGAGAAGTCCTTGGACATGGTGCCGAGCGGGCCCGTAGCCTTGACCACAGGGCCGCTGACTTCCACCTGAACTCCTTCCGGGATCACAACCTCGGACTTGGCAGTGACCTGTCTGAGGTTTTCAGTATACATATGCTAGCAGCTTACCTCCCAACCTCTTCTCTCTGGCCTCGATGTGCGACATCACTCCCTCTGGAGTGGTCACAATGATTACGCCCACGTTGTAGGCCGGCAGGAGTTTTTTCTCCCACTCCGTGTACTCGTCCGCCTTGGTGCTCCACCTCGGCCTGACGGACTTGCTTCTGTTGATCCTGCCGAGCAACTGGACCTTGAACATGCCCGCCTTCCCATCATCTATGAACTCGAACTCACCGATGTAGCCGTACTTCTGAAGCACCTGCATTATCTTGCCCACCAAGTTCGACGCGGGCCAGATCGTGCAGCTCTTCAGGTTCCTCAACTCGCTGTTCTGCAGCGCGATCATCGCGTTGGAAACCGGATTCATGAGCGTCAATTTGCCGTCAGGTCACCTCACATGTACTTCCTGAATCCAAGCGTCTTCGCAACCTCTCTGAAGCAGACACGGCAGTAGTTGAGTCCGTAGAGCCTGATCGTCGGACCGGTTGACTTGCACCTGACACAGGCATGGACCTTCTTTCCGAACTTTCGCTCCTTCGGTGCCTTCTTCTTTGCCAAGTCTAGACGACCTCCACCCCGTAGTTGGATGAGATGAAGTCTATCGTGTCCTGAGAGCTTATGGCGGCGCGCTTCCCTATTTTTCCGGGGCGCCTCTTCCTCTTTGCAACCCTGTAGCCAGGCCTCTCAAGCGTCACCGTGACATCCATTCCGAACACGCCCAGCTTCGGATCGTATTTGGCCCCAGGCAGGAGAATGTGCTCGGTGAGCCCTGCAGAGAACGTCCTGCCGGAAACGGACGAGGACTTGAGTTTCATGCTCATCGCCTTGAAAGCCCTCCTGAGGAACGCGTCGGCTTCTTTCCTTCTGAGCGTGACCGCCACAGCTATGGCGTCATCCTTCCTGACGCCGAAGTCCCTTATGGTGTCCTTTGCCTTCCTCTCCCATATTTTCTTGGAGCCTGTGATGGACTTCAACACCGCTTTCGCTTTCTCCAGCGGGTCGCCCGACTTACCAACTCCCATGTTGATCACAACCTTCTCAAGTCTGATGCCGCCACGAGCAGGCGCAGCATTGACGCTTTGTGACTGCGCCTCCTGTGCTGTCATCTGACTGTCACCCGGGGCTCTTCAGTCCCCACTGCCATGACGTACTCCTTGAGGGTCGACAGGCTTGATCCATCGTCGAGCTTCAGGTTGGTGAGCGCGCGTCGCTTTAAGCTCGCTGGAGATTCAGACTCGAACCTCCCGAGCTTGCCCGCTGAGCTTCCCCTGAAGGCGAAACAGATCGTACCCTCTTTCATTCTGATCACATCTGACAACTTCCTATCCGGAAGAGACAAGACAATCGAGTCGCCGTTGTCAACCGGAATCTCCCCAGGAACCTTGAGGTTTGTGCCGTCGTGCAGTCTGATGGTGAGTTCCCCTTTCTTTGTGGTGAACTTGGACATGACTCTACCCACCTTCACTTTGGATTCCTTCGCGGGAATCGCTACCGCCACGATCCGACCGTCATCGTCAACCGTCACCCTATAGTGCTTGCTGATAGAAGGGAACGACACAACGTCCATCAGCCCGATCGGTCTTTTCTCTTCTTTTATCTCTCTTCCGTCGATCAGGACCTTTCCTTGCTTGAAGATCGTCTTCGCCTCCCTCCTAGAGGCAGCTTCTCCCATAATGTCTCTGACCAACACATAGGCTGGCAGTGAAAGGTACAGAGGATGTGGCCCGGGTTTCGATTTGGCCACGAAGACGTTCTCTTTCCTCCTTATTCTCCACGAGCGTGGAGCTGCCAGAGCCTTCATGTGTCTTCTGCCACCCATTCGAGCCATCTCATTCACCTCTCGAAGTCGGCCTTCTCTTGTCGCTCGTGTCCACTTTTGAGATGATGACGTTGTAGGGAGACATTGGGATCGGAACAACAGTACCATCTGATTTTTCTCTGGTCACTCCCTCTATGAAGATCCTGCCTCTTTTTCTGTCCACGCGCGTCACCAATCCTTTGACCCCCTTGTAGTCGCCTCTGAATATCGTTACCTCGTCGCCCCTCCTTATCGGTATGCGCTTGATCTTCAACCTTTCAGAGACGGAATCGATCAGGGGTGCGGTCAGCAGCGACCTGCGCTTGTGAATGGGCAGATTGAACAGATGCTTCCTTTGCTTGCTTGGCTTGTGGCTGATCAATCACCTTCACCTCATACTATCACGCTGGCCATGCCAGCTAGCTTCGGCCACATGTCCGCTGCTTCCCTCGCCACAGGCCCCCTCGTCTCCGTGCCCTTGAGATCACCTTCCTTGGAGATCAGAACAGCAGCGTTGTCCTCGAACGCGACCCTGTGACCCTCGGGCCTTCTGAATGGGAACCTCTGTCTGATCACAATGGCTGGGAACATCTGCCCTTTTAGGTCAGGCGGCCCCTTTGTGACCGCGACGGTGACCACACTCCCGACGTTGGCAGTTGGCCTCCTCCTGAGGTGCCCGCCAAACCTGTGAACTTGAATTATCAAGAGTTGCTTGGCACCACTGTTATCAGCGCACACTACCCTCGATCCTACGGGTAGTCCTCTGGCTCCGCTCAGCCTGTACTCAAGTATGCCCTGGGATGAGACTGCCCTAGACTTCCCCAAGGACATTGGCCTAGCTCACCTTCCCCAATACGACGAAATGCACGGTCTTTGTCAGCGGTCTCGTTTCGCCTATCGTCACCCTGTCGCCCGCCTTTACCTGCACGCACTTGGGCCTATGTGCGGGTATTGTACCTCTTCTTCTCTGATATCTCTTGTACTTGGGATCATAATGAAGGTACTCGATTCGTACCACGACCTTGCTCGGAACCTTGTCCTTCAAGACCACGCCGTCTAGGGTCTTTCCCCTTACTGTCACCTTGCCATGATAGGGACACTTGGGGTCGTCGCATGTCGTGCTTGGGGGAACTACCTGCAAACCTCTTGCCACTTCTCTCATTGTGCCTCGTACCTCCATGTTCTTTCCTCAAGCCTCTTCGCGGCATCGCGACCCTTGAGTTGGACGATGTTGCCCGGCCCCAGCTTCACTTCGAAAGTTGAGGTATCCTTCGGAACTATCTTGACGCCTGAACCCGTCCTGATCGAGAAGGTCTTCATTGTCTCTCCCACGATCTTGCCAGACAACCCCTCAAGGCTCGGATTTGTGGAACACTTGACTTTGACCTCCAAGCCGAGGAACTCATCAACGTTGACGATCGGCATCTCAAGCCCTCTCCTCCCTCATCAAGGTCAGTACCCTGGCCATCTCACGCTTCAGGTCCCTGATCGCCTTGAAGTTCTCATCGCTTCTGCCCCCTTTGGATTTCACCTGAGCGAATTCTTCCCTGAGTTCCGCCAATCGCTTCTTCTTGTCCTCAGGCTTCAGCTTTCTGATCTCATCAAGCTTTTTCTTCGGCATTTTCCTCACCTTCCTTCAATTCTGGTTTCTGCTTCTCGCCCTCGGGCTTCTCCTCGCTGGGAGTATTCTCGCTGGCAGGCTTCTCTGTGACGACTTTTTCCTCCTTCAGCTTCAGAACTTCAACTTGATCAGGGAACTTAGCGTCTGGGGTTAGGATCTTTACTTTGATGCCAAGCAGTCCCTGTGGGAGTAGCAGGTTCATGGTGGCGACCCTGAGTTGTCTCTCCTTGGGCTCACCAGTTGACGGTATGTAACCGAAAGTGTATTTCTCAAACCTCGATCTTTCCGATGTGAGCTTACCGGCCAAGCGTATCTGAGCACCGATCGCGCCGGCTTCCTTTACCCTCCTCATGTAGAGGCGCAGGACTCTCCTGTATCTAATTCCCCTCTCGAGTGCCTCCCCTATCCTAGTCGCGACAACGTTCGCGTCGAGCATGGGGTTCTCCAACTCCGTGACTGATATCTGCGGGTTCTTCAGGCCGAAGTTCGCGGCCAGCTTGTCGGACAACTCTCTGATGTTCCTGCCACCGGGCCCGATTACCTGACCTGGATGGCCGACTACCAAAGTCAAGTTGACCCCCAGCGGCGTCTTGACCATCTTCATCTCCGAGAAACCGGCGGCCTTCAACTCTTTCTTCAGGAACTCCTCCACCCCGACCCTCAACTTCGCGTCTGAGACTATCTCCTTCATTGACATGATCAGGACACCTCGCTGGCCACCAGTTCTATGTGGACGAGTTCGTCGATCTTCGGCGAAGTTCTGCCGAAAGCCCTAGCGAAGAATCTGAACATCTTCCTTCCGGGATAAGCTGAGGCGCTGATTATCCTGAGCGTATCGACATCAAAACCTCTGTCGATGGCATTTGCCTCGAGGGTGTTTATGAGATCGATGAAGCGCGCAGCCGCCTTCTTGGGGAAACGTCCCGCATGAAACTTCCCGATCCCCCTCCTGTGCCCTATCTTCCTGTTGTACCTTCTGAACGGGACTGCAGCCTCACCGCTGACGACTCGCTCAAGCATCGACCTAGCTTCCGAGATCTTTGAGCCCTTTATCCAACCGGCGATTTCCCGAGCGTGCTTCCTCGAGACCCTCACTTCCCTGAGGCTAGCTCTGACGACCCCTTTTTCGGGGACTTGTCCTTCCCAAGAGTATCCGAATTTTGGCATCTGCACCTACTCAGCTCGGAATCGTGACCTCGCACGCAGCCCTCTAAATAAAAGTTGTGCCCCGCGGGCCAACGACAGCGAATCCAGCTTGCCAAAGTCAGACTCTCCTTGTCATTGCACGAACTTGCCAACGAGTCTTCTCACTCAAGCAACACCATCTCGCTTGTGTCCGGACCAGTGCTGACATATCTGACTGGAACTCCGACTTCCACCTCGACACGTCGCACGAATTCGAGACACTTGGGGGACAGACCATCCACCGTCTTGGCCGAGGAACACTCGGGGAAGAGGATGTCCAGCTTCGTGACCGCGATTGAGGTCGCTCCGTTCACCCTCGCGGCTCTCCTTGCCAGTTTGAAGTCGAAGGGCGCCGCCCTCCTCGTCCTACCTGTGATGGTCCCTTTCTCCGACCAACCTCTCGCGGCAGTTTCTCGGGGGTCGAGTTCACCGGGCAAAAGCCCTTCTCCAACCCTCGTCATGTAGGATTTGAGCACGAGGACCACGTCACTGACCATCTTCGGCCCAACTCCAACTTCGCTGAGCACTGCCGCTGCGGTCGTGTCTCTCCCGGTGACGAAGGGATATGTCCCATGGTAGAGGCTCAAGTAGAAACCCTGACTTCCTTCCAGATGAACTGTCTCCCCAGAGTCCAGAATCGAGTGGACTTCCTCAGACACGTCAGTCGTCAAGCCTTTCAGTTCGTCAAAATCCTTGGCGAGCCTCGCTCTCCGTCGGACTCTGTCAGCGATGGTCGGTCCCACACCTGAGCCGGTCGTGCCCACAACCCCTTTCAGGAACTCGTCCGATCTGTCCTCGTTGATGTGGTGCGCTTCTATCACAGAGGCCATCGAATCGACCTTCAGCCTCCCAGCCAAGCCGAGATAATCCATCTCCGACCTCAAGATTGCCAAGTCTACGTTCGCTCCCGCCGCGATCCTCAGCTGGGTGGTTGGGTTGACGAATGCGCTGGGCGTCAGTCTCAGCTTGTAGGTCTTGCCATCATGGATCACGGTGTGTCCAGCGTTGACTGATCCGGTCCTCACGGACAATTCCGGGCGATCCTTCAAGGCAAGGTAGGCAGCCACCTTGCCCTCTTGGGGCGGTCAGCGCCGCTTTCCCTCATCGCCCCAGAATCCGGAGACTATTACTACGAGACTCATCGGCGCAAGGGGCTTGGTGAGGGCTTTTTAACGCATGCGCTTCTACGACCGAACAATGAGCACTGGCTCGGAAGCCATCCATCCACTGGACTACCGGTACGGTGACGCCAAGGTGAAACACGTGTTCTCCCAGTCGGAGAGGTTCAGGCTGATCTTGGAGTTCGAGGGAAAGGTGGCCGAGGTCCAGTCTGAACTGGGGATCATACCAGTATGGGCGGGGCCCGTGATATCCAAGGCTGCCAAAGCGGGAATTCCACTGGAGAGGGTCAGAGAAAAGGAGAAGGAAACGCAACACGAGGTGGCGGCAGTTGCTTCCTGCCTTGAGGAGGCGGCGGGCGAAGCGGGCAGGTTCGTTCACTTCGGCTTGACGTCCAATGACGTTCTTGATACGATCATGTTCATGCAAGGATCCGAGGCGGGCAAACGAATCCTAGAGCTGACAAAGGACCTAGTCAAAGGATTAGTGAAGAGGGCCGAAGAGAGCCGACACCTACTGTGTGTTGCCAGAACCCACGGTATGCACGCCGAGCCCTACACGTATGGACTCAGGTTCGCGGTGTGGTCATCGGAGATAGTCCGCTGCTACCTCAAGCTCTCAGATGCGCTCTCACAGGCCAAGGTCGGCAAAGTCAGTGGAGCTGTCGGAGACTATTCTGCACTGGGGGCGAGGGGCCCAGAATTGGAGAGTAGAGTCCTCGCCAGCTTTGGACTCAAAGCCCTGACTCCAACCACCCAAGTGATCCCAAGGGATGTCTTGACTTCGACGTTGCTTCAGTTGGCAACTCTGTCATCAGTGTTGGACAGAATTGCGACGAACCTGAGAAACCTTCACAGGACAGAGATAGGAGAAGTCAGAGAGGGTCGGACCGAAAGACAGGTTGGATCATCGGCGATGCCTCACAAGAGAAATCCGATCGGATGCGAGAAGGTCTCTGGTCTGGCTCGAGTGGTTAGGTCGTTGGCTTTGGCCTCCCTTGAAGATGTCGTGTTGTGGGATGAGAGAGACCTGACGAATAGCTCTGCTGAGAGAGTGATAATGCCTGAGATGTTCGGCCTAGTCTCCGAGCAGTTGACTACAATGACGGAGGTAGTGAGGAATCTCGTGTTGGATGAAGAAGCGATCGAGAGGAATCTGAATTCAACCAAAGGAGCGATATTCTCGGAGTTCATCTTGGGAGAGCTTGTTCTGTCCGGGATGGGCAGGGCCGAGGCGCATCGTCTCGTTAGCGGCATCGTCGAGGAAGTTGCGAGCTCCAAGAAGGACTTTCTGACGTTGCTCCGCGATGACCGAGTTGTATCGTCCAAGATCTCGGATGAGAAACTCAGAATCCTATTCGATCCGAAGAAAGCACTGCTACTTTCGGACGAACTGATAGACAAGGCCATCGCAGAGGCAGGGCAAATTCCCCACGACTAAGTGATCGTTGCGGCCGTGAGCCCAGCGAAGCCTTTGCTCAACTTCAATGGGTCGCTCCTCCACATTCCATTTCGTTCTGTTCCCAGAGAAGGATAATCTCTCTCCAGTCCGGCCCAGCAAGAGAGGCGTGTACCCCTTCGCAGTTCTGATCAATAGATACAACGTACCTCTTTCCAGTGGGGGAAGCAGCGAGAACCAGGCCATCAGAACCCGAGACAAGGTTCTGAACCGAGTCGACTTGGATTGGAAAGAAGGGATACAGCCTGCATTGAAGTGGCTTGGCCTCGTGAACGGAACACTTGTTCTCCTCCAAGAAGATACATCGGATCTCTCCGCTGGCATCAGTGAACAACGTGGAATAGAGCTTGCTGTCCTGTTCTCGCTTCTGTTCGCGAACGCGGCCTACCTTCGTGGCTTGAGCGGGGAATCTCGATTCGATCCTCGTCAAATCACTCTCCGTGATTCGCACGTCCAAAGCACAACAAGACCCGCACATCCTGCAGGAGAATCCCGTATTCACTGAAGCTAGGAGGTCGTCGATTCCTGTTTCGGAGGATGGAATCCTACTCGACGAATGTGCGGTCCGACACATTACCCTAGTTCACGTGCTGAGGCTGTGATATAAGGCATCCGTGTGTCGCCACTCACCTGCAGACGACAGGGAATCTGTACCAAAGCTTTTATTCGCCGTGACATGGTTCGACCTAGTATGCCATTCGAGTACTACAGTCAGGGGGTAAGCAAGTTCTTCGTTGACTTCACGGAGAGGGTCTGCTCCCAACTCGCACTCGCAGGCACTGAGATAACGAACAAAGCAGGCGCAGAGCCTCTTCTCGAGATGGATGTCAAGTACAAGGATGAGACGGGCAGACTTCAATTCATCAAGCAGGACCCGAACATAAAGACTGTCTACACTGTGAAGAAGAGAACACTGGAGGAAGCGGCCGAAAAGGCGACAGAGCAAGGAGTGATGTTCGGAGCCCTGGGAGGTCTCGCCGGTGGAATACTGCGAGGTGACAAGGAGGCCGCCATAGGAGCGGTGGGCGGCGCGGTGGGCGGGGGAGTCCGCGGTGCTTTAGAGGGCAAGCACGCGGCCACCGACATGGCGACTGATTTCGCGATACTGCTCGCCAATTCTGTCAAGGGTGCCGAGGATCAACTCCAGGCAATAATGCAGGGTCAGCAGGAGGCAGCGTCAGCACGATCCGAGGCATCGCGTGAGTTGAGGGACCAGCTCGACGAGATATACGGAGAGATCCTGACACTGAAAGAGGAATGTTCACTCTCTGAAGGGCCCGCAGCGAAGGACGCCAAGGCAAGGGTCGAGAGGGCCGAGCAACTGTACAACGAAGCGACTGCCGCGCTCGACGCGGGAAGGGCCTCAGAGACAAAAGCCAAGATGGTCGCAGCGCGGAACCTCGCGGAGTCTGCGAAATCCAAGCTCGGGACACAGTAACACCCTGACGAGTGTCAACAATAGAGGGACCGGTTCGAGTCCGCGTTGGCGAACACAAACTCATAAGCTGAAGAAGAACGATCTGTCGAGATGGAAGCCAACACGCAGGAGCGTCTCGACTACGCGAAGACATTTCTCATCGGTCTGGGTTTCTTCGGCGTTTCCATCATCTGGAGCGTCTACAACTCCTACATCCCAGTGTTCCTGAAGGAGATGGGCCTAGCGACGTGGGCAGCTGGAGTCGTCATGACAATGGACAACATCATGGCCATAACGCTTCAGCCGTATGTCGGTTTCCTCAGCGACAGGACCAATACGAAGCTCGGAAGGAGAATGCCGTACATCCTAGCGGGAGCTCCAATAGCTGCTGTCCTCTTCGCCCTCGCCCCGAGTCTTGTATCGAGCGGTCTACTCGTCCTCCTGACTCTGTTGATCGTGTTCAACATCGCCATGGCCATTTACAGAACTCCGGTCGTATCGCTGATGCCGGATGTCACCCCGAGGAAACTCCTGAGTCCAGCGAACGGGATAATCAACTTCATGGGAGGAGTTGGTTCGATCCTCGCATTCTTCGGGGGAGGATACGCATACGACCACTTCGGAGCGGCGAGCCCGTTCTGGTTGGCAGCGGGCATACTGCTGGGATCTACTGTGTTGCTCTTCCTTGTGGTTAAAGAGCCCAAGCAAGCCATTGAGGGAGCTCCCAAGGGAGGGTTCGTCGAATCGTTCCTCTCGATGCTGTCGGAGGTCAAGAGGCTTTTCTTCGAGAGCAAGGACAAGAGTGGAGCCTCCATACTGCTCGCGATATTCTTCTGGTTCGTGGGATACAACGCAGTAGAGACATTCTTCACGTCATACGGGAAGTGGTATCTCGGGATAAGCGAAGGATCTGCGTCGTTCATGTTGGGCTATCTTGCTCTAGCCTTTGTATTGTTCGCCATACCGAGCGGCTACCTAGCCTTGAAGTTCAACCGGAAGAAAATGATCATGATCGGACTCACAGGCGGTACGTTGTTTCTGGCAGTCCCTCTGGTAACCAACTCCTTGTTGTTGATATCCGCCGCGGTTGCCGTCCTCGGTATCTTCTGGGCATGTATCAACATAAACTCCCTCCCGATAGTCGCGGAGTTGGCCCCCTCCGGTGGAACCGGTGGATACGTCGGGCTCTACTACCTCTTTTCTGCTGGAGCTGCGATCACTGCCCCGCCCGTGGCAGGCCTGCTAGTGGACCTGACAGGCACCTATCTGACCATCTTCCCATTCGCAATGATCGCCTTCGTCATCGCTATGGCACTCATGTCGAGAGTCAGAACCGGCATATGATCATGGCGGCCTTGTGCCTTTGTTGACAGGAATCTTGTTGGCAGATGTGGGCTATACTGTGGGGCATGTTCCACCTGCAGGGCGCAGAGAGACAATGGGAAATACCTCAAACGCGTGATGGCATTCCTCAAGTGCCCTCCCGAGAAAGTCAAGTGCCGCTTCACATTCTGACGACCTAACGAACTGCTGTCAGCTGTTGAGACTTGACCAGCAGGATCAGACCGACACGTCCCTGCGCCGGAAAGCGAGCAAAGCTATCGAGAGTGTCACTACTGTCAAGACCAGCAGGACTGTTGCGTCTCCTATGTTGAGCCCATTCATCAGTGGGTCGGCCTGAATGTAGTAGAAGAAAGGCGAGTACTTGCGATAGGGCTGTAGATCCCTGAAGGTGGTGGCGAGAGAGTTGACGAAATAGGAGACAACACCCAAACTCACCGCTACGCCCGTGCTCATGCTGGGGCCAAGTCCGATGCAGCCCAGAGCCAAGGCCATTGAACCGAATACCAAGCTCAGCAGAATCACACTCAACGTGACGTCTGTAAGTCGAAAGAGGTCGATGCTCGTGTTTGTGGCCACTGACGCCACAACCAGTTCAGTCTCCAGAAGAGCCCCGAGCAGAACAGTGTAGACTACCAGTGCGATGAACTTCTCCAGTACTACCCTACTTCTGGATACTGGGTTGGACAAAAGCAAGTTTAGCGTGCCTCGATCCTCTTCACCAGCTATTGCATCACTGCCGAACGAGGCCGTGAACAGTATGAAAGCTAGGGGCACAAATAAGAAGAAAAGTTCGGAGTCGAGGAAGGCTTCAGGGTGAGTGGTGAATAGCATCAGATTGCTCCCAATGAAGGCCTCAATCAATCCTGACGGGAAAGACTGCAGATATGAGACCATCATCTGTGCCATAAAAGGGTTGTCGCGTATGTAGGGCCAGTACAACGCGTAGATCAGCGACATGCCCGTCATGACCAGCAGCCATCCGATCATAGCGCGGCGCTTGTCTCTCAACGTTTTCAATACCACGTTGTTGAGCATCATGCTTTGTCACCTTGACCATAGAAGGACATGAAGATCTCCTCCAAGCTCGGCTCATGTGTGATTATGTTTTCGACTGGAAATGCAGAAGCTGCCTTGACAACGGCATCCAAAGAACCCACCACAGTGCAATGCATTATACCATTCTCCATCGCGACATCGCGGACTCCGCTCACACCGACGAACGCCTCCTTGGGCACTGACCTAGCGAAATGGATTTCCAGATGCCTCAGCTCTCGGGACTTCAAATCCCTCACACCCTCCACCGCCACGAGCTTGCCCTCTCGAAGGATGCCAACTCGATCACATATGCGCTCCACCTCGGGAAGGACATGTGACGAAAGAAACACGGTACGTCCTTCGGCCTTGGCCTCTTCGATCATGTGGTAGAATTCCCTCTGCATGAAGGGATCTAAGCCCAAAGTGGGCTCGTCTAGGATGAGCAAGTCGGGCTTGTTCATAAACGCCTGGATGAGTGCGATCTTCTGCTTGTTGCCGTGCGAAAGGGATCTTATGGGCTGAGAGAGGCTGCAGTCCAACCTCTCTGTCAGCTCGTCAACGTATTTCCAGTCGACACCATTGCGCAGGTGAGCGAAATATGTTAGGAAGTCCTTGCCCGTCATGTTGTCGTACATCGCAAGCTCTCCCGGAACATAACCGACGCGTCTTCTGATGTCCAAGCTGCTCTGATTCACGTCCTTGCCGAAGATCTTGGCTTGTCCTCGTGTCGGGCGGATGAAGTCCAACAGCAGTCTGATTGTAGTTGTCTTACCTGCACCGTTAGGGCCCAAGTAGCCGAATACCTCGCCTCTTTCGACCTCGACGTTGAGGTCGACGATCCCTCGGTGCTTTCCGTAGAACTTGGTCAGACCCTCCGTAGTGACGACACTATCAACCATGATGACTACCTCTCCTCCTGCGCACTGCGGTCTTCGGGCGCTCCAGTACGAGCGATATAGGTATTCACAAAGATAGAACCCTTAGCCCAAGAATGGAGATTCGGCTACTTGATCCCGGCTCTCTTCGCGTACTTCACCATGATGAACACGACGAAGGCGACAATGATGAAGTCTACTACTACGCCGATGAAGTCGCCGATCGCAAAACTGATCCCGTTTCCCACAGGAAGGGTCAGAATGGCATTACGCTAGTCTCCGCCAGATATCAGCGCTCCAGGTATCGGCATGATGATGTCGTTGACCAGTGCCTGCACTACCTTTCCGATATACGTTCCCATGATGAAACCCACTGCTAGACCAAGTACTCCAGCTTTCCCAATGAAATCGATGAACTCCTGCCAGATCCCCTCGGGGACGGGTGAAGGCGCTGTTGACTTCGGTTCCAGCAACTGACGTATCTTCTTGAGCTCATCCAAGATCTCGTCTTCTCTGGTCATTTCCATATCAGTCGAACTCATCCTCCACTGAATCCATAAGAGTTGGCTCATTCCAGAGTTGAATCTCAGTCCTCAGTCGGCCGTCTGTCCGTCAAGCATGTGACGGGCTTTACACTGACCGACTTCATCGTAACACGTCTTTGAAGGCTTAAGTTCGTTGAGGAATCACGATAATCGACCACACCAAATGGAGTTGGGTGTAGAAGATTCGGTCTTGATGGGCATGGGCATCGAGAAGGTCAGCACTCACGATGGTGGGTTTGAGATCGTCGTACCGGGCGCACGTGTCGCGCTTGAGGGGAATGGCGCCCTGAGCATCGAGCAACGCATGGGAACCCAACGTAGGTTATTGAGTTGCCAACTGCCACCTCATCTGTCTCCCTGGCGAGTAGCCAAGCAGACTCCTTTTCGTTGCGCACTACAGGGAAACGGGTTGCGACTCACAGTTCAGGGGGATTCAATCCTCATCTTTGAACCGCAACAACATATACGACTCACGTTCAACGGACACTTCCGTCCAAGCTACGCTCAGGAGACAAAGGGCAATAGATTGATCCTCGACCAGTCTGGCGGTTGCGGCTTCTACGGTATCCCACCGCGGCCCACGGAGGTTCAGAATCCCGACTCGGACAAATGGAGTCTGATGGCCCACTTGGCTAGGTGGGACGAGCTGTGGGTCTCGATCTGTCCTCCGAGAGAGCGTGACGTCAAACGCTACTTTGAACCGGTCGCACATGAAGGTAACAGACAGGACCCCTACCCCTCCGATGAGATCATCAGAAGCGATGCCAAATACTGCAAGGTGTTCACCGTCCATGAGTGCTGGGCAGCTTTGGAACCTGAGTGGGCGGAGAACCCCCCGGGCTCCAAGTACGAGCACCCCAGGCCTTGGGAGACAGACCATCCCGTGCCAGGGGACATGAAGGAGTTCACTCGATTGCGTGACGAGGTGCACAGACTCGGCATGAAGTTCGTCGTCTACTTCAGTCCGTACTACTCCAACGCTCCCGACCTTTTCGCTGAGATGAAGCGTATTCCCGAGGAGTACGGGCTGGACGGCCTTTACTTCGACGGCTGGATGGGTCATCAAGACGACTTCCGTCCGTTCTATTACATGATGCGCCGGGCCAGAGCGATTCTGGGAGATCGCTTGTTGTACTTGCACTCGAGCACGGAGCCGTATGGCACCTGCAGGGTCTATCTGCCGTTCGTCTCAACTTACGCTGACTACGTTCTCAGCGGAGAAGCTGGCAGGGATGGGTTGGAGAAAGAGGAATTCCTTCGCTACACGGTCAGCGGATATCAGACCAGCAACTCGGTTGGCATGTGGTGTTACTACGGCTCAATGGGACTGCCGGGATACCACGACATCGTGCCCCCGAGCGAAGACATAGAGGCAGCGCTCCGAAACCACATCCGATTCTGGAGGCCAGCCGGGTCGTGGTCGAAGGTGCCCGACGAGTTGGCTAGGTTCGACAAAGAGTACTACGGTCACCTAGCTGAACTCAAGAAGAGAGGTGAAGTCTGACTGATGGACAGAATGGTAGCAGCTTGTGGTTTGATTTGCACAGAATGTCCTGCATACGTCGCAACGCAAGAAGACAACCAAGAGAAGAGAGCGAAAGTCGCTGAGGACTGGTCGAAGTGGGGAGAGAAGTTGAAGCCCGAGGACATCAACTGCGACGGTTGCATCCAAGCTGGCAAACGAGTTTTCAGGTTCTGTAACACATGCTCAGTCAGGGGTTGTGTGCTCGAAAGGAGCCTCAGGAACTGTGCCTACTGCAGCGAGTATCCCTGTAAGAAACTCGATGACCTGCTCAAGAGTATGGATGCCCTTGCCGCGAAGAGCAACCTAGATGAGATAAGAAAGAGTATCTGAGTGTCTCCGTCGAGGATCTTCTCCGAACGACGAAAGATCAACTCAAACACAAAGCGAGTTCGAACGATATGACCCTCACTCAAGCCTTCTTATTATGTGCCAACCGAACTTCGTCTTCACCGGCTGGGAAATCTCGCCCTTCTTCAGCGCAAATGCAGCCAACTCAAACTCACGCACCATCTGACCTCTCCCGAACGTGCCGAGGTCACCGCCTTTCTTTCCTGATGGGCACTGTGACTTCTCCATCGCCAGCTTTGAGAAATTAGCTCCTTTGTTCAACTGATCCAGTATGGCTCTTGCTTCTTGCTCCTTCGTTACCAAGATATGCGCACAGTGGATCTTGTCTGCCATGTCACCCGGGCGATTCGGTTGGCTCTTAAGCGTTTGAATGAACAACGTGGCAGCACGTGTAGGATCTGGGAACGGAACCGGCACACTGCGAGCCCGCGCCTTTCGATGGTCGTGCTTACACCAGCATAGCTTTTGTAGAGAGCCGAGCGATCTTGACCTACTACGTTGCTGGGGTACCAGTGGACGGAGTCAGCGGTAACAATACCTGGGCACTGAAGCTCAGGAGTATTCCGATCGATTGGTTTCACGAATAGTGACCTTCGCGTGCAGAGAAGTATTAAGAGTCCAGACGCCACCTGACTCAGAGTTTTCGCGATGAGTCCAGACACATGGTTGAGCGATATGAGCAAGTGCACGCCGGAATCAGCTCTCTCACCCAAGAGGAGAAAACATCACTGGCAACTCATAGAGTATGAGGCCGAGGAAGTAAGTGGCACGATGCTTTCAGCCGGGCCGGAAACCGAGGCGCCGGATGTGATCTATCCCCTGCACCTCCAAGGCTGGCATACTGTGTACGTTGGAATTTGGGGCATGTCTTTGGCAGCCGGAGTGGAGAACATGATTGAGGTACGCTTGACGGATGACCCGTGCTTCACGACCTTCACGCGAGAGAAGCCAAACCTGTTTACTCTGGAAGAAGGCTTCTGGAAGCACATGGATCTAGCCGGCCAGGATCTGGTGATTCGACATCATCGGTCGGGCTTCCCCACAACAGCGTCGCTAGCCTACGTCAGGTTGACTCCACTGGCTGATGACGAGGTCAAGCGAATCCAAGAGGACCGACAGAATGAGGAGTCGAAGAAGCTGATCGCAGCAAATGACGGGGACTCCGATCTCTACATGAAGCGTCCGACCACAAGGGAGGGCCTACTGGCTAGGATAGAGCCCTACAGGAATACGGACTTCAAGAAAATCTTCTGGGAGATCGGCTATGGAAGCAATGCGCTCTACCGCAGCATCCACGGCAAGATGCTGGGCGAAGGGATCGAGGATTTTCCGCGCGTTGGGGATCGATACACAGCCGAGAGCATCCACATCCTGACGACCGAGGGTATAGATCCACTCAGGACAGTGATGGAACACGCCCACAGCATGGGCTTGGAGTTTCATGTCAGCCAACGGATCGAGCAATTTGCCACACCACCCCCTTGGGAAGAGCTCTACTCAACGGACTTCTATCACAAGCACCCCGAGTTGCGATTGGTGGACAGAGATGGAACAGAAGTTGCAGGATTGAGCTATGCCTATCCTGAAGTGAGGGACTTCTATGTTTCGGCCTTGAAGGATGCCGCAAGTTGCGGGGCTGATGGGGCTGCCGTCATCTATGCTCGGGCTCCACCGTTCATCCTGTACGAGAAACCTCTGATAGACGGCTTCGAAGTCGAATACGGGATGAACCCCAGGGCGCTCGACGAGAACGACGAGCGGTGGTTAATGTACAGGGCGACCTTCGTGACACAGTTCATGCGAGAGGTGAGACAAGCGATGGGCGCGGTAGGCAAGAAGCTGGGGAGAAGGCTTGAGACTTCAGCCATAACGTTGGCAAGCCGTAAGATCAACCTGTTCTATGGACTGGATGTAGAGGCATGGGTGAAAGAAGGTCTGATCGACAACCTGATCCCGTATCCTTCCAACGACGGGCATTCTTTTGATGAGACCGACATGCACTACTATGCCAGCGTGACCAAGGGTACGAAGTGCAAGCTATTTCCCAATCTGATGCCGCGACGAATACCTCCGGGTGAGTTTCGAAAGAGGGCACTGGCCTATTATGACGCTGGTGCCGACGGGCTCTTCTTCTGGGACACAAACTTCCGTCATGACACGACATCCATGTGGGCTACCATCAGGCGGTTAGGTCACGTCAACGAGCTCAAGGCATTGGCCGCAAGCGGGAAGCATGAAGAGGAACCTCGAACGATGAAGCTGCTGAAACTGGGCGGCTATGCGATGACAGGCTACTCCCCCTATCGGGGAACATAGCGACCCTCCTCTGTCCTGCAACTGGACTGAGACGATTCGAACCCGCGCCTCTCCACACAACGAGGGGAGGTGATAAGCGAGGATGAACGAGAGATGATGGATTGTTCCTGTCCGACGAAGCTCGTGAACTCTACAGCAGATTTGAGCTGAGTCCAGAGAGAACCGCAGTAGTCGTCGGGAGCTTGTTCGGCGATGCTTCGCTGCTCGTGAGCGACAAGGACCGCACACCTAACTTCTACGAGAATCACGCCATGAAACAGATCGAGTATCTGAAGTGGAAAGCATCAATGCTTGGCGTTCCGGACAGAGTCAAGACCAGATTGATGACACAGGGTTACAGCAAGGGGAAACTCGTGCCATACTTTCAGCTGCGGCAGAAGGCATTCACGGATCTTGAGCGGCTATTCTACAGAATTGGCATCGACGGCAGAAGAAAAAAGATCGTGACAAGCGAGAGTGTGGAGCTACTCGTGGGCTCTGCATTGGCGCTCGCAGTATTCTATCAAGATGATGGTGAATACAATGTCTACTCCAACCAAGCCATGCTCCATTCGTCAGACTTCACGCTGCAGGAGAACGAGGCGATGGCAGGTCGACTGGAGGTTTTGCTGGGGGCCCCGGTCAGGATCAAGTTGAAGCGAGCACGATATCCGAGGCTCTCCTTGTCAGGAAGAGCCACTGACAGATTCATCAGCATCGTGAAACCCTTCATCTGCCCAACAATGCAGTACAAGATCGACCAAGACATAGCTCATCGTCTCGATCCGTCCGTAGTCAGAAAGTTCAAGGATGAATACGGCAAGAAACCGGCTAGACTAGTAGCAGCCGAGGCTGGAGTGACCTTCAAGGAGGCGCAGGTGATCGCGCACAGGCTGGGATTGAGTCAACATCGAGAGTATGTGCGCTATCGCGACCGCCCCTTCACGGAGGGGGAGAAACAGTACTTGATGAGTAACTACCTCAAGATACCTACGATTCAAATCGCAGCAAGACTTCACACGAGCTCTGGAAGCCTTCGCCAACTCGTGTACAAGCTACGCCGCAGGAAATTGAACATCACGCAATGATTCCAGAGAATTGAAGTCCTTTTGGCCTAATTCCCTCAGAAATTGACTACCGGAGCGGGACATACATCGAGCTTCTGCTCGCTCCAACACCAGGCTTGCCGTGCTGGACCTTCTTGTTCGTTATCGCGAACTCGCCCAGGAAATGGCCTATCATCTCGACGGTGATGTCGGCGGCCACGTACTCCTTGTTGCCGTTGTGGATCAGTATCCTGAGGCCGACCATTTCGGGCAGGACCGGCATGTCCCTCCTGTGCGTCTTTATCGCTGGCTGCTCCTGGCCCGCTTCGACCGCTGCCCTCGCCTCCCTGACTCTTGACAGGAGCTTTCTGGTCTCAGGGTTCAGCCCCCTCTTCATGGAGCGCTTGGCCCTTGAAGGGAGCAGTTCGATTATCTCATCTATGGACTTGGAGTTCAGCTGCTCCGCTGTCATGCCCCTGTAGGTCCTGACCTGTGACATCGCTTGGGCGCCCGACTTGGCTCTAATTAACGTTGTGCCGGGCTCAGTATTCTCTCTTGGCCGCGCGCTCTGACCTGCCCCTCGACCTTCCGGTCTGCCTCGGTGCGATCAGGCCGACCTTCGCGCCCGGTGGCTTGTTCCTCGAGACAGAAGTTGGATGGCCTGAGTGCTGGTGCCTTCCTCCTCCGTGCGGATGGTAGGGCGATCCCATGGCCACGCCCCTGACCCTTGGCCAGAGCCGGCCCCTGCTCATCATCAGCTTCCACTTGACGCCCGCGTTGAGGAACGGCTTCTCGGTCCTGCCGCCTCCGGCGGAGATCCCCACGGTCGCGAGGTTCCTGCCGTCCAGATTGAACAGCCTGCCCTTGGCGC
>Ga0315279_10003253_pt1 | contig 22956 bp, 20 predicted proteins | sample YL17G06_20_MG_FD_203694 | JGI IMG/M metagenome (GOLD analysis project Ga0315279, IMG submission 203694) | Sediment microbial communities from Yellowstone Lake, YNP, Wyoming, USA - YL17G06_20 | ecosystem: Environmental > Aquatic > Freshwater > Lake > Sediment | place: USA: Wyoming | collected... | reverse complement strand
TGCGATCAATTTCCACCGAACGGTACCTTCGCTGTTGATGATGGATATCCACTTTGTTTCGATAGTCCCTTTCTCCGCCTTTTCAATGGGATATTCAAGATCACCGGAGAGCATGGCATTGAGTGAACTCCACACCTCATCGTATCCTCTCTCCAGGAACGCTCGATTGGGCGCAGGGGCCGTATTTTCTCTTCCTGCGGCACAGGCTGATACAAGAAAAAGCAGCAAGACAAAAATGACAGCATAAGGCCTCTTCATCATGACTCTATTTATTCAATAAACCACATGGATGTCAAGAAGAAACAAAGCTGACACAGGGGTAACCCTTTGTGGTTGCCCATTTGTAGCGTTGATACCGGAATCTGTCTCAGGGCAGGCAGAGGAGCCTGACCGTCCCAAATTTATTGACAGTAAAGAGTCAACCAGATAGGATTGCAGGTCACGGTAACCACAAAAGGAGGATTTCCCGGGTGTCTTTGTTGCAGGCAGACCTTGTTCTTCTGCATGCTCCCAGCGTCTATGATTTCCGCAAACGGGCTCTTATGCCTGGCCCGATCAGCGATGTTATCCCTTCCACCCCGATCTTTGAAATGTATCCGGTAGGGTTTTCATCCATCTCTGAATACCTGCGAAAAAGAGGGTATTCCGTGCGGATCGTCAACCTGGCATACCTCATGCTTAAAGATAAAGCATTTAATGTGGAGGAACGCGTACGGAAGCTTAAACCGAAAGCCTTCGGGATAGACCTTCACTGGCTGCCCCATGTCCAGGGAAGTCTGGAGGTGGCACGCATCTGTAAAGAGCTCCATCCGGAAATACCTGTAATCTTCGGTGGTTATTCTGCATCATATTTTCATGAGGAGTTGGTGCGCTATCCCCAGGTTGATTTCGTCATCCGGGGGGATTCAGCAGAAGAGTCCCTCTACCAGCTCTTCCTCTCTTTCGAGGGGAGGATACCCCTTTCAAACATCCCCAACCTCACGTACCGGGAAAAGGGAAGGGTGAGAATAAACCCGTTAACCATCGTATCCCAGGACCTGAATGAAGCTTCCAATGACTATCTGGGGCTCTTCAGGTCAGCACTCAGATTCCTTGATGTGAAAGGGTTTACCGCTATTCACGACTGGTGGGAATATCCGATAACCGCGGTGATGACCTGCCGGGGCTGTACCCAGAGCTGCGTGATCTGCGGGGGCTCGAGGCAGGCCCTGCGGCTCTATTGTGGACGGGAGAGACCTGCTTTCAGAGATCCTCGTCTGATCGTGAAAGACATCGAGAAGATCAACCGTTATACTGATGCCCCCATCTTTGTTGTCGGCGACTTACGACAGGGGGGTGAAGGGTATGCGCACCAGATCTTCAAGGGCCTCAGGGATCTCAAGCCTGAGAACCAGATCGTCCTGGAGCTCTTTGAGCCTGCTTCCTCTGACTATTTGCGTGAGGCTGCCAGGTCCATACCCAGCCTCAACTTTGAATTCTCCCCCGAGTCACATGATCCGGAGGTACGGGAGGCTTCCGGAAAATTCTACACCAACCAGGAGATGGAGGAATGTATCCGGATAGCCCTGGAGAGCGGCTGTAAGAAGTTTGATCTCTTTTTTATGATTGGCATGCCCAGGCAGACCTATCAGTCAGTTATGGAGAATGTTGGGTACTGTGACTACCTGCTCGGGTCTTTTGATGCGAGGCTTTCTCCCTTTATCTCACCCCTTGCTCCTTTTATCGACCCTGGCAGCATCGCCTATGAGAATGCCCGTCTTCTCGGCTACCGGATCTTGTATCGCAGCCTAAAAGATTACTCTCAGGCATTATTAGCCCCGAGCTGGAAATACACCCTGGGTTATGAAACAAAATGGATGACCAGGGAAGAGATCGTGGACAGCACCTATCAGGCTGCGCTCCGGCTCAACCGGGTCAAACGGGCTCATGGGGTTATCTCTGAGGAGGTGTTTCACAGGATGGAATCAAGGATACAGGCGGCCTTGCACCTGCTTAAGGAGATCGATCGGATCATAAATACATTTCAGGGAGAAGACAGAGAAGAACAGCTTCTGAGGCTCAAAATTACCGTGGAAAAAGATGGCGTTTCAACCCTCTGCGAAAAGGGTGAGATCAAATGGCCCGTGGGAGCAAAAAGGATAAAATATTTCAATATTATCAAGGATTTGCTCATTGGATAGGTGGTGCTGTTTATCATATTCCAGCAAAACCTGGGGGATTGCGCAACCAGATAAAGAGGACAATCATGAGACACACTGTAAGAGCCTGGTGAAAAACAGACTCTGCTTCAGGTTGTGGAAAAATGTCAAGATACAAGGCTTACGAAGTCCTGAGGAATGAGGCGTACATAGCAGTACGCTGCAATGACGAAGGATGAGTGTAACGCAGTAGATGGGCGTTTTTCAACAGCCTGGTAATGGTTAATCCCCACTTCCTCACCTTATCACCTCTCTGCCACGCTCACCTCATACTCTTCGTGATGGAATGCAGGCATGGCTCTCACCACCACTTTCTTCTTCAGTTTCAGTTCCAGCTCCTCGATCCCTTCCCTCTCTTCATCATAGAGGAGTTCGGCAATATCAGGATGAACGTGGGCGATGATCTTCCCGCCGGCATTGTTCAATGCCTCTCTCTTTATCTCCTGGAAGACCTCGTAACACATGGTAGCCTTGGATTTGATGAACCCCCTGCCCTCACAGTACGGACAGGGTTCGCACAGGGTTCCAGCCAGGCTCTCCCGCGTCCGCTTCCGGGTCATCTCGATCAGGCCCAGCTCTGACATCAGTAAGATGTTTGTCTTTGTCCTGTCTTTTTTCAAAGCCTCTTGCAATGCCTGGATCAGCCGTTCCCTCGCCCACTCCTTCTCCATATCAATGAAGTCGATGATGATGATCCCACCGACATTCCGTAAGCGGAGCTGGTACGCTATCTCTTTGGCTGCCTCGAGGTTGGTGCGGATGATGGTCTCTTCGTAGTTTCTCTTCCCGACGTATCTGCCGGTATTGACATCGACAGCCACCAGGGCTTCATTTTCCTCAATCACAATATACCCGCCTGACTTGAGCCACACCCTCTTCCCCAGGGCGCGGTTAATCTCCTCCTCAATCCCGTAGGCATCAAATATCGGCTCCTCCCGGTCATAGAGGACGATGAAGTGGCGGAGCTGCGGAATAAAGGTTTCAATGAACTCATGGATATTCTCAAACTCCTCCCGGGAGTCTATGACTACCCGTTCCACCTCTCTCGTGTAGAGGTCACGAATTGCCCGCAAACTCATGGTCAATTCATTGTGGATGAGGCCGGGAACCGGGGCTGTTGCCTTCTTCTTCTGAATGGTGGTCCAGAGCTTCAGGAGGAACTCGAGATCCATGCGAAGCTCCTCTTCGCTCTTCCCTTCGCTTGCGGTCCGGACAATAAAGCCCATGCCGTTCGGTTTCATCCGTTCCACCAGATCCTTCAGTCTCTTTCTTTCAGACTCGTTTTCGATTCGCCGGGAAACCCCAACATGGTCTACGGTGGGCATCAGCACCAGATGGCGGCCCGGGAGCGATATGTGCGAAGTTATCCGGGCACCTTTCGACCCGATCGGCTCCTTGGACACCTGCACCAGGATCTCCTGTCCTTCATGGAGCAGATCTTCGATCTGGGGGACGCAATTCTGGTTTCCGACCTGTTCCCCTTTTCCCCCAAAAGGAATCCCTCCCAGATCAGCCTCCCCGTTCATCAGAGATTCTAATTCTTCAAATTCATCATATATATCAGCTACATGGAGGAAGGCAGAGCGGTCAAGCCCGACATCAACGAAGGCAGCTTGCATCCCCGGAAGGACCCGTACCACTTTCCCTTTATAGATATTTCCGGCGATGCCCCGGTCAGAGTGTCGCTCGATGTAGATCTCAGCCAGCACCCCGTTCTCCATGAGTGCAACCCGGGTCTCCTGATACGTCACATTGATAATTAATTCCGAAGGCATGATCTGCTAATTCCCTTTTATGAACTGAGTCTTGAGGACCCTCATCCCTCTCAGTCCGTTCGGGTCGATGTGAAAAAATCCCTGAAGAGCCTTTGATAACCCCATCTTTTCCTCCATTCTTACCGAGAGAAATGTGCTATCCAGAACCCCAATCTCGAGAGCGGATAACGGCTTTTCACCCTCCCCAACACCCTTCCCCTTCAATTCAGCAGCGCCTTTGAGCTGCTCCAGCAAGCGCACAGAAGAGGAGTCAGAAGAGGCAAGGGAAATTAAATAGTTAACATTATGTATTGTATCAGATACTGGCGAGAATTTCAATGGAACTTCTTCGGCCTCCAGGAATTTTAGGCCAGAAGGCAGTTCCCTGTTCATTTTCTTGAGAAAGGTGGACGGGCTCATGTCTCCTGATACGACGAAATCTATGCCCTCGCAGATGCTCTCCATGCCAACAGGCAAAGCAGGACCGGAGATTATCCGGGGCAGGGGATGAAACCCTTCAGAATATTTTATGGGTATTCCCTCCCTCCTGATTGCCCGGGAGAAAACCGTTATCATCTCCAGGTGACTGAAGAGACGGGCCTCGTTCAGTTTAAAGAACCAGCAACGGAACCTCTTTTCTTTAAGGGGTGAAGGATTTTTCGATGCATGTAATTCCGGGCATACTCCGAACTTTGGCATTTGTCCGCCTCGGCGGATGACATTTGACATTTTCCCAGGCGTCCTGTCAGTACAGGCCCCGCATCCCCCGCATTCACCAGTCCTGCAATCTGGAGTGAGTATGGCAGCAAAGGCCTTTTCTCTTTCCTTCTCCAGAAATTCTCTCTCAACCAGAGGATCAATATGACTCCAGGGCAGAACTTCTTTTAGAGAGCGATGCCTGCTGGTATAAAAATGCACATCAATCCCGTTTTCCTCAAATGCCCTCTGCCAGAGGTCAGAATGGAGCGCCTCCTTCCATCCATCAAAGCGGCATCCCATCTTCCGGGCATCAATGATTACTTTTGAGAGTCTCCGGTCACCCCGGGCAAACACCCCTTCAAGCAGGCTCATCTCCGGCTCCTGCCATTTGGGATTCAACCCCGTCCTCCGTAACTCTCTGGTTAAGAGTTGATTAATCTCTCTGCTCGTACGGATGGGAATCTGAATCTCCCATTGAAAGGGGGTATGGGGTTTGGGGACAAAGGTGGAGATGTTCACGTTAATCCCCAGGGCAGGGGAGATCTTTTTTGCTGTCCCCTTAATCCTCCTGCACAGCTCAAGGATCCCCAGCCTGTCCTCCTCAGTCTCGGTGGGAAGTCCTACCATGAAATAGAGCTTGATCCCTCTCCAGCCGCCCTTGAATACTGCCTCAATGGTGGTAAAAATCTGCTCCTCAGTAATTCCTTTGTTAATCACATCCCGCAGACGCTGAGTCCCCGCCTCCGGGGCAATGGTAAAACCGGTCTTCCTTACCTTCCTGATCTCTTCTATGAGGTCGGCGGTGAGGGTTTCAACCCGGAGTGACGGGAGTGATAAAGCAACCCTCTCCTCGTTCAACCTCTCCATGAGCCCTTTTACCAGGACCTCAATATTGCTGTAATCACCGCTGCTCAAGGAAGTGAGGGAGATCTCCTCATATCCTGTTGCCTTTAACGATTGGTCCACCAGATCCGTGATCGTCTTCAGGCTCCTCTCCCTGCCCGGACGGCAGACCATGCCTGCAAGGCAGAATCTGCATCCCCGGGTGCACCCTCTCGCTATCTCCACATTGATCCGGTCATGGATGATCCGCATAAAGGGGACAATGGGGCTCGTAATATAGGGAGCCTGGTCCAGGTCTGAAATAAATCTTTTCCTGATCTTCGGTGAATGTCCGTTCACAGGGACTATCTCTTTAACCGTATGGTCGGGGTTGTAGAGAGGCTGAAACAGTGAAGGTACGTACACTCCTTCGATTCTCGAGAGTTCATCTAAGAGATCTTTCTTTTTTCCTTTTGTCTTCTTCCACCTGAGATAGCAATCGCAAATTTCCAATATTACCTCTTCCCCGTCACCAATGACCATGGCATCGAAGAAATCTGCAACCGGCTCCGGGTTAAAGCAGCAGATGCCGCCTGCGATAATCAGAGGGAACCTTTCATCTCTCTCGCGGGCGTAAAAAGGGATCTTCGCCAGGTCGAGCATGTTCACCACATTGGTGTAGGAGAGCTCATACTGGAGGGAAAATCCGATGATATCGAACTCGCGCAAGGGAATCGAAGACTCAAGGGTACATAACGGCAGATCCCTTTCCCTTATGTGCTGCTCCATGTCCAGCCAGGGTGCATACACCCTTTCAGCCGCAATATCTCCCCTCTGGTTCAGAAGGTGGTAGAGGATCTGAAGACCGATGTGAGACATCCCCACCTCGTAGGTATCAGGGAAAGCAAGGGCAACCTTGAGCCTTACCTTTGATAAATCCTTATGAACCGAATTAAGTTCAGTCCCCAGATAGCGGCTGGGACGCTCTACGAGAGAGAGATTGATTCCGTGCATATAAAAAGGGTAATGCAAAATGGTATTGATGTAAAGGAAATCTCTGGAAATGGGGATCTTCGTTGCTCAAAAACATTTTTTCGGCAATACTTTTTTATCATGCATCGTGCATCATGTACCATACACAATACGTATTGCCTACCGCCTGTTGCCTATTGCCTTTTTTCCTCCATACTTTCCTTGCAAAAAATCACCCGATATGATAATAAAATTAACGACAACTTAACACCTTACTCACCGCCCTCAACCAGCGATGGTAAGAAACAAGTTTCATGAATCTGGGAATATATATCCACATACCATTCTGTCTCCGTAAATGTCCTTACTGTGATTTTAACTCTCTTGCAGTAAAGCCATTTCCTGAGGAGAAATACGTTAAAGCTCTCTTAGATGAAATCAGAGACCGGTCTGAAGAATTCAAGGGGCATACGATTGAAACCGTCTATCTGGGAGGGGGAACTCCTTCCCTCTTTTCTCCTCAAACCATTGGTGCCATCCTCAATGAAACTATCAGGAACTTTACGGTAGCTGGAGAAGCTGAGATCACCATTGAGGCGAATCCCAATACTGTAGATCATAAAAAGTTTTCTGCTTTTCATTCCCTCGGCATAAACCGCCTGAGCCTCGGCGTTCAATCCTTTAAGGATGACTTGCTGAAGATCCTGGGAAGGATTCATACTGCCCAGGAGGCAATAGCAGCATGTAAGCAGGCACGGGCGGCGGGCTTTGAGAACATCGGGATTGACCTGATCTTCGGAATCCCCTTTCAAACCATTACCGATTGGAAAGATGATCTGGATAGAGCCTTAGCCCTTTGCCCAGAACATATCTCCACCTATCTGCTTCACCTTGAAGAAGGCACGCCGCTTTACCAGAGTGTGTCAAGGGGGGAACTCGCCTTACCTTCAGATGAACTTCAGGCAGAAATGTTTAAAACCACCTGGACAAAACTCGGACAGGCTGGGTATGAACACTACGAGATTTCAAACTATGCCCGTCCCGGTTATCGCTCCCGCCACAACCAGAGATACTGGGAAGGCAAAGAGTATCTCGGCATTGGCGCTGGTGCCCACTCCTTTCTGAAAACGGGCTGGGGCATGAGGCGGGCAAATATTTCTAATCCTCTCCTCTATATGGAAAGAGCTGAAAAGACAGAGTATGAAGAGCATTTGAAAAAAGAAGAGGCAATAGAGGAGGCGATCTTTCTCGGATTAAGACAGAGAGAAGGGATAGACGTGAAGAGGTTTGGGGAGAGGTTTGGATTAACGCTCGATACGCATTTCCCTTCCTTAGAGGGTCTTGTACAAGAAAAAATGGGGTGCCTTACACTCACACCCCGGGGTCTTCTCCTCTCCAATGAGGTGTTTGTGAGGTTGATGACGTGAAAGGCAAAAGAATCCAGAATACAGAAGTCAGAATTCAGAAAAAGAAATCTTCTGGCTTCTGTCTCCTGACTCCTGAATTCTTTATATACACAATTATACTATCCTTCCTCCTCTCCGGATGCTCCACAGTCACAGCGGTCAACCCTGTCACCTTGAAACAGGATTTTATGGTCATCAGTGAAGACAAAGAACTGAGTATTGGAAGGAAGGTTGACCCTGAGATCGTCAAGGAACTTGGCTACTATAATGATCCGAGGCTCCAGGCCTATGTGAATGAGATCGGTCAAAAACTGGTCCAGGTCTGTGCCCGGCGGAATATCCAGTACCATTTCAAGATCCTGGACTCGCCGATTGAGAATGCCTTTGCCCTTCCCGGCGGATATATCTACATCACCAGGGGACTACTCGCCCTTTTGGATAGCGAGGCGGAGCTGGCAGGCGTGCTGGGGCATGAAATCGGCCATGTGGTAGGCAGAGACAGCGCCAATCTCATCTCTGAAGGATTGGCGCTCCAGCTTCTTACCCTGGGCAGTATTGCTGCCGGTCCCACCGGCCGGGAGATGATGCAGGCCACAAACATGCTCTTCAACTCCATCATGCTGGGGTACGGGAGAGAAAAGGAGTTCTTAGCTGATGCCCAGGGCGTGGATTATATGTTCAAGGCTGGATATGATCCCCTGCAGATGACTGTTTTCCAGGCAAGGCTCTCCAAGAAGGGCCAGACACCCCTTGGCTATCAGCAGTATAACATGACTCATCCGGATATTTTCGACAGGATGGGGAGGACTGCGGCACGGGCAAAAGTCACCCTCGCCATGGACAAGGCAAGAGACGACATCGCCGAGCATCCAGAGGGGAGATTAAGGTATCAGAAGGAGGGGATCTTTGCTGATGAGTACCTGACCCGTATAGATGGGATGGCATACGGTTCAAAAGAACAGCTCCAGCATATAAAGATCTACGCCGCACAGGAAGGCGATACCGTTAAGTCAGTGGCTGAAAAAATCCTGGGAGACCCAAAGCGGTGGAGGGAAATAGCTGACCTGAATGACCTCAACCCTGAGGACAGGCTTTTTTCAGGGGAGAAACTTAAAATCATCTTCTGAGGATTACCAGGGGTCATTGGAATATTCAGTGAATAGTCGTTGGTGCATAGTGAACAGCAAGAATTCAGGAGTCAGGAGACAGAAGCCAGTCCGCCATTGGCGGATCTTCTGAATTCTGACTTGTGTATTCTGGATTCTGTTTTTTACTGTTCACTGGCTCTACACAGAAATACTCAGATTATAAAAAGTCTTGACAAAAATCGATTAAATAGATATTCAAAACTTTCTGTTTTTGTAACAGGGGAAGGGAGATGCGATGGATGCAATAGGAAACAGAACAGTACGCTGGCTTGTGGAATTTATATCGAAGAAATATGCGGGTAAGGATTTTATCGTCTTCGAGGACCGGCTCGGGAATGTAAGGACATGTACCTATCAGGAGTTTCATGACCAGGTAAATCGTTACGCCAACGTCCTCCTGGGCCTGGGAGTAAAAAAGGGGGATAGGGTAGTCGTCCACCTCCTAAACTCGCCTGAGTACCTCTTTTCCTGGTTTGCCCTTGCGAAAATCGGGGCGGTGATGATTCCAACGAATATTCTCTGTGCCGCTTTCGAAATGGAGTACTTCTTGAATTTCTCCGAGAGCACCATCATCATTACCGAACCAAACTATGTACAGATGTTTAACAGTCTCTTGAGCAAGTGCCCAACGGTAAAAAATGTCATCCTCTGCCGTACTTCGCCCGCATATCCCAATGCCCAGCTCTTCTCCAACACATTGATTATGTCTGATCTGACCAGGGAGGCTTCAACCGAGGTGCCTGAGGTTACGATCGACACTGAAGACGACCTGATGATGCTCTTTACCTCCGGAACGACTGCCCGGCCCAAGGCAGTCCAGTTAACCCATGCCAATGCCCTCTTTGCCGGGCTCTTCGGTGCTCAATGGTGGAAGATCACCGATAAAGACCGGAACATGCTGGTCCTGCCCCTCTTTCATGTGAATGGCCAGTTCATAACTATCATGCCCACCCTTACTGCAGGGGGCACGATTATCATGACCGAGCAGTTCAGCGCTTCCCGGTACATGGAGCAGGTACGACGTCACCGGGCCACCCTCGGGAGTCTCGTTGCTGCAACTGCTACCATGATCATGAATCAACCCAGGCATGAACTGGACGGTAAAAACGATCTGAGAATCATGTGTTACGCCATAGCGATACCAGACGAAAAGTGGATAGAGTTCGAAACCCGTTTCAATGTGAAGCTCTGCGACCTCTGGGGTTTGACCGAGACCCTGGGAGCAACCACCATGAATCCCATGGATGGAGAACTCAAAAGGAATTGCATCGGTATGGTCAGGATAGGGAATGAAATAGAGATCGTCGACGAAACCGGGAACGATGTCCCGCAGGGGACTATCGGTGAGATCGTGGTGAAAGGTGTGCCCGGCCGAACCATCATGAAAGGGTATTACAAAAATCCTGAGGCAACTGCCCAGACTATCAGAGATGGGTGGCTGTATACCGGCGATAATGGCTACATGGATGCGGACGGGTATCTCCATTTTATGGACCGCAAGAAGGACATGATTAAGCGGGGGGGGGAGAACGTTGCTGCAATTGAAGTGGAGTATGTGATCGACCTCCATCCGAAAGTACAAGAGTGCGCGGTGATCGGCGTGCCTGACCCTGTCCGTGATGAGGCGATCAAGGCCTTCGTTATCCTGAAACCGGGGGTAAAGGCTGCGGAAAAGGAAATTATAGACTTCTGTGCCGAAAGGCTTGCCAAGTTTAAGGTGCCAAGCTTTGTGGAGTTCCGGGAAGGTTTTCCCAAGACATCCATCGGTAAGATTCAGAAGAATGTGCTCAAGAAGGAAGAGGAGGAAAAGAGGAAACGATGAATGGAGGTAAGAAGATGAAGTTTACGAAGGAACAGTGTATCAATCTGTATCGGGTAATGGCTCAAATTCGTGCCTTTGAAGAGATGGTGTGCAAGAAGTTTTATGATAAGGCTATACCGGGTTTTGTCCATGTCTCCACCGGTCAAGAAGCAGTGGCTGCCGGCGCCTGTGGTCCCTTAAGAAAGGATGACTACATCATGACCAATCATCGCGGACATGGGCATTGTCTCGCCAAGGGCGTTAATATGAGGCCCATGATGGCAGAGCTCTATGGCAAGACAACTGGTCTGTGCAAGGGAAAGAGTGGCTCCATGCATCTCTCGGATATGGAACACGGGATGCTGGGTGCCAATGCCATTGTGGGTGCAGGGTTACCCATTGGAACAGGCGCAGCCTATTCTATTAAGGTGAGAAAAACCGACCAGGTGGTAGTGGTATTTCATGGAGAGGGTTCAACTGGCAACGGCGTTTTTCATGAATCTCTGAACATGGCTGCCCTCTGGAAACTCCCGGTTATCTATTGCTGCGAGAATAATCTCTATGCAGAGATGACCCATGCCTCAGTCCACATGCCCTTTGAGAACGTGGCGGATCGTGCAAGGGGGTATAATATCCCGAGCGCAATCGTCGATGGGAACGACCCTGAGGCAGTGTACCAGGCAGTAGATGAAGCAGTGAAAAGGGCGAGAAAAGGCGAAGGGCCAACCTTTGTCGAGTGTAAGACCTATCGGTGGGATGGCCACTATGTAGGTGACCCGGCGAAATACCGCAAGGTAGGGGAATTGGATGAGTGGAAGAAGAAAGAGCCGATCAAGGTTTACGGCGAAAAGCTGAAGAAACTCGGTTATGCGAAAGAGGCCGATCTGGAGCAGATTGCTCAAGAGGCCCAGGCTATGGTGGACGCAGCAGTGAAGTTTGCTGAGGAGAGCCCGTCTCCCGGTCCTGAAGTCATCTTAGAAGACCTGTACGCGTAGTGGAAGGAGGTAGATACGATGAAAAATCTCAATAATGCCAGGGCGCTCAATGAAGCAATAAGCGAGGAGATGGCGAAGGATGAGAGGGTCGTTGTTCTCGGAGAGGACGTAGGTCGTCCTGGAGGACCCTTTACGTTGACCCGTGGATTATATGATAAGTTCGGGGAATGGAGAATGAGGGATACTCCGATCAGCGAAACCAGCATGGTTTCGATGGCAGTAGGAGCTGCCATTACCGGCCTGAGACCGATCGTTGATATTATGTTCATGGACTTCTTTGGCCTGATCATGGATGGAATCTACAACCAGGCAGGCAAGACCAGATGGATGTTCGCCGGAAAGGTAAACATCCCCATGGTCGTTACCACCTTAACCGGTGCCGGATTGAATGCGGGTCCGCAACACTCCTCCAGCCTGGAGGCCTGGTGCTGCCACATCCCGGGCATCAAGGTGGTAATGCCCACCACTCCTTACGAGACCAAGGGCCTGCTCAAGGCTTCGATCAGGGATGATAACCCCGTAATCTTCTGTATCCATAAAGGTCTCCTCGGCATGAAGGAAGATTTGCCCGAAGAGGATTACATAATCCCCCTGGGCAAGGCTAAAGTGAGAAAGGAAGGGAAGGACGTTACCGTAGTAGCCATTCAGCAGATGTCACTCAAGGCATTAAACGTTGCCAACAAGCTTGAACAGGAAGGGATCAGCGTAGAGGTGATTGATCCGCTCACGCTAAGCCCCTTAGACCTTCCTGCCATTGTGGAGTCAGTAAAGAAAACCGGAAGGTTGGTGATTGCCCACGAAGCCGTTAAGAAGTTCGGGGTCGGGGCAGAGATTGCTACATCAGTTATGGAAGAAGCTTTTGACTATCTTGATGCACCCGTGGTACGGGTAGCTGCACCTTATGCCCATGTGCCTTTTACCCCTGCGCTGGAGCAGGCATACGTTCCTCAGGAAGCGGATATCCTCAAAGCAATTAAGGAGGTTTGCGGGAAGGCGTAAAAACAGGGGCGAAGGGTCACAGGGTCAAGGGTACAAGCGAGTGCGGAATGGCGAATGCGGAATAAAGAAGGCTGTTATTCCGAAATCCGCAATCTAAAATCCGCATTAATGATGACCCTCGAATCCTCGAACCCTTTTTTAGAATACTAATCTTTCATTTTTAAAGGAGAAGAATATGCCAAGTCGTTTTCAGAACATACCAGTACCGCCCTACCCGGGGGAAAGAGACAAAGGGAAGGAAAGCCTCGTTAAGGTCGCTGCCCTTCAGATGGAGCCCCATATCGGAAACAAAGACAGGAACGTGAAAGAGACTCTCCGCCTGATTGCCAAGGCAGGCAAGGAGAAGGTCAAGTTGATGGTTCTCCCTGAACTCTGCAACACCGGTTATATCTTTAACTCCCGGGCAGAAGCCTTTGCTCTTTCCGAGCTTGTACCAAATGGCCCAACCACCCAGGAATGGATCAAGGCTGCCAAGGCCAACAATGCCTATATCTGTGCCGGTATCACCGAAAGAGAAGGGCCGCACCTCTATAACAGTGTGGTGGTCGTTGGCCCGGAAGGGCATATCGGGACCTATCGGAAGACCCACCTCTGGAATGAGGAGAAACTCTGGTTTGAACCGGGAAACCTCGGCTACCCGGTATTCAGCCTGCCCTTCGGGAAGATTGGTTGCAGGATCTGTTACGATGGGTGGTTCCCCGAGGTAACCAGGATCTATGTAGCGCAGGGGGCTGATATCATCTGCGACTCTACGAACTGGGTAGTTGTAGGAGAGCTGCAGACTCTGAAAAAACCCACAGCCGCTTACACGGCGCAGGCACTTTCTCTGATGAATGCCTGCTTTACCATCTGCTGTGACAGGACCGGGATGGAGAGAGAGTGCCAGTTCATCGGAAACAGTTGCATCATTGACCCTGGCGGCAACTTCGTAGCAGGGCCGGCAAGCCCTGATAAGGCAGAAGTGGTTGCGGCTGAGATTAATGTAGTGGCGGCCAGGTACCGGCACTGGTCTGAACTGAACAACCCACTCACCGACCGGAGGACGGATATCTACGACGAGTTCCTGGGGTATGATCCTACTACGAGAGAAAAATCCCTTTTATAGCGATTAGTACAGAAAGAAAAACGGTAGACCCAGTTCGATAAGAAATCGCAACTGGGTCTATCCATTTTAGAGAGTTTCTCATGAGAATCCTGGGACTTGATCTTGGGAAAAAGAGGATTGGGATCGCCATCAGCGATGAACTGGGATGGACTGCCCAGGGGCTGGAGACCCTGGAGAGGCAGGATATCGGCAGAGACGTTGATTATCTTGCTCGTCTGATTAACACGTACCAGGCTGAGGAACTCGTCGTTGGCCTGCCCCGGGATCAATATGGAGAAATCGGGCCTGCCGCCCAGGAGGTACTATCTTTCGTTGATCTCTGTAAAAAAACGTTTGCTATCCCCATAACTACCTGGGATGAACGCTTTACAACTGTCGCTGCCACCCGCTCCCTGATTGATGCTGATCTTTCACGGAAAAAGAGAAGAAAGGTTATAGACAAAGTCGCTGCTGTGCTCATCCTCCAAGGATATCTGGACTGGAGAAGTAGAGAGAAGAAATGAAACAGGGCCTCTCTGCCTTCGTTGGGCTGCTCATCTTAATGTGCACCTTCCTTTTCCTCTCAGCCGGGCTTTCCCTCAGCCTGCCTTCCCCTGTGAAAATGCCGGAAAAGGTTCTGGATATTCCCAGGGGCACTGGTTTCTTAGGGATTGTTGATCTCCTGACGAGAGAGGGGGTGATACGGGACCGGGTGAGCTTCGGCCTCCTGGCAATTGTGCAGGGAAAGGCAAAACAGATGCAGGCAGGGGAATATCTCTTCAAAAATTCCATGTTTCCTGACGAGATTCTGTCAAAACTGGCTAAGGGGGATGAACTGTTTCACACCTTCACGATACCGGAAGGATTTAATCTCTGCCAGATAGCAAAACTCGTTCAAGAAGCAGGCCTAGTTAAAGAAAAAATGTTGCTGGATAAAGCAAGGGATGCTTCCTTCCTCTCATTCAAAGGGATTAAAGGCACCAGCGTTGAAGGATACCTGTTCCCTGACACCTACCGGTTTCGAAAGAGCGCAGGTGCAGAGGCGATCCTGAATGCTATGATTGACCGTTTTCACCAGGTCTATGGCGAAGTATATGATGAAAAGAGGTCTCAAGCCCTGGATCTCACCAGAGAACAGGTTGTCATTTTAGCCTCAATGGTAGAAAAGGAAGCTGGGGTATCCTGGGAGAAACCGCTCATCGCCGCAGTCTTCGAAAATCGTCTGAAGAAAAAGATGAGGTTACAATGTGACCCAACGGTGATCTACGGTCTTACTAACTTTAATGGTGACCTGACGAAAGAAGACTTGCATGCGGATACACCCTTTAATACGTACCGCTTTATTGGTCTTCCGCCTGAGCCCATTGCCAATCCGGGAAATGAAGCTATTGTGGCAGTCTTGTATCCTGCCCGGGTGAACTATCTCTACTTTGTCTCCCGCAACGATGGAACACACTGCTTCTCCACTACGTTACAGGAACACAACCGGGCCGCAGGGAAGTACCAGAAGCGGCTGAAGATGGCAGGAACAAATAATACAGGTACTGGGGTCGAAGGGTCAAGGGGGCGAGGAGTCAAACGTTAAAAACAGTGAATAGTGGATAGCAAATGTAGAATTCAGAATCCAGGATTCAGAAGTAGAAAGAAATATTCTGGATTCTGGCTCCTGTATTCTTAACTATCTTCGATCTTTTTCCTCATCTCTTGAATCGTCTTCCGGTAATCTCCGCTCCCGAAGATCGCATTGCCTGCTACGAAAATATCAGCGCCTGCCTGAGAAGCATCTTTGATATTATCCACTCCGATCCCGCCGTCCACCTCAATTTCTGCTGACAGGCCTTTCTCGTTAATCATCTTCCTCAACTGTTTGATCTTGGGGAGCATGGATCTCAGGAACTTCTGTCCCCCGAATCCAGGGTTTACGGTCATGATCAGAACAAAATCTACCTCGCTCAAGATGTAGTCCAGCGCGTCGAGAGGGGTCGAGGGATTGAGGGAGACACCGGCTTTCACCCCTTGTTCTTTTATGTGCTGAATGTGTCTCTGGAGATAGGTGGTTGCCTCAACGTGGATGGTGAGCATCTTACTCCCTGCTTCGATGAATTCTTTTATATACCGCTCAGGTTTCTCGATCATCAGGTGGACATCAAGGGGGAGTTTTGTCACTTTGCTTAAAGCCTTTATTACCATCGGGCCTATGGTGATGTTGGGCACGAAGTGGCCATCCATCACATCACAGTGGATGAGGTCAGCCCCACAAGCCTCTACTTCCCGCACCTCTTCACCCAGCTTGCTGAAATCCGCAGATAGAATAGACGGCGCAATTCTCTTCATGATTCACCTCATTGTAAAACAGTTCCTGTCTGTACCCGATAGCCCTGAATAAACTCAGGAACCTTCATCCTCTTTCTGTCCTGGAGCTGTACATCGCGGATGAGCAGGCTCCCTTTGCCTGTTATCACCCCGATTCCTTCTTTGCTCACCCCGGAGATCTCACCTGCCTCTCCGTTAACCCCCTCCTCTATTACCATAGAATCAAATATCTTCAAGGCTTTTCCTTCGAGGCGGGTATAGGCAGAGGGCCAGGGGATCAACCCTCGAATGAGATTGTGTATCTCCTGAGCACTTTTTTTCCAGTCAATCAGGCCATCCTCTTTCTTCAATCGCGGTGCATAGCTTACCTTTGTATTATCCTGTGGAATGGGTTTTAACCCTTCTTTTTTCAGCCGGTCTATTGTCTCCATGAGGAGTTCAGCACCGAGAGCAGAAAGTCTATCATGCAAAGAAGAGGCATTTTCCTCCGCCTCAATGTCTAACGGTCTCTGAAAGATGATCGGTCCTGTGTCCATGCCTTCATCCAGCAGCATGGTAGTAACACCTGTCATCTCCTCTCCGTTGATCAGTGCCCAGTTGATGGGCGCTGCGCCGCGGTATCTGGGCAGAAGGGAGGCATGGACATTGATTGCACCATGGGGCGGAATATCCAAGACCTGCCTGGAGAGGATCTGGCCGAAGGCAACCACCACGAAGAGGTCAGGTGAAAAATTTCTGAGATATGCGATGCTCTCTGCATCCTTTACAGACTGCGGCTGTAAGAGCGGAAGATGGCGAGCAAGCGCAACCTCTTTTACCGGTGACTGTTGAACCTCTCTGCCTCTCCCTTTCGGCCTGTCCGGCTGGGTAACCACACACACAACTTGTTCACCGCTCTCGATCAGTGCCTTCAGCGATGGAAGAGCAAATGCCGACGTGCCCATGAAGACAATTCGTAAAGCATCCATATCTTTTACCTTGCGCGTTCACTATACCATAGCCTCCATGGTTGAACAATTGCTTAAAAATGGGATATTGCTTCTCATAGCTTCATTAATTTGCTATATTACTGACAGGATATATCAGAAGAAAATATGGGTCAGATACCATAGAATGGGAGAGAGGCTATGCGACGGAATGAAATTCTCCGCATTTTGAGTGAACACCGCTCAGAAACTGGAAGATTTGGGGTCAAATCTCTGGCTCTCTTTGGTTCGGTCGCAAGAGAGGAAGCAAGTTCACAGAGCGATGTGGACATTCTGGTTGAATTTGATAGTCCACCATCTTTTGATTGTTACATGGGGCTTAAATTTTATCTTGAGGATCTCCTTGGGGTTCGGGTGGATCTGGTCACCCCCCGCGCACTCAAGCCGCGAGTACGACCATACGTCGAGCAGGAAGCGGTTTATGTCCCGTGATGTCCGGCTTTACCTGGAAGATATTATAGAAAGTGGCACAAAAATTTTGAACTTCACTGCCCATTTGAACTTTGAAGAATTCTGTTCAAACACAATGGTCTTTGATGCTGTTCTGTACAACTTGGGGATTATCGGAGAAGCCGCAAAGAACGTGCCACCTGACATACGCTCTCGTTATCCCGAAATTGAGTGGCGGAAAATTGCTGGGTTACGTGACGTGATAGCACACGAATACTTTGGCCTTGAGGTAGAAACCCTGTGGGACATCGTGCGAAATAAAATTACGCCATTGCTGGAACAGACGAAGCACATTCTCGAACTTGAAGGCAAAGATATTTCTTAAGGCACGTTAACCAAAAAATAAGGGCGACCACACCGGGTCGCCCCTTTTTAAAAAGCCCACCCGAGGACGGGCCAAACGTTTTATGAAGGCCGCGCTTCGCGGTACGTCTTTTCTTACATTCTTCTCTGCCCTTCTATGGCTGTCCCTGAACTTTTTCTCTCAACCAGGAGTTGATAAGCGCTGAGGAAGAGGTTTTCTTTGTTTTGGCAATCTTGGGGGCACGATCTATCGTCTCTTTTTGGATTTCAAAATGCTATGAAACATGTCTTGCATTACGACAGTCAACCCAGGCCATTCCCTCTCTTTGAACTTATTCATCGCCTGCATCGCCTTCTGATGAATTCTTAATCTATTTGGCTGTTTGAGCCTTATGATCAGGACACCACTGTGTTTTTCTTGTCGCTTCTGGGCAAAGCCCTTGTCTGTTGTAATTAAAAGCATTCCTTCCTTCTGAGCCATCTCCCATAAGTCTTCATCGTCCATCCCCTCGTGTTCTGTCCCCCGAATATCCCTGACATCATGCCCAAGCCTGCGTAACTCTCTGACAGTCAGGCGGGGAATATTTTCATCTATAAGAATTTTCATATAAGCATTTCATTGGGGACAATCTGTTCTTCTGTCAGTTCAGCGGCATAATCAATGCAGGCAAGGATATCCTCACGCTTAAGAGATGGGTACTCCTTCAGCAGATCTTCAGTCGTATCTCCATTTGCTAACATGTGGAGGATCTGGTGAACCGGGATGCGGGTTCCTTTGATACACGCCTGTCCATGGCATATCTTTGGATTAACAGTTATTCGTCCATTCATTGACGCCTCCAATTTAATCTCGTTCCGTCCTCGTCCTCGTAAAATTATAACATATTTTATTAAGAAGTCCCTACATAAAACCGAAGGCCTGAGGCCGCTCCTGCGGTAAACCCTTCTTGGGCCGTGCTTCGCGGCACGTCTTTTCTTTGGGCACGGCACGCCGTGCCCTACATTCTTCTTGCTTCTTACCTCTTCTTTGTTCTATTTCCCTGCTCACGCACCTTTTCAAGCTCCTCATAACCACATTCTTCACACCAGGATTGATTGCCCTTCTTAAGATACTCATCTGTTCCCAAGTTGATGACAGTATTGCACGCTGAACATCGTGTCGGTTCATAGCTGGGTGGGTTCTCAAGTATTTCAAAATTAAATTCGTTAGTCCCATACCACACATACATTTCCGTCTCAATGGACTCACGGCACTCAGGGCAGTCTTTCCAATGTCCTGGATGCTCTTCTGCATGGTGATAGCCGCAGAGTGTATATCGGCGATGATTCCTTCGGCAACTATTCGTAGCATAAGAAAACATGACGTACTTATCTTCATCATCACATATCCAGTTTCCGCAACAATCTGTTTTCGTAAGTTTCCTCTGCTTGCCACAGAGACCGCATCTCGGTTTTCCACTCGCCTGTGAACGTCTATCAACTGTCCGTTTGATGGTGCGCTTCCCCATGCTATCACCTCACATTAAGATACGCTTTGATTTCATTCTCACTGCTTATTGCTTTCGTCTCACGTCTCACATCTCGGTCTCACCTTTATTATGTTAACTCCTCACTCCACAACCCTTAACTCTGCACTCTTCACTCACTGTGACACATACCCCGTATAACAGGAAATCACATCATCCCAGGTCGCCTGACCAGTCACGTAGTCTTGGTACTTTGAGATTACCTGATCCCAAGAGGAACAGCCGGGAGATTGAATCTGTCCGCCGCGAACAGGCCACACATAGTAGATGTCGTCGGACTTATCGTCGAAAAAGGCGTACATGCTGCCATGCCACATATCGACGATCCACGCGTAGTCCGGGTAGCTGGCGTAGCTCGTAGAAGACCAGTAACCGTAGGCCTGCACATTGTAGAAGGGGTGATCTGCTGGAAGTGCCTCACCATAGCGTGAATAGTCTGTCAGGCTGTGCAATTCTTTTCTATTGGGAAGACGCCAGTCCGTATGTCCAAAATTCTCATAGGTTCCAGCGTTTATTCCCTTTACATAATCAAGAGCCTGCTGCCAAGTTTTACTGTCGCCGGGCAGATAGGCATTCTTTGTCCACACAAGACCGGTAAGGTTGTCTGTTACGGTTCCATTTTCATGGTCGGTAAAGCGGGGTCTGGGCCAGGCAACTCCTTGCTCAAGGTCACCGTCATCCCCGGTCCTATAGCTGGTGACCTGCCCGGTCTTGGGCAGACAAACTACCGAATCAACAAATGACCCACACTGTCCGCTACGCACCGGCCAAACGTAGTAGAAGCTGGAGTCGGACTTATAGCCGTTGACCACGAAGCCACTCCACATATAGACGACCCACGCGCCGTCCGGGTAGTAGGCGTAGGTAGTAGAAGACCAGTAATGGCCGGCCTGCACACTGGTAAAGCCCTGGGTATTGAGCCAGGCGGCGGGGCGGGCTTCATTTGCGTTGATAAGGCTTTCCAGTTCATTCACATTGGGCAGGCGCCAGTCGGTATAGCCACCTAAAGTTAAATTGCTGCAATAGTCTATGGCTTGATCCCAGGTCATGGCTCCATTATGAAGATTACCGTTCTTCGTCCACATTAAGCCGGTGAGATTGTCAGTTACCACCTCACCGCTCACGGTAAACCTCGGACTCGGCCATTCCACCCCCGCCTGAATCTCCCCATCCTGCCCTGTGCCGGTACAGGGGATTTCAGCACCGGAGGTGTCGTAACATTTGGTCTGGCCGGTCTTTGGCAGGTTGACGGTACCGGCGGAAACAACAGTGGTTATAAGAACCATCAATAAGATGGTGAAACAAAAAATATGTTTTTTCATTTCCAACCCCCTTGTTTTATCACCCAAAGAATTTATCGCAAGAGCGACCAAACGTTTTATGTAGGGGCGCTGCTTGCTGCGCCCTGATAATCGTTCATTGTTTTCATATCAATCTTGGGCAGGGCACGCCCTGCCCCTACGCCAAATCAAATGTATTACCCAGAAACAACCCAAAATTTACTCAGAAACAGACCTCCTGTCAACAAAATCCTATTGAAACCCCCCTGTACTTTTGTTATGTTCTTTCCAGCCTTTTTGAAAGGAGACTGATGAATGGTTAATAAAGCGTTGATACCTGCTGCCGGGCTCGGAACCAGGTTCCTCCCCGCCTCCAAGGCGATCCCCAAAGAACTCTTCCCCATCGTGGACAAACCGAGCATCCAATACATCGTGGAAGAGATTGTCGCCTCCGGCATCAAGGATATCGTTCTGATCACCGGCAGGGGGAAGAGTGCGATTAAAGATCACTTTGACACCTCCTATGAATTGGAAGATCTCCTGGAGAAACAGGGTAAAAAGGATGTCCTGGAAACGGTAAGGAAAATCTCTCATATGGCCAACATCATCTCCGTGAGGCAAAAAGCACCACGGGGGCTGGGGCATGCCATCCTCTGCGGCAAACCAGTGATCGGCAACGAGCCCTTTGCCGTGCTTCTTCCCGATGACCTCATTGACCAGGAAATTCCCTGTACCAAACAGATGGTCGACCTCTTTGAAAAGCATCAGGGTGCGATGATTGCCGTAACGAAGGTCGCGAAAGAAAACACCCACCTTTATGGGATCATTGATGCTGAGGAAGTGGGAGAGAGGGTCTATCGCATTAAGAACATGATTGAAAAACCTCCTCCGGGAACTGCCCCTTCCAATCTGGCCATCATCGGGCGCTATATCCTCCCTCCTGAGATTTTTCCTATCCTGGAAAAACTTCCCCCGGGACGGGGGGGAGAGATTCAGATCACCGACGGGCTCGTAGAGTTGGCCAAGCGGGCACCGGTATACGGTTTTGAATTTCCGGGATACCGCTATGATGCGGGTGATAAATTTGGTTTTCTCCAGGCCAACATTATGTATGCCCTGAAAGATCCCGATCTGGCTCCCCGGTTGAGGAGGCTCTTGAAGGAGATCAGTTGAAAGGGAGAAACTGTCCTGAGACTCCTCAAAACATGAGGGTTGCAGAGGTAGCGATTGATCTTCCTCTTTCCAAGACCCTCCATTATCAAATTCCTCCAGCCCTCCAGCGGAAAGTAACTTTAGGGAAGAGGGTTTTAGTCCCTGTGGGCAACCGCAGGGTTACCGGCTATGTTTTAAATCTTCTCAGGGAAAGTCCGGTTGAAGGATTAAAAGAGATCATCGAGATCGTTGATGAAGCCCCCCTTTTTTCTCTGGAGGATCTTAAATTTCTGCAGTTCATATCAACCTATTATTTTGCTAAACCTGGCAACACCTTACGGCTTGCCCTCTTTGAAGGGCAAGGGGGCAAGGGGCACGGCCCTCAACGTTCATTGCCCCGCTTTAAAAAGGAACGGCATATAAGGATTGATGAGGCGGGTCTTGCCATGTTTGACGAAAAGACTCTAACGAGGGCGCCCCGTCAGGCAGAGATCCTTAACCTTCTCAAAGAAAAAGGCGCCGTTGCCTGCAGGGCTCTGAAAGAACAGGGTAAAGATATTGAGAGCGCCCTGAAGGGTCTTACAAAAAAAGGTCTCATCAGCAGTTATTACCTCGAATGTTATCGAGAGCACCTCCCGTATCATGGCCCCTCTTTTGACCTTCCGCCTTCTCTTACCTTAGATCAGACCAGGGCATGGAAAAAAATTCGGGAGGGGATCAGGAAGGGGGGATTTCACCCCTACCTCCTCCATGGGGTTACCGGAAGCGGCAAGACAGAGATCTATCTCAAGGGAATCGAAGAAGTATTACAGCTCCACAAGGGTGCCATTGTTTTAGTTCCGGAAATCTCTCTTACCTCGTTCGCCCTTGAGCGTTTCCGTGCACGCTTCGGCAGGAAGATTGCCCTCATCCACAGCAGGTTGAGCGAGGGGGAAAGGCACGATGAGTTGCGGAGGATACGGGAAGGCGAGGCCCGGATCGTCCTGGGAGCCCGCTCTGCACTCTTTGTCCCCGTCAAGGATCTCGGTATCATAATTGTTGATGAGGAACATGATCCTTCCTACAAAC
>Ga0315279_10003252_pt1 | contig 22961 bp, 18 predicted proteins | sample YL17G06_20_MG_FD_203694 | JGI IMG/M metagenome (GOLD analysis project Ga0315279, IMG submission 203694) | Sediment microbial communities from Yellowstone Lake, YNP, Wyoming, USA - YL17G06_20 | ecosystem: Environmental > Aquatic > Freshwater > Lake > Sediment | place: USA: Wyoming | collected... | reverse complement strand
TCCAGTGTCCGAGTTTTCTGTGAATGATCCATCTTCTTCGGCGCAGAGTTCCCTCCACGGATGCCACCCGACTTGTCCCAATGATTCAGTGTCTTTTTATCACTGACACATGTGAGTAGCTAGCTCATTCCATTTGCTGGAGAGAAGGCCTTTTATACAGAAACAAACGGTCCACGAACGTCTTAGTTTGAAGCGTGCTTCATCATGAAGAAGAAGCGAGTCGGAATCATTGGAGGAGGCATAGCAGGGAGCAGCCTGGCCTATACCCTAAGTCTCTACGAGCAGATCGAGGCAACGGTCTTCGAGAAGAACCAGATTGGTTGGGCTACTACGGCCAAGTCCGCTGGGACTGTGTGCCTTGTTGACGATTCGCTACCCCATGAGTACCATGATACGAGAGTCATGGCGCTCAATGAATTCATTAGAATGGATCATGAATCTCCAGGATCCTCAGATTTCAAACGGACCGGAACGCTTGCTGTCGCCAACGATCAGAAGTCTTTGGAATATGTCAGGAGAGTAGTAGATCTCACCCGCAAAGCGGGTTTCACCGCTGATCTTCTCGATAACGACAGCATCAAGAAGATCGTTCCTGACATAGTTGTTGATAGCCTACTTGGAGCAGCCTATACCCCGGAAGATGGATATGTTGACGGCACGGCGATCTCAATGACATATACCAACAAAGCTCGCGCTCGAGGAGTGAGGATCCTGACCGGAACAGACGTTACTGGTATCTCGAAGTCAACAGGAGGCACGTTGGATGCTCAGACAAGTCGAGGAAACTTCACTTTCGATGTCGTGGTTGACGCTGCAGGACCATGGTCAAGAAGGATAGGCGAGATGATGGGTCTGGATCTACCAATGTGGCACACGAAGGCGGAGGTTTTCATCCTGCAACCGAAATCGCCTTTCAGCTACAAGATACCCATCCTGAAGTATCCCAACTTCTACACTAGACCTGAAGACGGAAAGATCTTCGCATGCAAGAGCCACATGGGACTGGACTTGAGCAACCTGAAGGACGCAGGCCGGTTCGATCCTGACGCTTTACCGCTCACGGGCGGCACTGAGCCCTATTTCTGGGACTTCATTGTTGAGCGGCTTGCGGAGAACTTCCCAAAGCTAGCAGAATCCTCAGTGGTGAACGATTGGGTCGGCTATAGGTCAGTAACAAAGGACTTTCTGCCGATCCTTGGGGACTCGCCTCTTCCGGGATTCATGCTGATGATGGGCTGGAGCGGAAACGGCATAATACTGTCACCAATCGCCAGCAAGGACTTGGCCCGGTACATCGTTACAGGAGAGAAGAGCAACTTCCTAGAAAAAGTGAGCCTAGAGAGATTTCGATAGTCAGGAGCGTCAACGTCATTCCCATCAGACGCGGCCCTCCTCCTATTGCTACCTAAACGGACATGGAAAACCATAGATCGGCGACCATTCAGCCGCCAAGAACAAGAAGACTGCCTACGTCGAGGCTCGTCCTTGAAACACCAACGAGTAAATCATCGATTCCAGTCCTTGTAGAGTAGATACGAGAATGGCGAATGTCCGGTGCACCATATTGTCTGCGGCGAGAACGGTGTCAGCCAGATGAAGTCTCCAGTCTTCACTTGGTGCCACCTACTGCCCAGCAACCACACAGATGTGCCTGACAACATGTATATTCCGTGATGCTGAACATGTGTTTCCACATCCGGAATGCCGGCGCCGGGCTGGAACTTGATTATGCTGACCGCCATATCATACAATGGATCGTCGTATGGAATGAAGTATTTTCTGGTTACGTTCTGCATGTTCTGTATCCTCTCCTCAGGCACTTTCATCTCGTTTCCTTGAATGACTCTGGGCCTCTGAGGCCCTATCGGTACGTACTTCCTCTTTATGAGAAGGAACCTGAGGGGGGCGGTAGGTTCGCTATCAATCGAATAAGTCGCATGGGGTGGCAGGTAGGCGTAACTTCCCTGTTGCATCTCATGCGAGACGTTGTCGACCCGAAGATTTCCTCTGCCCCCGAGCGTGTAGATGAAGAATTCGTGCTCGTCTTTCACAGGTGCCTCGGTGCCTCCCTTTGGGCCCATCTCCATCAAGTACTCATGGAAGTCGGTCCAGAACATTGGAGCCGCTAGAGTATGCACCCAGGTATCTCTGTAGTTTGGTAGCCTGCTGCGTCCAGTTGCTACTCCTTCGGGCGTCAGGAGCATGTATCCTTCAGCAAAATTCACAACGCCCCTAGTCTCTACCGGAAATTCTTTGGGAGAAATCGTCCAAGTCAAGATCTCACCCCTCCCGTTTCTGCAACTTGCCAGGCAAAAACATTCCGATTCCCGCCTTTCCCACCACATCGCGGTTTTCCACTACAGTTTGACCTCGGATCAAGGTCCTGATGGGAACGCCCCTGACTCGCCACCCGGAGAATGGTGTCCGCTTTATCAGACAATGGAGATCCTCATCGCGTATCTGAGATTCCTGTTTCATATCCACCAGGACAAGGTCTGCATCTGAGCCAACTTGGATTACGCCTTTTCTAGGGTATAGACCGAAAAGCCTTGCTGGATTCTCTGACAGTATCTGAACGAGTCTGGCCAGCGAAAGCCTACCTGAATTCACTTGGGTTAGCATCAGGGGAAGTTTTGTCTCCACTCCCGGCATCCCGGCCATGCCTGCCCAAATGTCTTTCCGACCAGGCTCCTTCTCCTCAGCAAGTCGAGCGGTATGGTCAGTACCTATCACATCTACTGTGCCGTCGTTGACAGCTTCCCAAAGAGCCGCTACCTCTGACTTCGACCGTATGGGCGGCATGACCTTTGCATAAGGCCCCAACTTCTCCATGTCTTCACGCGTGAATAGAAGGTAATGAGGGCAAGTCTCAGCGGCGAGATCTTGCCCTGCTCTCTTGGCACGCCTTACAAGCTCCGCCCCTCCTTCCGTACTCATGTGGGCGACGAGTAACTTCGCCTTGCACTCTTTTGCAATGAGGATTGCCCGGGAGATTGCATCGATCTCCGTGATTTCTGGCCTTGCGTCGCAATGAGCGAGAGGATCCTTTCTCCCCTGCTGCTTGATGATCTCTGTATAATACTCAATCATCTGCCAGTTCTCGGCGTGGGTAGAAACTGGAAGACCAGTCTTCGAAATCTCGTAGAAAGCTGCCAACAGTGATTTGTCGTCAGAGGTGACGGGGAAAGGAGCGCTTGAAAGTTTCGATGTGGGTGTCTGTGGGGGCCACATGAGGATCTTGTAACCTATCACGCCCTCTCTGGCAAGTTCTGCAATTCCTTCCAGTCTAGTGGGATCAACGCCTCCGTAGAGAGCGTAGTCCACGACAGCTTTTCTTTTTGCATCCTCCATCTTCTCCTTGAGAGCCGCGACAGTCGATATGTAGGGGCCTTCCATAGGCATCTCCAGCACAGTCGTCGCTCCTCCGCAAGCAGCAGATTCTGTTCCCGTTTGAAAGTCCTCGTGGAAATAGCTCGGCGGTCCTGGATCCCTGAGGTGAACGTGGGTGTCTATGGTTCCGGGAAGAATGACATTTCCATGAGCATCTATCGTACTGCCGCCCGCAGGCAAGTGGGCTTCCTTTGCAATGGATGCAATCTTTCCTTCGTCGATCGCCAGCCCGGCCTCAACCAGTTCGCCAAGCACGAAAACTCGCGCGTTTGTTATGACTAAGTCGACAGTCATAGACCTGCGGTGAGCTTATCCGCTCTTAAGCCTTTCCGAATTGCGGCAAATCACGCAGCAGAAGATGCCAGAACTATTCCAAAGCGAGAGAATCTGCGGAAGAGAGACAGCGGCAGAAAGGGATTAATTGAGGCCTGCAAACTCGAACAAGCGATGAACATGATAGACGTTTCTGATCACTGTGGGTTTTGCGGAAGAGATTTGATAAGCTGCCAGGAATGGACATTCGAAGAACTCGAGACGGTCTTTGATCTTGCCAGCGATTTGAAGCGTAGGTTCAAGACTGGAGAACCTCACGAGCTCCTCAGGAACAAGACTTTCTTCATGGTTTTCTATGCAACATCCACTCGGACGAGAAATTCGTTCGAGGCGGCCCTAACTCAGCTTGGTGGTCATGCTCACTTCTTGGAGACAAAGACTCTTCGTTTAGGAGACAGGGGGGCGCCGGAGGCGATCAAGGACACGGTGAAAGTATTGGAAAGGTACGGACATGGAATAGGAGTAAGGGTGTACACCGAGACATACGGCGAAGGAGAGCAGATAGTCAGGGAATATGCGAAATGGGCGAAGATTCCCGTCATAAGTATGGAATCCGACGTGGAACATCCGTGCCAAGCGCTAGCCGATATGCTCACTGTGAGAGAGAGATTCCCCAGATTCGAAGGCAAAAAGTACGTGCAAGCCTGGGCTTATTCTCCCAGTGCCCTTAGAGTTCCTGCCGTACCGCAGTCAAACATTGCGATGATGACACGTTACGGAATGGATGTAGTCTACACTAGGCCACCCGAGTTCACGTTGGATCCGAAGATAGTCGAGATGGCAAAGGAGAACGCGAAAGCGAGCGGCGGATCCTTCAGGGAAACAGACGACCTCCATGAGGCTTTTGAGGGCGCACACGTTGTCTACATGAGAAATCATACCACTCTCAACTATGGCGAAATAGGCCGACAAGCCGAACAATCGATAATTGACAGATATAGCCAGTGGAGATGCAGCGAATCCTTGATGGACCTCACGGACAAGAAAAGCATGTTCATGCATTGCCTTCCGGCAGATCGCGACTTTGAAGTTGCAAGCGATGTTTTCGATGGATCCCGCTCCGTCGTCTATGACCAAGCCGAGAATAGACTTCATGTCCAGAAAGCTGTTCTCGCCCTCGTCATGAGCTAGGGTTTAGGACTTCCACTGCACTATTGAGATTCTTGTTCGACATTTTCGGCGAGCTGGGCCGCCAGCCGAAGCAGTTATACTCCTTTGGAGTAGCGCCCGCAGTATTCGCATTGGACTACGGTTTCGCCTTTGCGCCGAGTGACCTCGCGTAATCTTCCAACTATGGGCTCTCTTGGCTGGTTGCTGATGCAGTTGAGGTTGCGGCACCTTCCAGGGACGGACTTGCTGCTAGGATGCTCAGGTTTTCCTGGTTGCTGGGACTTTGCCTCATGAAGGTACAGATAGAGAAGGGCCATCCTTACGGGCAAACCGTTTGCTGCTTGCTCAAAGTATCTCGCATGGGGTGAGTAGTCGATCTCTAATGGAATCTCGTCAATCCGGGGCAAGTGATGCATTATTATTGCGTTCGGGCGAGCGTATTTCAGGAGATCTTTGGTCAAAACGTAGCTCAGTTTGAATCTTTCCGCCTCCGCAGGATCCTCGAAGCGTTCCCTTTGCAGTCTTGTCACGTAGACCACTTCGGCTTCCTCCAAGAAGTCTCGAGGGTTCTCGCTCTCTTCGTAGTGCAAGCCCTTCAAGCTGAGATAGTCTGTGATCTCAGGCCTCATTCTTAGACTAGTCGGGGACACCAGGAAGAGACTCACGTTGTCATAACGAGAGATCCCGTATGCCAGCGACGAAGCGGATCTAGTATGCCTCAGATCGCCGACTATCATGACCTTGCGGTTGTCAATTGTGCCGAACTCATCTCTGATGGTGTAGAGGTCCGTGAGACTCTGACTGGGGTGATGCTGAGAACCGTCCCCCGCATTGATGACTGGGACTTCAGCTATTTCGGCTGCAAACTTCGCGGCTCCTTCTATTCTATGCCTTAGGACTATGATGTCCGAGTAGAACCCGACCATTCTGATCGTATCCGCTAGGTTCTCTCCTTTGGCGGCACCCGAGACCCCTGGCTCTGCGAAGCCTATGACTTCCCCGCCTAGCCTATGCATAGCAGCCTCAAAGCTCAGACGAGTTCGAGTGCTTGGTTCATAGAAAACGGTCGACATAATCTTGTCTTTGAGATGCTGCTTGCGAGTTCTAGTCAATCGCCGCATTGAATTGGCAGAGTTGAGTATCGCTTCAATCTCTGGCCGCTCAAGATCAAGCATCGAAACAAGATCGCCACCCTGCAGCGACAATTCCGGTCGCTCGACCCTTTCGGTGACGGGTAGATAAGTCGCTCTGATTAGGTCAGTTCCTCTGCACGAGGCACATTGCCTGCTTCAGTGCCTGATAAGCGCCGGAAGTTCCTTAGGTGCTCTCGAAGTAAGATTCACGCTTTCTCTGGAAACTCACAGCTTAATAGATTAGCAAAGGCGTAATCGTATGAGCGCATTCAGGATGGCCGACCTTCTCATTCATGGCGGGACAATAGTCACGGCGAACAGAACATTCGATGCATCGCTCCTGATCGACAAAGGCAGGATCGTCTCAGTTTCAAAGTCAGCACACATGAGAGCGAGGTCGAGGGTCAATGCCAAAGGACTTTACATTCTCCCGGGGCTGATCGACACTCATGTTCACTTTCGAGATCCAGGAATGACCCACAAGGAGGATTTCGTCACAGGAACGAGATCAGCTGCAAAGGGCGGAGTGACCACCATCTTGGACATGCCTACAAACCTACCAACTGTGACATCGAGAAAGCGCTTCTTGGAAAAGCTCAACGCCGTCAAGACGAAGTCGATCGTGGACTTCGGGCTCTATGCCGGAGCCAGTGTGGCAAACTTGCCTGGCCTTCACGATTTGGCGGAGACGGGCGCGATCGCTTTCAAGAGTTACATGGTAGCTCCGCCACCTGAGCGTGCCTACGAATACGAGGGTACCTTTGTTACTGATACAGCCTCGCTATACCGCCTCATGGAAGGAGTCAGAGCCGTTGGCGGCCTTCTCTGCCTCCACGCTGAATGTGACAGCATCGTTCGGTACTTGACCGAGAGACTGAAGTCCGAGGGGAGACGTGATGCCCTAGCTCATGCCGAGTCTCGCCCGCAGTTCTCGGAGACCGAAGCAGTTTCTGAGGCTCTGCTACTCTCCGAGTCGGTAGGAACCCGGGTCCACCTACTGCACTTGAGCGCACGAGGGGCTGTCGACTTGCTAAGGTACTGGAAGAAGAACGGTTCGAGCTCAACCGCAGAAACGTGTCCACAGTACCTCTTTCTGACGAAGGAGACCCTGAGGCAACAAGGACCCTATGCAAAGTGCAACCCACCACTAAGGGATGAGAGCGACCGTAAAGCGTTATGGAAAGGGATCAGTGATGGGACCATTGACATAGTTGCGAGCGATCATGCCCCCCACTCCAAGGCTGAGAAGGACGCTGGCGTACAAGATATTTGGAAGGCACCGGCCGGCATGCCAGGAGTGGAGACGAGGCTGCCGCTTCTTCTGACTGAAGCCGCAAGAGGAAGAATCCGTCTACAAGACATAGTGAGACTGTGTGCAACTCGACCAGCCGAGATTTTTGGACTCTATCCCAAGAAGGGTCAGATAGCAATAGGATCTGACGCGGATTTGGTCTTGGTGGATCTCGACAAGGAATGGATCCTCAGCCGCGATCAGATTGAGACGAAGGGAAGAGAGACTTTTGTTTTCGAAGGATGGCAAGTGAAGGGAAAAGTCGTGGCGACCTATCTTCGTGGGAACCTAGTAGTGGAGGAGGACAAGGTTCTTGCAAAGCCGGGTAGCGGCGAGTTTGTCAAGTCAAAACGACTGCAGACCAGAGCGCAGGACTCGTCCTTGGCATAGGCGGCGCCAGGTTTCAGGATCCTACAGGTTTCTAGCGGTTCGCTTGTTGGACGCAACTGAGTCCTCATTCTCATCTCGTTCTCTCTAGTCTAGAGGAGTCTGATGACAACACTTAGTTCATGATCCGTCACACTTGCGTGCTTGAATCGCATCACCAAATGCTCTTTGTCGATTCGTGGCCAAACGCTTACTGCCATGTGGTTTCAAGGATCTGGATGGAGAGACCTCTGCAAAGATCAGTTGAAGACCCATGCTCGGAAACTGGAAGCGCCGGATCAAAGGCTGGTGAAGAGATGCCCCTTCAACCCCTTTTCGTCAAGGGTGAACAGCAGTCCTTTGAGGATACCCTCGCTGTACTCACTGCCTGGATTGAAACAGACTGTTCTGCCGATCTTGGTCATTCCAGACGACTCATGTATGTGCCCGAAAAGTCCTAAGAGCGGCTTGTAGCACTCTATCGCCTTCCTAACGGCAGTACTGCCCGCACCATAGAGGTCAGGTTGGCCGCCATGAATGATAGGCTTTGGTGGGTACACGCTTGCGTCAAGCCTCATACATGTGTCCAAGGTAGAGTCCACAGGGGGAACATGAAAATTGAATATGCAGTTCTTCACATCTCCGGCATTCTGAAGCATGCCGTCTATGCGCTTTTCCAGTTCTTCTTCGGGAATGTCGCGTGGTAGCTTCCAAGGTGTGATATTGGAATAGCCTATGCTCGCCATCGGGTGGGTTTCGTCAACAAATACCACTCTACAGTCTGGGTTGATAATGTAGGATGATTTGTCAATAATCTCATTGATGGCAAAGTCATCATCATTTCCTCCAGTAATGTAGACCTTCACTTTCGAATTGGACAGCTTCTCTTCGATCATACGCACCCATCTGGCAACCGTGCCCAGTGCCACCTCCTGGAATTTCTGCGCCATCTTCTCTGGATCGCCCATGAGTGCTCGGAAAGTGTCTTCATCTGTCCTCAGAGGGTAGCTTCCTGATCGACTGACAAGTTCCTCGAACGCCTTAACTTCATTCTCGGATCGGAGTATTCTCTTCTCCTCAAAGAAGCTGCTTACGAAGGACCCATCTTTTTGAGGAACGATCGGCACCAATTGCTTCCCTGTGACGTCGCCTCCCATTATGAGGACATCTGCGCCGTAGATTTCTGGAGCGCGCAGGAATTTCCGGAAGCACATCTCAGATGCGTGCAAGTCGGTTGCGAAGAACACTCTAAGGAATTTCTGTACCATTGCCGCTCACGAACCAAGGTCTACGTAACACGCACGGGTGCCGATAAAAGCCTTAGGTCCAAACAAAAAGGAGGTGTGGCTCTTCAGTCGTCAAGAGCCACTATTCTGGAGGTACCTGTGTGAAGGCTAGGCTGATCGGTATTCCTTGCTTCGTCTTTCTGTACCAGGCAGCGTAGTAGAAAGCAATGACAGCTATGATGAAGACCGCGAGGTACGACAGCAATGACCTTGGGTCGCTTCCTCCGTAGAAGGGAAACGTCCAAGTGCCCCATATGCTGTACACGAGGAAGACCACAGAGATTGCGCTGCATATCGTAATCCACGGTACACCGCCCAGTTTGTACTTCGACGCTGGCGAGACCTCCCAGATGGACTTGGTCCGGGCCCGGTAGGCGAAGAACAGACCTGCGATAACGACGCCGAGCGGGAGGAACTGATATCCTATCGATGCTGATCCGAGGTACCAGACGGTATACTCTGAGTAGTATGATATGATGAAGGCCCAGAGCAGGTTAAGTATGAGCACGAATGTCACTGCGTAAATGGGCGATCTCGTACGACGCTCGACTTCAACTATCTTTGTTGGGAGCAATCTATCGAAGGACATTCCAAAGAGGTATCTTGAGATCATCAGGTATGGGTAGGGATAATACATCATGTTGGCGAAGATTGGACCGAGCCCGATCAGCAGTACCAAGATCGGTTGCTTGACCATCAGCATGTTGATGTATGTTACGAACATAGATTGGCTCATCTGGGCTCCTAGTGCTGTGCCCTCGGCGAATTGGTACCCTATGGCAGATATGAACACTGGTCCCGCTAAGTAGAAGAACGCCGCGGTAGCCAAACCTGCTTCTATCGCCTGTGCGAATGACGTGCCAACAAACGTCCATAGCGCTGTCCTTAGTCTGCCGATTCCCTTTACTTCCCCGATTATCTGCGGGCCCCCGTAGGCTACAGCTATTCCGACAGGGAGCACCGGTACCACGAGGAAGCATTGCCAAAGGTCCAGATGCCATGTCTTCGGCGTTGGTGCTTGGTCTATCACGAATTGGTATGCATTACTTGTGTTGAAGGCACTGTTGAACTGTGAGTTGAACGTGGCCACGAAAGCATCATGACCAAACCAGAAAGCAGTGATGACATAGACGGCAAGTGCTATGAGGAGGAGTGGGAAGACTATTCGCTGGTACCAAGCGACGACCTTCATCCCAGCAACGACCACGAGGTACGCTGCGATGATCCAGAACGACGCCCAGAGGAACACTCCTTGAAACGATGTTATCCAGGCGACTACGCCTTTCAGTCCGAAGAAGCTAGCCAGAGGGAGGACGCCGATCGATGCGGCGGCCGTTGTATTGAAGTAGGTCCATGCTCCGAATATGATTATCTGGAACCAGCAGAGCCCGTAGGCTCCCGCGGGATGTAGTGTTCGGCTCATCCATATGTAGTCTCCACCACTTCGAGGCATGGACGAAACGAACATTCCGTAGACCACTGCAACGACGGCCCAGCACATCGCTGACATCACTATGGCAACCGTTGCGTTGCTGTAGGGGAAGACGTACGGTGCGATGAGCATACCAAAGAGCATCCAAGGTCCGAATGGGTTGCCTGAACCGACAAGTCGAATGAACAAGTCAAGAGGAGACCATTGCCTTGCTAGACCTGAAGCTTTCCGTGCAAATGTTGTTACTTCACTTTTTTCCACGGATATCACCTTATCCGATGACCCAAGCTGCACCCCGGACGCCATTTAACACTTTCGACCACTTGAGCAAAAGAGGCACCGCAGGGGTGGCTAATCACCTGTGCGCTGCTTCTTCGACGTCGTGGTACCACTGCTGCCTAGGTCCCACTTTGGCGCGGAGTTTCCACCTGGCGGATTTCGGCTTCTGCTCAATTGAAGTCAGAAGTGCACCGACCCTCTTGGATATCAGTAGTTTCTGCTCCTCGGGCATCAAAGCGTGCCCTATCTGATACTTCTGCAGTTTTTCCAGATTTGTGCTGACCGTGTAGTAGAACCCCCAATCTGAACACAAGAGGTTGCTGATGTGTTCAGAATCAATCTCTTCGCGACCTAGGCCGATGTCATGTTCCAGAAACAGAGCCGAAGAATCCTGGAGATCTTTCTCCGCGATCCGGACAATCTGCATCTTCTCGAGCACTATGTCTGCTAACGTTATCGTGGGGTAGTCAAGCGAAAGCCTCTCTCTGAAATCTATGACGTGGCACATGTCAAGCTTGTCGTAGAACACATCTAGGTGAACCTTTGTCAACTCGTTTTCGAAGAACTGCCTGGTTCTTCCAAAAAGTAGGTTTGCTCTCACATTGGGCAGATATCCGAGCTTTCGTGCAACGGCCTCCATCCTGCCGCTATCCCGGCTAAGTACCATTAGATCGAGGTCCGTGATCTCCCTGCCCAGCTTCTCCAACAAGAACCCATACTGCTGGCAGTGGACCCTCGTCGCCACCGCGCCCATCAGTCTAACGGTGAGACCTTCATCTTTAGCGGCGTCAACGATATGCAAACCTTCGTCAAGTATCTTGTGAGAATCCATCGCATTGGCACTCATAGTTCAGTCTCACAATAGCTGCTGACCCGCATCTACTACTCGAAAGATATATAAACGGAACGTCTGGAGGCCTGAACGGTTGAGATGTCTTGGACAGCACCATAAGAATCGTTCTGCTAGGCGATAGCCTGATACTGAAGAGCATGAAAAACTTGGTCGAGCATGATGAACGTTTCGGTAGAGTCCAATCAATATTGAGGGAGGCAGATCTGGTCTTTGCTGAATGTGAGAATCCGCTCACGACGAAGGGTGTTCCTGCTGAGAAGATCATCACAGTCAGAGGAGATCCATCAATAGTCAACGACCTCAAAATGCTAGGGTATGATGCTGTCACACTCGCGAACAATCACGCAATGGATTATGGCTGGGAAGGACTCTCAGAGACGATGGACACATTACGGGAAAACGGGATCAAGTACGTAGGTGCGGGCAAGAACCTTGATGAGGCTTGGTCACCGCTAGTGATTCAGCAGAAAGGGATCAGGATAGGATTCGTAGCGTTCTCAAACACGCTGGCAATGGGATTCGCGGCGGGGCCTCGAAGGCCGGGAGTAGCTCCCATCCATGTCACGACGCTTTATGAGAACCAGCTCCTGTGGATGCTGGAAGAACCCGGGTCACCGCCCGTCATCAAGACGGAGGCTTCCGACGAGGATCGAGAATTGCTGAAGAAAAGCCTGAAACGAGCAAAGGAACAATGCGATTTCCTAATAGCTGTTCCACATTGGGGTAGAGGTTCCCAGGAAGAAGTGCTCGAATACCAGAAGCTCTTGGGTCACGACATGGTGGAAAACGGCGTCGACCTCATTTATGGTATGCACGCACATGTTGTGCATCCTGTCGAGATTTACAAGAGAGTGCCGATCATCTATTGCATGAACAACTTCATCTTTCATGCGCCAAGTGAGTGGGTAGATCTAATCGGACGCGAGGCATTCGAGTATTTTCTTGAGCCAGAATCGTTCATAGTCAGGGCCACTCTGACAGAAAGAAAGTTGTCTAGGGTCGAATTCATACCAATCAAGCATGATCGTGGCGGAAATCCATACCTCGCTTCGAAGGAACTCGGTGATTCTATGATTAATCGTCTTGCGAAGATTTCTTCCGATTTCAGCGCTAAGATAGAGAAACGAGAGGGGATCGCGGAACTAGTGCTCACCTAGGACTGCGACGACTCCGCGTAAGTCACGCAATTTGGCTCTTTCAGCCTCCCCGAACGGAGTTTCAGTGCCAAACCGGGCTCTGAGTGAAAGCGAGTCTCGATCAGAAAGGCAAATTCGTTTCACTATTCGACTTCGATTAGCTGGCCGATGCTCCCCGCGAAGATCGCGTCTTTCTCCGAATCCGAGATGTTGACCGCCAGAATCCTGCTGATTTCTACTGCGGGGCAATTCATTGGGGAATTGGTTCCGAATATCACCCGCTTAGCACCAACGGATCTGACTATTCTTTCGACCAGACATTCGGTTCCGGTCTCTGGTATTCCGGAAGATTCCACGTAGACGTTGGGAGAATCTTTGACCACATCCAGTGCGTCAGGGATGCCAAGGCCCGAAACCCCAAGCTGCCCGCCATGTGCCATCAGTATCTTGGTATTGGGGTGCCTGTCGGCGAGCTCGCCAACCTGAACGGGCAGAGAGAGCGCGGGGTATCCTGATTCGACCAGAACGGGCAGCCCAAGACGGGAACATCTCTCCATTATCGGATCAAGGAACTCCGACGTGATTGAGAAGGCCTGTTCAAAGGGGTCAAGTTTCAGGCCTTGGAGCTTCAATTTCACGGCGGCCCTATTGACTTCTCTGACAGCTTTCTTTCCATGCCTGGGGTCAACTCTGGCAAACCCGATGAGTCTGTCACGTTTCTTCTTAACCACGGTGGCGACGTGATTGTTCGCACGCTCGTAATTGAAGTCTCCTGGCGTGAATGGCACTACAACCGCCATGTCGATTCCATGTTTGTTCATGCTCTTCAGCAGAGCCGCAGGGCTCTGCTCAAATCCGTACACGCTAACACCGACGTTGCAGTTTGCGTCGATTATCCTTCTCATGCCTATCACAGTCCGAGCATCTGCTTGGCGTTATCGCAAAGGATCAGCTGCTTCTCGTCTTTGCTCAGGTCTGCCGCCTCAATCTTCTTGAGTTCTACCGTTGGATGCATCGCAGGCATGTCCGAACCGAATATGACTCGCTCGGGACCTATCACGTCCACCGCTTTCCTGATGGCGTTTGCGAATGGCGTTGCGCTCGTCTCGCAGTAGATGTTCTTGTACTTGCTTGCGTTCTTTATCGCGTCCTTCCAATAGAAGAAGCCTCCCGTATGTCCCATTATGATCTTGGTCTCGGGACACGCTTTTGCTGCTTTGCCGACATGACTCGGCATCGAGATCGGCTCGTCTCCACTGTGGAAGTAGACAGGCCATCCCAAGTCGCCCGCCCGCTTCACCAACGACAACACCGGAGAGTCGTTCGGTCTCATGATAATGCTCATCGGGTGTAGCTTCAACCCCTTAATGTAGGGACGCTTGGCAACTTCTTCCATGAGTTCCTCGGTCCTCTTGCCGTACCAAGGATTGAGCCGAATGAAACCGGCTACAATCTTGTCCGGATACTTCTCTAGCGCTCCGATGAATCGTTCCAGAGTTGTAGGGTCATCCCCAGGAAGATCTGCATAGGTTGTGATGACGGCTTTGTCGATGTTGCTTTCAGCCATCATTTTCAGAAGAACTTCAGGAGTGTGCACCCATCCGAACCTAACGTCGCAATGAGCATGAAAATCAATAATCAAGGCGGGTCAACTCGCGCGCTGTTGATCTAGAGTTGGGTAGAGATTATATAACTTTCCAAATCAAAAGCAGATTGCTAACTCATCAGGACCGTGGGAATATGTCTCTGGGAATCATCGCGCCCACCACTTTTGGAAGCACTGGTGAGGCTACAGCGCAGTGAATCCTCAGGTCCGCTGCAACGCTGCATAGAACATAAGCCTCCTCGCGTGTGAGCTCGTAGCCTTTCGAGAGGTAGTTTATCATCGATCTCACAGCCTGTCTAGCTGCTTCCATCAAGTCGTCCGACACTCCTATTGTCACATAGTAACCTTTCCTAGGGAATTGCTCATTCTTGGTAAGGAAAGCTGGACTCTCCAATCCGGCGTTCTTGTTTATGTCAAAGGCGAGTGTCGCCTCACCTCCGCACTCGATTGCGAACCCACATATCTCGCCATCCCCTTGAGCTGCGTGCACGTCACCCACCGAGAAAAGCGCTCCGTCGACGAAAACAGGCAACATGAACCTGCTTCCAGCAGTCAGGTGCCTACAGTCGAGGTGACCCAGCCTCTGTGAGTGCAGGACATCGAATGTCCCTTCTTCTGCAGGTGCAACCCCCATGACACCGCAATATGGCCTGACAGGTATCCTTATGCCATTCTTGAACTGGGCGTACCTCCTGCTCTTGAGTTTCCATATCCACAGCAAAGGTTTCGTGAACTCTTCGAGCAGGCCGACGCCGGGCATTATGGCCGTCCATCCCCAACCTCCGGCTTTCACATCAACAACATCGACCACCAAAGCATCGCCCGGTTGGGCCCCCTCGACATAAACGGGCCCTGCCAGCGGATAGGCTCTTGAACCTCCTAAGCCACCGTCCATGTCCAGGTTCATCATCTCCTCAGCAGTGGTCCTTTCGGCTATCTGCCAAGATGTGACGTCATTCACTTGGAAGGTGACCTTGTCACGACGCTTGATGTGAAGAGCCGGCTTGTGGTCCCGGCTGAACTTGTAGTGAAAAGTCTCCCGATTTACGAAGTGAGCTTTTGGCAAAACTTGACACCGCGTCTAGCTTCCGCTCCGATCGCAATTTAGCTCTTGCGCCCAAGAGGCGCAACTTGCCTAAACATGAGTTCCAATGGCTGATGGCTTCTCATACCACAGCAGCCCCAGTCGTTTGTTGCGATCATCTTCTGACTCGCCACGAGGAGGAATCAGAACAGATATCATAAATAGAACGGATGTTTCCAGGTCAGAAACGTGAGCCATCTTGGCGGAGAATTTTCAGTGTGACGTACTAGTTGTTGGATCTGGCGGAGCGGGGCTCATGGCTGCTAGGCACGACATGATCTTTGCCGAAATGGAAAGCCAGAAGAGGACGACCATACAGGTTCGTAAACACAACAGGTGAGAGTCTTGAGCGGTTCAGAATCCGCGATGGATATTGCAGCAACCATTCGGGGAGAGGATGTCACGGATCTCACCAAGCAGCTTGTCCGTTTGCCGGGTCACAGAGATCTAAAGCAAGGCGAGAGTGCGGTTGCAGATTTCCTAGTCAGCAGATTCCAGAGCGGGGGAATTTCCGTAGAAGCAAGACCGGTGTTGAAAGAACGCCGAAACGTGATCGCGACGATCGAAGGTTCTCACGATGGCCCCACCCTAATGTTCAATGGTCATATGGACACAGTGCCCGTGTACACTTGGCAATCCGGAAAAGATCCGTTCACCGGTAATGTCGAGGAAGGAAGGGTGGTGGGTCGAGGAGCATGTGACATGAAAGGAGGGCTTGCGGCCATGGTGGTTGCAATGGAGGCCATTAAGAAATCAGGAGTAGATTTCGCTGGAAAACTCGTGTTCACAGGCGTCGTCGGAGAGGAGGGTGAAGGCTCTGTCGGCGCATGGGAGATAATCAGAAACGGTCCACAGGCTGACATGGTGATTGTGGGCGAACCAACACGCTTGCAGGTGGCGGTGTCTCACAAGGGCATTTACTGCTACGAAATAGTGGTCAGGGGCAAGACCGCCCACTCCGGAACGCCGGAGAAGGGAGTAAACGCAATCATGAAGATGAGCGACATAATCCAAGCCCTGAAAGGCGAACTAATCGCTAGATTAGCTGAGAAACGTCACCCTTTGCTGGGGCCGCCTACGCTTACTGTAGCAGTCATCAAGGGAGGACTTGCCTATGATGTCGTACCCGACGAATGCAGGATCTTAATGAACTACAGAGCAGTCCCGCCAGAGCTGCCTGAGGACTTGTGTAGAAACATAGGAAATCTGATTAAAGAGTTGAATAGAAATGACCCTGAGATAGACGCACGTGTCCTCACAGTGACGAGACACTTCCCCTGGAACTATGGGACTCTCGAGCTCCCAGCCGCGCTGCCCTTGGAGACTCCGCCAGATCATGTGCTTGTGAGGGCTCTCAGGTCTAGTGTCATTCGGGTGAGAGGAGCGGACGCCGGAATAGTAGGGGTTCCATACTGGACCGACGCAGCGATCTTCTCCAATGCAGCCAAGACACCTTCAGTGGTCTGTGGGCCTGGGGATGGTGCCTTTGCCCATTCTCCCTACGAATTCGTCCCCGAAGCAGAGTTATGGGAGGCCTCGAGGATCTATGCCCTCACTGCACTGCAGCTATGTCGCCAAGAGAAAACGTGAGCGCACCCAAGGCGACATTTCATAATGCGCGGTCACCGCGCGCGAACATTTCCATCTGGCGGTATGTTAGATCAGTCCTCTTCTGCTTGGGCTGACTGCCCCGAACCTCTTTCGGCAAAGCTTAACAGAATGATAAGAAGGCCCATCGGTATGTCGCGGGTAGCTGCGGTTGTGGCGTGCGATGGATTAGGTGGATTCTGGAATGATGACAACGAGGCCATCAAGAGAAATGCAAGACAAGATGGCTTCAGTTACAGAGGGCAGCCGGTGACGGCGGGATTTATAGCCGTACGGCAGCCAGCGAAGGCCGTCTGCGTCACCCTGATTCTGGAAAACGGAGAATTGGCCTTCGGCGACTGCGTTTGGGTACAATACGGGGGCGAACGAGCCGGTCGAGAGAAGTTGGCTTCTTTCCGAGAGGTGGCTCAAGTGATCGACCAGCACATCAAACCCCGGCTGATCGGCCGCGAACTTGACAGTTTCCGGTCGGTCATGGCTGATTTTGATGATATTCCGCTACCCAGAGCAGTGAAGTACGGAGTGAGTCAGGCAGTTCTGGATGCCATCGCGAAGACCAAGAGAGAGACCATGGCTCAGGTGCTAGCCAGCGAATACGGTACGACGATAATGAACGAGCCGATCGTGTTCTTCACCCAATGTGGAGACGAGTACTACTACTCAGTCGATAAGATGATCCTGAGGAGAATCCCAGTCTTTCCCCATGGGCTAATCAACAGTGTTTCCCGTCTCAAACGACTCCCGGATTACGTGAAGTGGACAAAGCGAAGGATCAGGCACTTGGTTCCTGAGGAGAGTTACAACCCGATTCTACACTATGACCTCTATGGTACCCTAGGCTTGGCATACCGCAACAAGATCGAAAGGATTGCTGGATATCTGCGCAAACTCGAGGAGATGGCAAAGCCCTTCAGGCTCCAGATCGAGGACCCCATCTACATGTCCACCAAAAAGAATCAGGTCGAGATGATGAGCAGGTTGAAAAAACTGATGATGGCAGAAGGCCTGGCAACGAAGTTGGTTGTTGACGAATGGGCACCAACACTAGAGGACAAGATAGATTTCATCAGAGCAGGAGCAGGCGACCTATATCAGATCAAACCTCCTGATTTGGGCGGGATAAACAGAAGCGTCGAGGCTATCCTGTACTGCAAGTCTCAAGGGGTTGGACCATACCTCGGCGGGAGTTGCGCCGAAACTTCGAGGTCAGCAGAGGTCTCAGTTCACATAGCATTGGCGACTCGACCCGTCCAAGTTCTGGCGAAACCAGGCATGGGAGTGGACGAAGGTGTTTCGATAATGTATAACGAGGCGCAGCGAGCGCTGGCACTGATCTTCAGTCACTCCTAGCAGTTCTCATCTCATATCACAAACGGATTCTTGAAATGGTGAGCGTAGTAAGCCAGCGCTAATGTCCTGGAAAGCAACTCAAGCATTCGCTGAGCAAAATAGGATCGAGGTTCCGTCATGCCGAACTACGTCATTGTTTCTGCGCTTGCAAACAGAATTGCCTCAGCGTCATCTACAGGCGTTGGCGAGACAGCCATTAGACACTGTTCCTTCTAATTCGCCGCTAGTCTGGACTGAGTCACGGAAGGGCTCGGTGTGAAAGGCGTTTTGCTTCAACGCTTCCCTTATTCTTCTCATGGCCTCATGTCCTCTCCTCGCAAGAGCTTCCGCTGGCTTCGTTGAGAACATATTGATCTGCGCCAACGGCTCATCGAGATGTATTCTATCACTTTTCCTCAGGAACACGTCGCATGACTTCGTCTGCTATGGCTTCGCCCATCTCGACTGTCGTGAGTTTTCCACCAAGATCTGGAACTGTTAGACCCTTGCGGAGAGCTTCCGATACACTCGTTTCGACAGCTGCAGCAGCCATCGTACAAACCGGATCCCTGTATTGTTCGCCCAGCCACTCAAACATCATCTTGGCGGCGAGGACCATTGAGCAAGGATTGGCTGTATGCTTTCCAACACGTGTGGGCGCGGATCCATGAATCGGCTCAAACAGAGCGAAGTTGTCGCCTATGTTCCCCCCGGGCGCCATACCGAGACCGCCAACTAGCTGAGCGGCCTCATCGGAGAGTATGTCGCCAAACAGGTTGGTTGTGACGATTACATCGTAGTTCTGTGGGTCTCTGATGAGTCTCATGGAGGCCACGTCGACGTACTGCTCCTCAAATGCCATGTTTGGGTATCCTTTGGACACTTCTCTGCACATTTGAGCGAACAATCCGCATGTCACTCTCATGACGTTGGCTTTGTGTATTGCTGTGACTTTCTTTTTCCTATCCCTTCTCAGGGCAAGCTCGAAGGCTTTCCTTGCTATCCGCTCACAACCCTTCCGGGTTATGACCCTCAACGCGATAGCGGTGTCGTCGAGCATAAACTCGAGGCCCTTGTAGAGGTCCTCCGTATTCTCTCTGACGAAGACGAAGTCTATGTCGTTTCTCATGCACGGAACGTTCGGATAGGATTTGATGGGACGTATATTGGCGTAAAGATCAAGCATCATTCTGAGTCTCACTACGACGTCAGCAGCCGTCGCACCTATGGGTCCCTTCAAGCACACATGAGAATCCTTTATGCCGTTTATGGTCTCCTCTGGAAGCGCAACACCTTTTCTCTCGAAATAGCCATCGCCAGCCTCCAAATCGACAAACTCGAGGCTAAGCTCATACTTCTTCTGTACCGCCCTTAGGACATGCAAGGTCGCTTCGGTCAGTTCTGGACCGACCCCGTCTCCCGGAACTATAGCGATCTTGTATCTCATCTTGTTGTTCCCCCTGTCTGTTTCAGATGTTCTACAAGTCCGCCAGCCCTAATGATATCTAGGATGAACTCGGGGAGCTTAGGCGCATCGAGAATCAAACCCTTCGTCTGGTTCATGACCTTGCCTTCCTCAAGACTGATTGTCAGCATGTCACCTTCCTCGATCTTCTTTGAGGACTCTGGAAGTTCAAGTACCGGCAAACCTATGTTTATAGCATTCCTGTAGAAGATGCGAGCAAAGGATTCCGCCAAAACACACTTGACGCCAGCGTACTTGAGTGCAAGTGGCGCTTGCTCGCGGCTTGAACCGCAACCAAAGTTGCTGCCCGCAATTACTATCAAGCTCTCTTGAGCCTTCTGTGCAAATCCGGAATCGACGCCTTCCATCGCGTGTTTAGCCAGCTCCAGGGGATCAAGCGAAGTCATATACTTGCTCGGAAAGATCGCGTCAGTGCTGACATTACTTCCGAAAATTGCGGCTTTTCCAGAGACTTCCAAGAATCACGCCCCCATGAAATGCCTTGGGTCGACAATCTCACCAGCCAAGGCGGAGGCAGCAACAGTGGCCGGCGAGGCTAGATAGACGTCAGATTCAGGACTACCCATCCTTCCCTGGAAATTCCTGTTGGACGAGCTAATGCATACTTCGCCTGCAGCCAAGAGGCCCATGTGACCCCCGAAGCATGCTCCGCACGTAGGGTTACATACGTAGGCTCCAGCATTGACGAAGACTTCCAGCAGTCCTCTTTTCAGAGCTTCGAGATACACTTCTTGCGATGCTGGTGTGACCAACAATCTGACACCTTCCTTTATTCTCCTTCCTTTCAACATCTCGGCCGCCAACTCCAGGTCTTCTGGGCGCCCGTTTGTGCAGGAACCTATGAAAGCTTGGTCGATCTCTACGCCCTGGATGTCTTTGGCTGGTTTGACGTTGTCGACTGAATGCGGACACGCGACTTGGGGCTCTAGGTTGTCAATGTTGAATTCCATGGTCTCCTCATACGTAGCGTCTTCGTCGCTTCTCACCACTTTGAAGGGGCCACTTGCATGGTCTCTGATGTAGTCTAGAGTGGTGCGGTCTGGCTGGATTATTCCAGTTTTGGCGCCCATCTCCACAGTCATGTTGCACATAGTCAACCGTCCGCTTACAGGTATCTTGTTTATAGCTGGACCGGTGAACTCTATGGATTTGTAGATAGCACCATCGGCCCCCACCTGGCCAACTATTCGAAGTATGAGGTCTTTTGGCGTCACAAACTTCTGAAATGCTCCAGCAATGTTGATCCTGATTGAAGATGGAACTCTCAGCCATAGCTTACCTGTAGCAAAGACACTGGCCATCTCGGTTGAGCCTATTCCGGTTGCGAAGGCGCCGAGGGCGCCATACATGCACGAGTGGGAGTCGGCGCCGACTACAAGTTCCCCAGGTCTCACGTGACCTTTCTCAACCATGACTTGGTGGCACACTCCACCAGACCCGATGTCGTAAAGGAGAGGGATAGCCTGCTCCTTAGCGAAGGCTCTCATTATTTTGTGCAGTTCAGCCGACTTCACAGTATCCGCGGGAACCTGATGGTCTTGGACTAGAACTATTCGTTGTCTGTCCCACACTTTTTCAGTTCCTATCTTCTCGAAAGTCTGTATGGCTAAGGGCCCGGTCATTTCGTTAACCATCGCCATTTCGACCCTTGCTTCTACGATGTCGTTTGGCTTGACTTCATCTCTTCCAGAGGATGCAGCCAGGATCTTCTCGGATATGTTCACATCTCCCAACCTCTGTCGTGCATTTTCTATACTATCGCTTTTCGATACTATCGAATTCGAACGGAGAGCATGTAAATCGTGCTTCGTATATAAACGCGGGTAGCGACCAACAGGGACATGTGCCTATGTGAATGGCAGGTCTAAGGAGGAAGCGAACCCCGGATAACGCCGGCCCGCATACGTCAGCACTCGAACTTTGGAAGCAAGATTTGGAGCCAAGCTTCTTGTCAAGGTGCTTCCAACCTAGGACTACGACGTTGAGTATTTGGCGTTCTAAGCCAATCCTCGGTTGAAGCTAGTTAGCGAATCTCAATGTTCAGACTCCTTGAGCTTTGCCATGGTGCACAGAGCGCAGAAGATCGAATAGATAATCTGCCTCCAGATGACTGTGTTGGGGGCTGCGAGATGCGGACAGGTGTCAAGTACGGTTGGGTCGTGACTATCGCTTGCTCCTGTTTGATGTTGCTCTATGGCGTCTTTCTCTCTTTCGGACTCTTTCTTGATCCGATCATCCGTGAGTTTGGTTGGTCGAACGCTCTAACTTCGGCTACCTATTCCCTCTATTGGATAACTCAGAGTTGTTCCGGACTACTGATGGGAACTCAAGTAGACCGTCACTCTCCTAGAGTCATGATGGGAGTGGGTGGTTTTCTTGTGGGGCTAGGTATGGTGCTTTCAAGTACCGTTTCGCAAGTTTGGCAACTCTACTTGTCATTTGGAATAATTGGAGGTCTAGGAACTGGGGGGCTTTGGATTCCAGCGATCATCGCAGTTACGCGATGGTTCAACGAGGAACGGTCTCTCGGTTTGGCCGTAAGCGTAGTATCTACAGGAACTGGTGTAGGAACCATAATCATGGCTCCTCTCGCAGGTCTCCTTGTAGTTCTCTATGGATGGCGCGAGGGATACCTCCTGATAGGCATCCTAGTGTGGGGCATAACTGCCCTTGCCACAGCTCTGATCAGGGTGCCTAGAGCCCCGCTCAAGGAAGAAAAGTTGATTCTTGATTTCTCTGATTCCGTTCGGGAAATCGCCAGTTCCAGGATTTTCTGGATCGTTTTGTTGGGGTACGGGCTTGCTGTCGGCGTTGCGAGACAAGATGTGATAGTTCATCTTGTGTCCTTCCTCGTCACCAAACCAGGTCTAGTTTACTCAACGGGAGCGCTTTCGCTTGCTGTCGTTGGGGTGGGAAGTGTAATAGGCCGTTTATGGTTCGGCGGTCTGGCAGACGTGATCGGCGAAGACGCTGTGCTACCACTCTGTTTCCTACTTCAGGGGCTGTCTACCATCTTGTTTCTAGTCTCGTCAGACGTGCTATCCGCTTACGCTCTGTCTCTCGTATTTGGAATCGCATACGGCGGTTCGGTACCGCAGGTCCCACTTATCCTGAGAAAGACATTCGGCACGAAATACTTTGGCGTTGCATTTGGTCTTCTATTGTCCGGGACAGGGGTTGGCGCAGTCATTGGCCCCACATTCATAGGCGGGTATGTCCACGACCTGACGAACAGCTAT
>Ga0315279_10003251_pt1 | contig 22966 bp, 9 predicted proteins | sample YL17G06_20_MG_FD_203694 | JGI IMG/M metagenome (GOLD analysis project Ga0315279, IMG submission 203694) | Sediment microbial communities from Yellowstone Lake, YNP, Wyoming, USA - YL17G06_20 | ecosystem: Environmental > Aquatic > Freshwater > Lake > Sediment | place: USA: Wyoming | collected... | reverse complement strand
CCGGCGGCGCATGCCAATCCATCTGGTACATCTACAGACCCAACGCAGGCACAGACACAATCAGCATATCAATCAGCTCAGCAGCCTACCTCGCATGGACCGCCGAAACATACACAGGAACCACAAGCAGCGAACCCTTCTTCGAAAACGTGGTACCCGCCAACGGATACACCACCACACCATCCGCGTCGATCCCTGCTGGAACTACTGGACGAAGAATAGTCCAAGGCATAAGCTTCTACATTGGCGGACTAGTCGCCTCACCAACCTTAGGTGGCGGACAGGTACACCAGAATTACGCGTGGGCATACAGCGGCAACTATTACCAGGTTGAATCAAACTACAAGGACAGCTCCGCCGCAACAATCATGACTGCAACGCTCGGATCAAGCTGCTACTGGGCAACCGTCGCAGCCGCAATCATCCCAATCACAGGACAGACAACTCCCCCAGGAATCGCATTGGATGCCAACGCCAACGGCTGGGGTTACAATTCAGCAACCAGCAGCGGACCAATACTCCACAGACCTAACGTGCTAGTGGTGATAACACTGTACACGAACGGCAACCTCCCCACCTCGGTCACCGTTGGAGGCGCAACCGCTAGACAGTTGAGCTGGGCTGGGAACAACCTTCAGGGCAACCGCGTGACCACCTGGTACATCTACAGACCCTCCGCGGGCACAGACGTAATCACCATTACCTTCGCGGTTGCAGAATACTTCTCATGGACCACACAAACGTTCACAGGAACCGCGAACAGCGAACCCTTCTTCGAAAGCCTCTCATCAACCTACGCCCCATTCGGCACCGGCAACAGCATCTCAGTATCAGTGTCTGCAGGAACACCCAACCGCATGATACTCCAAGGCATAAGCTACTACTATTCCGTCTACAATAATTGGGCACCCCAGGGTGCACCAACACCGGGAACCAACCAAACAGCAACAGGACACTCATTCACATACTCCTCCGCTAGCAGTTACTATTACTACTACCACATCGCGACCAACTGTAAGATTGATACCACCGGTGCTGCAACAACAATGACCGCGACGCTGCCAGGCAGTGACTACTGGTCTACGATTGCGGCAGCAATTATTCCGGCCACAGGGCAGACTGACCGGTCAGGAATCACACTGGACTCCAACATCAACGGATGGGGTTACAGCGTAACAACCAGTACCATGCCAATACTCCACAGACCAAACGCATTGATCGCGATAACACTGTACACGAACGGAAACCTTCCAACCTCAGTTACCGTTGGAGGCGCAACCGCTAGACAGTTGAACTGGGTCGGGAACAACAATGTGGGTAACCGCGTGACCATCTGGTACATCTACAGATCCCTCGGAGACATAGAAACCCTCACCATCACCTTCGCGGCTGCAGAATACTTCTCATGGACCACACAAACGTTCACAGGAACCGCGAACAGCGAACCCTTCTTCGAAAGCCTCTCATCAACCTACGCTCCAGCCGGATCTAGCAGCAGCGTTTCAGTGTCAGTGTCCGCAGGAACACCCAACCGCATGATCATTCAAGGCATAAGCTACTACTATTCCGTCTACAACAGCTGGGCACCACAGAGCATACCAACTCCGGGAACCAACCAAATAGCTCTAGGATACTCGTTCACATATTCCTACTCCAGCTACTACTACTACTTCTACCACATCGAGACCAACTACAAGATAGACACCACCGGTACCACAACAACGATGACTACGACGCTGGCAAGCAGCAGCGACTACTGGTGCACGATCGCAGCAGCAATCATCCCAGCCACAGGACAGACCACACTATCAGGAATCGCACTGGACGCCAACATCAATGGATGGGGCAACAGCATAACAACCACCAGCATACCCATACTCCACAGAGCAAGCACACTAATCGTGATCACACTGTACACGAACGGAAACCTCCCAACCTCAGTCACCGTTGGAGGCACAAACGCTAAACAGTTGAACTGGGCTGCAAACAATTACGAGTTCAACCGGGTAACCATTTGGTACATCTACAAACCACTTGGGGACATAGAAACTCTCACCATCACCTTCGCGGCTGCAGAATACTTCTCATGGACCACACAAACGTTCACTGGAACCGCGAGCAGTGAACCCTTCTTCGAAAGCCTCTCATCAACCTACGCTCCAGCAGCCACAGGCAACAGCGTTTCAGTACCAATCTCTGCAGGAACACCCAACCGCATGATCATTCAAGGCATAAGCTACTACTATTCCGTCTACAACAGCTGGGCACCACAGAGCATACCAACTCCGGGAACCAACCAAGTAGCTCTAGGATACTCGTTCACATATTCCTACTCCAGCTACTACTACTACTTCTACCACATCGAGACCAACTACAAGATAGACGCCACCGGTGCCGCAACAACGATGACCGCAACGCTAGGAAGCACCAGTGATTACTGGGTCTCAATCGCAGCAGCAATCATCCCGTCAACTGGACCGGTGGACCCGGCAGGAATCGCACTGGACACGAACATCATGGGTTGGGGCAACAGTGTAACAACCAGCAGTAACGTACCAATAAACCACAAAGCAAATGAACTCTTGGTCGTGTTCATCCAAACAAACACAATTCAGAGCACTGGGTGCGGAGTCACATCAGTCACCGCCAACAGCACAGCCGCAACCCAACTAGCCTACGCTAACTACCCCGCCGGCGGCGCATGCCAATCCATCTGGTACATCTACAGACCCAACGCAGGCACAGACACAATCAGCATATCAATCAGCTCAGCAGCCTACCTCGCATGGACCGCCGAAACATACACAGGAACCACAAGTTCGGCACCGTTCTTTGAAAATACGGCGACGGCTATAGGGTGGAGCACTACACCCTCTGTATCGCTCCCTGTCGGAACTACTGGACGAAGGATAGTTCAGGGCATAAGCTTCTACATTGGTGGACTAGTCGCTTCACCAACCTTGGGTGGCGGACAGGTGCACCAGAGCTACGCGTGGGCGTACAGTGGCAATTATTATCAGGTTGAATCAAACTACAAGGACAGCTCCGCTGCAACAATCATGACTGCAACGCTCGGGTCGAGCTGCTACTGGGCAACCGTTGCAGCCGCAATCATCCCAATCACGGGACAGACACTCCCATCAGGAATTTCACTGGACGCCAACATCAATGGATGGGGTAGCAATGTGAAGATCATTACCGCACCACTGCTTCATAGACCCAACGTGTTAGCGGTGATAACATTGTATACGAATGGAAACATCCCCGCCTCAGTCACTGTTGGAGGTACAAGTGCTAGACAGTTGAATTTGGCTGCGAACAACAATGCGCTTAACCGAGTAACCATGTGGTATGTTTACCGATCAACGGTGGGCGTGGAGCTCCTCAACGTAACCTTCGCGACTGCAGAATACTTCTCATGGACCGCACAAACGTTCACGGGAACTCGTAGCAGTGAACCTTTCTTCGAAAGCCTGTCATCAACCTATGCTCCAGCCGGCACCGGTAGTGGTGTTTCAGTGTCAGTGTCTGCAGGAACGCCCAACCGCATGATCATTCAAGGCATGAGCTACTACTATACTGTTTACAATAACTACGCACCACAGGGTGCACCAACTCCGGGAACCAACCAAATAGGTCTAGGTCACTCGTTCACATACTCTTACTCCAGCTACTATTATTCATTCTACCACGTATCAACTAACTACAAGACGGATACTGTTGGTGCAGCCACAACTATGACTGCAACACTGCCGGGCGGTGACTATTGGGTCTCGATCGCGGCTGCAGTCATTCCATCCACGGGATCAGTGAACCCGCCAGGCATTGCATTGGATGTCAACATAATGGGCTTCGGCAATTCTGTATCATCCAGTGGAAACGTGCCGTTCGAACACAAAGCAGGTGAACTCGTGGTGGTCTACATTTCAACGGACGCATCCAGCCCCACGGGCTGTGATGTGTCCTCAGTCACTCTGAACAGTACTGCTGCAACCCAGCTTGCTTACTCCGGAAACCCCTACGGCGCATCGTGTGAGTCGGTGTGGTACATTTACAGAGCCGCAGCAGGAGTTGACACAATAAGCATTACGCTCAGTGCAAGTCACTACCTATCATGGACAGCTGAGACGTACACGGGAACCGCAAGCTCGCCACCCTTCTTTGAGAGTGCTTCGAACAATTATGGCTCTAGCACCAGCGTCTCAGTAACAGTTTCAGCTGGAACCTCGGGCCGCAGGGTGATTCAAGGCATTAGCTTCTACACTGGTGGATTGGTAGCCTCACCAACCCTTGGCAGTGGACAGGTGCACCAGAACTATGCGTGGGCGTACAGTGGTAACTACTACCAAACCGAATCAAACTACAAGGATTTGTCATCTGCCCTCAACATGACTGCTACGCTTGCCTCCAGTTGTTACTGGACAACTGTCGCAGCCGCGATTGTTCCATCAACTGGAGTTGTGAACCCACTGGGGCTCGCGACTGACGCAAACATCATCGGCTTCGGCAGTTCAGTGACCAGCGCAAGCGGGATGATTTACCACAAACAGTCTGAACTGTTCGTAATATTCGTCTCAACAAGCAACGCCATCACGAACTGCGGCATCTCCTCAGTCACGTTCGGAGGAAACGCTACAACGATGCTTGACTACCTTAACGCGGGATCAAGCACAGGCTGTCTATCAGTCTGGTACATTTACAATAACAATACTCTGGGTGCCGAAACGCTTTCAATTGCAATATCACCGGCCGCGTACGTCTCATGGAACGTTCTAAGCTACACCGGCACACAGACAACACCCCCGTTCTTCGAAGGTATCGTGAAGAGCAACCAGTATGGTACAAGTGCATCTGTGACGATAGCTCAGGGTACGCCCGGCCGGAAGGTCGCTCAGAGCGTCTTCTACGGAACCACCTCAAAAACTCCAACCTTCGGAAGCGGCCAAACACAGATGGCCTACGGATGGTCATACACTGGCAGCACCTACTACCAGCTTGAGACAAACACCAAGGACACCATGTACTCAACCACGATGACTGTTTCGTTTGGAAGTACGAACGAGTACTGGGCAACGATCGTCTTCGGCATCCTACCCAGGGGCACAATCTCCATGACCGTGAGCTACCAGATCGTAGGCGGAGGAAACCCCTCAGCGCCCGTATTCTATTACCTGCAGAATGGCGCAAGCAAACAGTACATCCTCACGATGACCCCCACTCCCATCACTGTAGACCCCACCTCACCATGGTCAGTCGGACCCAACCCGCTCACCGGCTCAACCTCCACTGAACAATGGGCATCAAGCCAACAGTTAGGAGGCCTTGCCGGACCGATCTCTAAAGTATTTGTGTTCTATCACCAGTATAGCCAAACCCTATCCTACACGGTCACTTACGGTGGCAGCGGTTACGCTTCACCCTTCTTCACCGCGAACAGGAACGGCACATTAGCAATCCAGCCCTTAAACTTGAACGATCCGGTTAGCTACTGGTACGATGCGGGCGCCACATGGTTCATAACCAACCCACTCGGCGGCTCGAACAGTTTCGAACAGTGGAGCACCCTGCAACTAACCAACGGAACTATCACATCCGCGTGGACGAACGTCTTCAACTACGTCCACCAGTACTACCTAACGATGCAGACAACCCCCCAGGGCACAGGAACTACTGCACCCACATCCGGATGGCAGAACGCCACCACAGTAGTACAGATTCAAGCCATAGCAAACGTAGGGTACAACTTCACACTGTGGAGTTGCACGGGAACAGGTTGCTACAGTGGAACAGATATTGTGGCAAACATAACGATGAGCAGACCTATCACTGAAACAGCTATCTTCGGAAGCCCAGTGGTCGTGGTAACCTTTGACGTGAACGGTGTGGGACCGGAATCAACTAGCATCATACTAACCATCGATGGAACACCATACATTCTCTCACAGCTTCCACAGAACTTCACGTGGGCGCCCGGTGTGACACATGACATTGTGGCAACGAATCCGCTCCCGACAGGTTCGGGAATACAGTACATCTGGACAAGCTGGACCAACGGAGATGGACTAACAGGACCAATAGGAGCGTACACCACACCGCCCAGCCCAATAACGGTCACCGCCAATTACGCGAAACAGTACTACCTAACGATGCAGGTCACCCCACCGGCTTCGGGAACCACTGCTCCCACGTCGGGATGGAGAAACGTTGGCACGGTGGTCCAGATCTCAGCCTCGGCAGGGTTAGGTTACACGTTTGCGTCATGGATTGGAAGCGGTGTAGGAAGCTACACGGGCAGCAGCAACCCAGCAAACGTCACAATGACAAGTCCGCTCATAGAAACAGCTAATTTTGGACTCGCTCCTGTCACGATAACCTTCCAACGGAATGGCGTTGGTTCGGATGCGGTTGGCACAATCCTAACCATTGACAGTACACCTTACACGTACGCACAGTTCCCAATGAATTTCTCATGGGTACCCGGAACAGCCCACAATGTTGCAGCAACCAGCCCTGTCCCTGCGGGAACCGTTAAGCAGTATGCTTGGCTGGGCTGGACGAATGGAGATGGCTTGGGAAGCCAGATCGGAATATACACCACGCCCAATTCCGCACAGATAGTCACAGTAAACTACAACACACAGTATTACCTGACAATGCAGATTAACCCAACGGGTGGCGGCACGGTCATACCCGACTCGGGATGGCAGAACGCAGGCTCGCTCGTGCAAGTCTCAGCCATAGCGGCTGGCGGTTACACTTTCACATCGTGGACCGGAAACGGCCCCGGCAACTACACGGGCACAAACAATCCAGCAACACTCACAATGAACGGACCAATCACTGAAACAGCAAACTTCGAAAAGGTCGTTCTGATAACCTGGCACCTGAACGGCTTGAGTTCGGACGCCAGCGGCACAATCCTGACTATCGACGGCGTAACGTACACGTACTCACAATTCCCACAAACATTCTCATGGGTGACCGGGTCAACGCACAGTGTCACCGCATCGACACCCATCCTGTCAGGCATAGGAAAACAGTATGTCTGGTTGAACTGGACAAACTGGAGTCTACCCACTCCGTCAGGCATGTACACCGTGCCCGCCAGCGCTACAACGGTCACTGCGAACTATGGCGCACAGTACTACCTAACGATGCAGGTCAGCCCAATGAGCTCCGGCACAACCAACCCAACCTCAGGCTGGGAAGCGGCCGGCTCGGCGGTACAGATTTCAGCCACGCAGGCCGACCAGTACGTGTTCTCGTCATGGACTGGAACCGGCACAGGAAGCTACTCAGGCATAAGCAACCCGGTGAACATTCAAATGGGCGGCCCGATCACGGAAACAGCAAACTTCACACCCATAATCGGGATCACGTTCCAGCTGAGCGGCGTTAGCTCATCAGCAACTGGCACCATACTGACCATTGATGGAACTCCGTACACGTACACCCAACTACCGAAGACATTCCAGTGGGTGCAAAACTCACAGCACAGCATCGTAGCAACAACTCCCCTTCCTTCGGAGACCGGAAAACAGTACCGCTTCAACACGTGGACAAACGGAGACGGACTGTCAGGACCCACAGGTACGTACATCACACCCGGCACCTCACAGACCGTCACGGCAAACTATGTTACCCAATACTACCTGACAATGCAGGTCATCCCAACAGACGCAGGCATCACGGTACCCTCATCAGGATGGTACGATGCAGGTGCACTGGTACAGATCTCAGCCGGAGCTTACGGTGGCTACATATTCAACAGTTGGACGGGAACTGGACTGGGCAGCTACACTGGGACCAGCAACCCGGTAAGCATCACGATGAATGCAGCCATCACCGAAACCGCAAATCTCATAGCGGTCGTTCAAATAACCTTCCAGCTAAGCGGCATCGGCTCAGACGCCAGCGGCACCATACTCACAATTGATGGCGTGCCGTACACGTACATTCAACTACCAAAGTCGTTCCAGTGGGCACCCCAATCAACTCACAACGTTACAGCGTCAACTCCTGTCTCAGCAGTGCAGTACAAGCAGTACACGTTCAGCGCGTGGACGAACGGTAACGGGCTGACCGACCCGTCAGGCACGTACACGGTTCCGAGCAGCTCACAAACCGTCACAGCAAACTACAACACTCAGTACTACCTGACGATGCTAGTCAACCCCTCGGGTACAGGTACAACTGTTCCAATCTCCGGATGGCAAGCGTCCGGCACATCGGTGCAACTCTTGGCCAACCCGAACAGTGGATGGCTGTTCATGAACTGGACCGGCAGCGGCCTAGGCAGCTACACTGGAATTAACAACCCGGTGAACATCACGGTAAGCGCACCAATCACGGAAACCGCAAACTTTCAATCAATAGTCGCAGTAACCTTCCAGCTGAGCGGCGTCAGCTCAGACGCAACTGGCACAGTAATCACCATCGACAGCGTACTGTATGGATACTCGCAATTCCCCAAGACCTTCCAGTGGGCAACTTACACACAGCACAGCATCACAGCAATCACTCCCACACCGGCAGGAGCAGGCAAACAGTACACGTTCATCAGCTGGACCAATGGGGACGGCCTATCAGGCCCATCGGGAACGTACACTACACCCTCCATCGCACAGAACGTCACAGCAAACTACAACACCCAATACTACCTCACAATAATGATTAGCCCAACGGACGCAGGCACAGTCACACCCAGTTCAGGATGGCAAACCATTGGCACAATCGTACAGATCCAAGCAGCAGAGAACTTAGGCTACACGTTCGCGTCATGGACTGGAACTGGCTCCGGCAGCTACACGGGCAACAACAACCCATCGAACATTACAATGAATGGTCCAATCACAGAAACCGCGGGCTTCGGCAGCGGCGTCCAAGTGACGTTCCAGATAAGCGGGGTTAGCTCCGACGCTCAGGGCATTATCCTCACGATCGATGGCACTGAGTACAACTACACTCAGCTCCCACAGGCCTTCACGTGGACCTCAACCTCACAGCACTCCGTGTCCACAGCAGTTACAATACCCGCAGGATCCAGCAAACAGTACTCTTGGTTGGGGTGGACAAACGCAAATGGCCTGTCGGGACCATCAGGAACATACATAACCCCCAACACTTCACAGATCGTTGTGTCAAACTATGTCTCCCAGTTCATGACTACCATCTCAGTGAACCCGCCAGGTGGCTCCAAGGGCACCACGACCCCTACGCCAGGAACTTACTGGTATCCACAGAGCCAAACTGTGTACGTGTACGCGAACGCAACACAGAGTAACCACCTCCAGTACTGGAGCTTAGACGGACAGAACGTTGGTGACGTGAACCCGTACCCTCTCGTAATTGATAACTCACACGTGATCACTGCCAACTTCGAAACGGCCCCGCCAACGATCATAATCACGTCAAACCCGGCTGGGTATGGTGGCTTCATTGCGGTTGATGGCCAGAACATCACAACACCCCAAGCGTACACTTGGATGGTTGGTGAAACCCACACGATCTCAGCAAACAGCCCGGCCAGCTGCGGCCCTGGCTGCAGAGCCGTCTGGCAGTCATGGTCTGATGACGGTGCTCAAACCCACATCATCACTGTACACAGCCTGAGCGAAACCTACACTGCAAACTACAACCTGCAGTACAGCCTCACGATGCTTACACAGGATGGGTTGGGAACAACAAGTCCGGCCAGCCCCGGTGAATACTGGTACGCGATCGGAGCGAACATCCAAGTGACGGCAACGCCGGCTGATAACTGGCTCTTCGATCACTGGCTGCTTGACGGCGCCCCAGGAGGCAGCGCGAACCCGTTACCCCTAACAATGAACAACCACTACGCGCTCCAAGCAGTCTTCGTGGAACAAGGCCCACACGAGATGTACCTATCATCCAACCCACCTGGCCTGAACCCACAACCTTCCGCACAACCACCGGGACCATTCTTCGCAGCGGGCACATCAGTAAATGTAACAGCCCCAACAGTCCAAGACTGGGCTTTCCAAAACTTCAAGGCCTACGACTCGAACGGTAACACGCTCACGTACACACAGAACGGCAACCAGATGACCTTCACCATGCCCTCGAGCGACGTGTACATTCAGGCAGAGTACAAGTTCACTGGTAAGTCACCAGCAGGCGTGGCCATACCTGCATACGACCCAATCGTCACAACCATAGCCGCGCTGCTGATTCTCTCAACGGCCATACTTCTTGAGAAGAGAAGACAGAAACGCGCTGCCATAAACTCTCCACACAACGGGTGGGAGTCCATCGAGCGAACATGAAACCGCTACTGAAATGCTACGTGGTGCTCAGCTACGTGATCGGCACCGCCCTCCTCTACTTCACAAACCAAGCGAGCAGGTACATAGCCGAACCATATGCCTACCTGTCATGGCTGATCATCAAACCGTTCACAACGGTCTACCTGTTCGGCTCAACCATGATAGTGAATGGTATTCCGGTGATCTTTGAGGACATCTGTACAGGGGTCTGGCTGATAGGCTTGGCCGCCATGTTCTTGTGGCTGCGCGGCTCATCGAAGCTCACAATTGTAGTGGGACTCGTTGGACTGTTCGCACTAAACACCCTCAGGATCGCCCTCGTCGTTCTGGCATTGCAAAGCTATGCCTTCCCCATCGCAGCCACCTTCCATGACATCTTCTATGCCATCTTCACCGGTACAGCCGTAATGATCTCACTGTACGGAGCATGGCCTCTTCTCAACGAAAAAAAAGTGCCTCAAACAAAAAAATGATCACGTCTCCTTTAAAAGAAGAAAAAAGAGGTTTTACTGTGAACCCGTTGCCTGAAACGAAACTGGTCATGAAGAGAATTTCAGTGCTTCGCTTCGGACTAATCCTAGGCTCAATATACGCTGTTCTTTACTTGATCGCAGGCATCGTGTGGACGTTCGCTGTTTTACCCTCACTTTCACCATTACTCGCAGCAATCCCCGGAGCTAGTGAGATGGGTTTAGCCGGATTTGACATGCTGGGTGCACTAGCCGTCATCCTATTTCCAATAATAGGCTTCATTGGTGGGCTCGTGTCTGGAGCCGTTCTCGCACTTCTCTACAACCTAGTGAGCCGCAGGCTCGGTGGGTTCATCATAACAGTCGATGAGACTGCTTAACTCTTCACTGAAGAAACTGGCTCCTTTTAAAGAAACATGTGAAAAATCAGATTCTCCTTTTTCGTCATCGTCTTTAAAACACTCAACTGAAGCTTAGTTGACTGAGTCTTGACCCGGATTAAAGCAGTCGCATTTATTCTCTTACTCTCACTCGTAGTTGTGTCCGCTAGCCCCCTTGGGCCAGCGTACGGTGACGATACTACTTCTTCACCTCGAGTCGTCATCGGTTTCAAACCGTCCGTACAGCTAGCTCAATCACAAGTCATGAGCTTCATCGTTGCTCACGGCGGCGGCAACCTAAAGTTCATGAACTGGGCGCTCGGGTTCATCGTTGTCTCAACCAACAATCCAAGCACCTTCATAGCGTCCGTTTCACAGGACTCATCAGTTAAGTACGTGCACACGGTGAGCTACATGGAGGTAACCTCAACACCCAACGACCCGTACTTCTCTCAACAATATTTGAGTCTCATGCGCGTTCCTCAAGCATGGGATACCGTTACCGGCAACCCGGCAGTCATAGTTGCCGTCGTTGATACCGGTGTCGATTACAACCATCCCGACCTTGCAGGCAATATGTGGACCGCACCTGATGGAAGCCACGGCTGGGACTTTGTCAACAACAGTAACAACCCAATGGACGATTTCACGCCGGACGGACACGGGACCGACGTGGCAGGTGTGATAGCTGCCACTATGAACAATGGCATCGGGATCGCCGGGGTAGCCCAAGTAAAGGTCATGGCCATAAAGGTCTGCGGTGGGGACGGTTACTGTGCAGATTATGCCATCGCAAGCGGCGTTCAGTGGGCGGTTGACCATGGTGCACAAATAATCAACCTCAGCATTGGAGGTAGCGCAAGCTCAACGATCTATGATAGCATGAAGTATGCTGCTGATAGAGGTGTGCTTCTAGTTGCCTCCGCCGGCAACTGTAATCACGGCCCGATCATGTACCCGGCCGCGTACAGTGAGGTCATAGCAGTCACGGGCACGAACGTTGACAACGGAAAAATTTCTGACGTGTCCTGCATTGGCCCTGAGGCTGAACTGTCCGCTCCGGTGATTGCGATGACAACATACACCAATGGAGGATACGGTATTAGAGGCGGAACCTCGTTCAGTGCACCGTACGTTAGCGGCATTGCTGCACTCGTTAAGAGCCACAACACGGGACTGACGGGCCCGCAGGTTCGAAGCCTCCTCGACACCACGGCAGTCCAAGTTGAGGGTTCCGGACGAAACGTCTACTACGGTTATGGTCGAGTGGACGCGTACTCGGCCGTTCTGGGACAGACGCCCACACCCGACTTCGCAATAAGCACCTCCCCCCCATCGGTGAGCATTGCCAAGGGAACCTCCGGCAGCATCACCATCATCGTAGCTTCACTCAACGGTTTTTCATCATCGGTGAGTTTCACCGCAACGAGTATCCCCCCTGGAACCACTGCATCATTCCTACCGAACCCTGCTACTCCCTCGAGCGGAGGTTCAACGCTCTCAACGATGACCCTGAGCGTTGACCAATCCGCACAAGCTGGCAGCTACACGGCCATAATAACTGGCACCAGTGGTAGCCTCAGCCACTCGACCACGCTTGCACTATCGATAACGGGTGCAGCAACAGTTCAAATCACCTGGCAACTGAATGGCGTCAGTAATGACGCAACGGGAAACATCATCACGATCAATGGCGTGGGCTACACATACTCAAACCTACCCAAAACCTTTAGTTGGGTTGCGGGTTCAACGTACACTGTTTCAGCAACTCCAACAGTCACAGCGAGCACAGGCAAGCAGTACCCCTTCTCATCATGGACAAATGGGGGTGGACTGTCCGGAGTGTCAGGCACCTATGTGACTCCCTCATCAGCCCAAACAGTAACCGCAAACTATGTCACACAATACTACCTAACGATACAGGTCAACCCCTCGAACGGTGGTTCAGTATTCCCCAACTCAGGCTGGCAAAACGCAGGCATGATGACACAAGTAACCGCCTCAGCAGCTTACGGATGGCGATTCACAGGATGGACCGGTAGTGGGTCAGGCAGTTACACCGGCTCAGGCAATCCCATTAGCCTAACAATGAACGCTCCAATCACCGAACTCGCAAACTTTGCAAGCACACAACCCACAAAGGTCACAATGACCGTTAGCCACCAAATCTCCGGTGGAGGGTCAGGATATTCTGCACCCACATTTAACTACATACAGGACGGTGCAAGTAAACAGTATGTTCTTACATCATCACCTGTCGGAATTCAAGTGGACGATAGCAGTGCCTGGTCGGTTACGAACCCTCTCTTTGGATCCAGCTCATCTGAGAGATGGTATTCGAGTCAGCAATTGAGCGGGCAGTCTTCAGCACAAACGATCATCTTCTTGTTCCAACACCAGTACTTGCTGACAATTTCTGTCACCCCGTCAGGTAGAGGTACAACTAGCCCCAGCACGGGCGCGTATTGGTATGCCTCAGCACAATCTGTCTCCGTCATGGCCCTGCCCCTTGGCAGCTATACTTTTGACGTTTGGACCCTTGACGGCACCCCCGTGGGTTCACCAAACCCTTTCTCAGTGAGCATGAACGGACCACACTCGTTAACTGCTAACTTCAAATCCCCCACCGTAATGTACATGGTCACTTTCTATACGAACACTGGAAGCGGCAGCATCACCGTCTCCAGCATTGGCACATACTACAATGGTCAATCGGCACAGTTCAGCACTGGCTCCTACACGGTTTCCGCTACTCCTCCCACCAATTACTCCTTCCAATCCTGGTCAACCACAGGTAGCACTTCAATGAACGGAAACACCATGTATGTGTCTGGTGACGGAACGCTAACCGTCAACTTCCAACCAAATCAGCCAACCCAGTACACCATCACCGTTAACACCAACCCGCCAGGGCTTGACAACCCACAGGGAGGAGGAACATACAATGCGGGCACAACCATCACGATAAGCATCAGCGCGGTGACTGGGTACACATTCCAGCAGTGGAACCGTGACGGCCAGTACTACACCAACGCCATGAGTTTCACCTATCCCGTCGACGTGTCACGCACGTTCACAGCCGTCTTCCAAGCGATTCAGCCAACCCAGTACACCATCACCGTTAACACCAACCCGCCAGGGCTTGACAACCCACAGGGAGGAGGAACATACAATGCGGGCACAACCATCACGATAAGCATCAGCGCGGTGACTGGGTACACATTCCAGCAGTGGAACCGTGACGGCCAGTACTACACCAACGCCATGAGTTTCACCTATCCCGTCGACGTGTCACGCACGTTCACAGCCGTCTTCCAACAGACACAACCAACATCAACGGTAACAATATATGCGAAGAATTCCATTACGGGCACTCCGATAGGTAGCGTCGTGGTTATCCTTGCAGGCCAAACCGCACAGACAGACACGGCCGGTAAAGCTCAATTCACAGGCGTTGTACAAGGCACGTACACCCTCTCAATCACATCATATGTTACCAGCGGATGCGCGGAATACACCTTCAGTAGTTGGAGCGATCAGACGTACCAAAATCCAAGACAGATAAGTATTTTGGGCACTACAACTTTAACTGCCGCATACGTTAAGTCAAGCGGCTTCACAGTAACCGTCTATACAAAAACAATAGGCGGCACGCCTATAAGCGGGACCTCCGTGACTCTGTCAAATTCGAATTCGCAAACCAAAACCACAAACACTGATGGATCAGTCACGTTTACGTGCGTTCAGCGATCAAATACTTATACTCTCTCTGTCTCAACTCAGGTGGGACCTGGAAGCGCGTACTCTTTCAGTTATTGGACTGACAACTCAAACGAGAAAGTCATAAGAATCGTCCCAATGTTGGGTCCAAGCGATCCAACATATGAAGCTCGCTACACAACTGGCCCCTTACAGGTTACGATGAACGTGAGCTATCAAGTCACCGGTGGAGGAAACGTTTACTCATCACCTGCCATCTACTACTTGAGCAATGGAATTAGCATGCAATACACTCTTACACAAACTGCTGCACTAATCACTGTTGACCAAGGTACTCAATGGTCAATTTCACCGAACCCACTGAGTGGTTCAAGCCTGTCTGAACGGTGGTACTCAACCCAGCCCTTGAGTGGAGTAGCATCAGCGACAACAATTACATTCGTCTTCCAGCACCAATTCTACTTGACAATGCAGGTTAATCCAACGGCGGGAGGCAACATCTCACCAAACTCGGGCTGGCAGAACACAGGAGCATCTCTGCAAATATCAGCCTCACCGGCAACTGGTTACACGTTTATGTCTTGGACAGGGGCAGGCTCAGGCAGTTTCACAGGAAAAAGCAATCCAACATACATAACCGTCAATGGACCAACCATCGAAACAGCAAACTTCCAGACCACACAACCCACCGTATACATGATAACTGTAGGCACAAGCCCAAGCGGGCTTGACAATCCACAAGGAGGCGGCACCTACTACGCCGGCTCATCCGCCACGATCAGCGTCGGCTCAGTAAGCGACTACACCTTCGTAAAGTGGCAGAAAGACGGCATCGACTACTCAACACAAACCTCGTTCAGCTACACAGTCGACACATCACACACTTTCACAGCCATCTTCCAACCGAACTCACCGAACCAGTACACGATAACTGTAGGCACAAGCCCAAGCGGGCTTGACAATCCACAAGGAGCAGGATCCTACAACCAAGGCACATCCATCACGATCAACGTTGGTTCAGTAAGCGGCTACTCCTTCGTAAAGTGGCAAAGAGACGGCATCGACTACTCAACACAAACCTCGTTCAGTTATACAGTCGACGCATCACACACTTTCACAGCCACCTTCCAACAAACACAACAATCACACTATGAAATCACGGTGAACACGAGCCCCTTTGGGCTTGATGGTCCATGGGGCGGAGGAACCTTCGCGTCGGGTGCACTTACAATGATAGGTATTAACGAGGATGTGCCGGGCTACACCTTCCAGAAATGGCAGAAGGATGGTGTTGATTACACAACAGATAGAACGTTCCAGTACACGGTTGACATGGACCACACGTTCACAGCTATATTCCGGCAACAAGGCACATCCATCACTACGGCAGACAGCCACTGCCCGGCCCCTACATATTCGTTACGTACATGGACGATAAACCAGTACAGCTATGACACCGTTCGCTTCCCGCAAGGACAATTCTATTGCGGCGGTTCGCTTGGGAGCATAGCATCGTATTCAGACGTAAACTTTGACTGGAACTGGGGCTGGGGCACTACCACTCATTCCCCTGGAAACCCACAGCTATCGCGGAACCCTCTAATCGCTCTAACTCTGGGAAGAAGCATGTACTTCCCGGGAGGAACATACGTCTTTACCCTTGGTGCAGATGACGGTGCGGACCTGTTCATAGACGGACAAAGGATCATTCATTTCAACAATGAGAATGGTAGCTACCGGGCTAAAACCGTAATATGGACTGGGCAGGGCCATCACAACGTCGCAATAGTGTATCACAACAACATCCTCACTGCTCACCTGTCATTCAACTGCCAAGAACAAACACAGGACGTCGTATCACCGAACATATACTTCACTGCAATGGAACAAGAAAAACTGAGTATACCTATCTGGAAAGAACTGACTCTGGCGTGAGCTCAGACAACACCTGTTTTGGTTGAAGCGTCTGATTGGTCAGCACCGTTCCTTGTGTGAACGACTTCACCGGGCAAACAATTTTCCCTTCCTCAAATGCTGTCTTCCACTGATCTCCTAATGCGATGATCGCGTATAGGGCAGTTGTCACCGCATTTGCTTTGCGCACTATCCCCTCGAGTGCTATCTGAGTTGCACCGTCCGATAGAATGTCAGTAATTATCAGGACGTTGTCCGTTTTCTTCAACTCCCTCTTGGGAAAGTACAGTGTTTCAACATGAAGGTTCGCGGACGGAATAACCGACTCGATATAACTCTCCGAAGTCATAAACTTCGACGTATCCGCGATGGCAAGTGGCACATAGAGTCTCTGGCTTACAAGGGTGGCAAGAGGCACAGCTGTCCCTAAAAGGGTTAACACTTTTGTAACTGACTTGCCGGCGTTTACGTGGATCGTATCGCGTGCAATGAATGATAGAAGGAAGGGGTTTCGGTTCGCCTGCAAAACTGCTCCCGCCCCCGCCTCTCCCAGCCTGTTTGAGATGTCGGATGACGCTTTTAGGACATCCATCAAGACTGCCCGCAGTTGGTCGGATCGCTCAGGTGACGGTAGAACGTGCCCCTTTATGTACCGCGCAAGCACGGTCTGTTCTGTACTGAGAATCCTGCTCAACTCCTTGTAGGTGAGATACTGCTTTGCCAAGTTGAGAAGCTCAATGACATCGAGGCGGTCCCTCAATCTATCTATGTGCGACATCTTTCCACCAGTGTGCTTGAACTTGACAGTTAAAAATGATGTAAAACCAAAAACCCACAAACTCGAAGTCATCGAAAAAAGGTCAAACTCTCGTTTTGAAGGTACCTCCCTTTTTAGGCAAGCATAGAACTCTTCTTTGATGACAAACCTGTCAATGTGAGTAGCATGATGCCTCATGACCTGCGCACTGTCATAGAACACAATGCTGTCTGGTTTGTGCAGGATGAAAAAGTGCGCTGGGCACCTTCCCAACAGGTGCTGACTACACCCCATGGAGTGGTTGCTGCACTGGTAAGAGAAGGCTTCATAGTGCCGAAGGTCTTCGTACACACCGTCCAAGAGAGGGTTGCACGTACGAACACTAAAAATATGACACAGTCCTCTCACACGTTGGTGACAGCAGTTAAGATTTACTCCCTTGGTTCGAGGATGGTGACGGTTACTGCACATGAGACGCCTCACATTGAGGACTCAGAGTTTCAACGAAGAATCTCCGAGGTTGTAGGAGAAACCGTGAACGGGAACAAGATTCATGCCCGCAGAATACTTGGCAGGTGGAGCTTTTTCACACAGAACGGCCGGTGGTACAAATTCAAGATGTGGTGGAGAACAAGCACATGACCATAACAACAACCATAGTGACAACTGCGGGAGGTGTGCGCATAGTCACCGACCGAAACGAAGCATGGTTCATACAGGGCGACCGAATACGCTGGATTCCCGCCCAGGAAATGATGAGAAATCCAGACAGGATAGTGAACGCTCTGGCAAAGACGGGGTACACCCTGCCCTCCGGTTTCACTGGAACAGAACTAACACACGAGGTGCTCCTGGCCATAATCAAGAAAAGACTTATCCCCATAGAGAAACGGCCGAGACGACATGGAAACAAAAAACTCTCACCAACCGAAATCCTGACCACGATAAAACAAGAGGCCACAGTAGCAAAAAGACAAGTGATGCCTGAAGACATAAGTGCCATATTCAAAAAAGTCCGGATCGGCGGAAAAATACCCTCACTAGAAACTTTCCAAACAGAAGCCCAATCACGCTTCCCTTCCAAAAACACGAAAGCTTAAATCACACGGTTACCCCTTTCTGGCCAAAAGGGTAAGCTCATGAACATCAGTGAAGAGTACGCGCTTCTTGTCAGACAGCTTGTATCTAACGGGTGGCAGCTTGACAAGGACGCTTCCAATCTCCTCAAAAACATCGATTGGGAAACCCTTTCCCCTAGCGATCTGGTAGAACAACTAATCACAGAAGCAGAAAAACAAGCATTGAAACTGCGTGTGGTTGACAAAAACATAGTGACGACCGTTCTCAACAGCACACTCCCCCCCACTCCAACCCCCCAAACCCAACCTGACCATGAAACAACCTTGCCTGAAGAGAAAAAAGAACCCCCGCCACTCCCTCAACCATCGCCTCCAGAAAACATTCCACAAACGAGCAGAACAGAAACAGAACCAAAATCTGGCCCCGTCGAGAAAGAGTCATCCATGACGGTGCCAGTGCCAAGTCTCTCTTCAGAGCCTCCTCGACCAGCACCAAGCCTTCCTCCAGAAGCCACTCGGTCAACTCCTGAACTAACTCTCAGTTCGCCCTCTGAACCTCAGTTACCACAGGCAACGCAGTCTGTTGGAACCATATCCCCGTTTGCGGCGGGAATAGAGAGCAGGGTTAAGGTCATAAAGGATCCGTCGAACATTCAAAGCTTTGGCGTATCGGTCAACGAATTTCACTCGTACTTTCAGAACCGTTTTGAACAGTTGAGAAGAATCTTTCAGGAACGCCCGGATGGACGAGCAATACACACGCTCTCTGATTGTCTCGCAGCGAAATCCGGCATGAAGATGAAAGTCATTGTGATGATAATGGACAAGCGGGAGAGGGAGGACCGCCTCTTTCTCACAGTTGATGACCTAAGCGACAGTGCAACTGTCCTCGTTGACGCGAAGCGAACCCCACAGGCCTATGAGACTGCTGCGATGGCCCCGCGTGACCAGGTCGTGTGCATTGAGGCAGCGAAGAGCAGTAGAGGCGACCTTCTGATCGCGGAGACAATCATACTACCTGACGTTCCGGATAGAAAACCAAAAACGGCTGATGAAGAAATCTACGCGGCCCTTCTGTCAGACATACACGTGGGGAGCAAAAAATTCTTGGAGGACACCTTCAATCGCGTGATCCTGTGGCTGAACAGAAAAACAGGTAACTCCCAGCAGGTGAACGTAGCGGGCCGAACAAAGTATGTCATCATAGCAGGAGATCTCATAGATGGCATCGGAGTGTACCCGGGACAGGAAAAAGAGTTGCGCATCCCCGACATCTACGAGCAGTACACGTACGTGGCAAAATTCATCAGTCAGATCCCGGACTACATGGAAGTGATAATCATCCCGGGCAACCACGATGGCGTGAGGCAAGCCCTTCCTCAACCAGCAATCCTCAGAGACTTCGCTGAGCCCGTGTACGAGGCGCGAAAGATAATCTCACTCGGTAACCCCGCAGAGGTGGAACTCCACGGCGTTCATTTCCTGTTACACCATGGCCGCAGCCTAGAAGACATACTGACCAGCGCTCCAGGCATGAAGTTCGAGAGACCAGAAAAAGCAATGAAATTACAGCTGAGATGCAGACACCTCGCACCGGAGTACGGCAACCGAACCTCCATCGCACCAACACAGACTGACCACCTGATAATTGAGAAACCACCAGACGTGTTCCAGTCAGGACACATCCACGTGTACGCACAGGAAAGCTACCGCGGAACACTCATAATAAACTCGGGAGCATGGCAAGGAGAAACCGACTACCAGCGCCGCATCGGACTAAAACCCAACCCCGGCATACTCCCCATCGTAAACCTGAAAACCCTGAACTTGAGCGCAATTAACTTCAATCAGTGACCTGTTCCTTTTGGGAACCCGCAATTTTGAGCACACGCTTGCAGTCCGGGCACAGTCTAAGCGCGCCCGGTGGACTCAATGGTTTTTCACCATCATGAACAAGCCTGAAAGTTTGTGCGTTCGGATGCAAACATGTCTCATTCTCACTTTTTTCCAAAGACCATCCCTATGACTCTTTTTCAAGGAAGAGTATTTTAAGGTTGCGCCAGAAACCTAAGGATCCCCTGCATGGCATGCGGGAGGGTTCGCTTTTTGCGTACCATTACGTATCATTGTTGATGTGTGATGGCGTAGCACTTGCGTCCCCGCCACCATAAGTTGGTAGCGCCGGCTTAACCCCGTTGCCGGTAGCCTCCAGATTTTCACTGGGTTCCCTGCCCTTTCGCACCCAATCACAGCCACAGAGGCTCAGAGGTGTCAATGCTGAAGCGGGGTGTCCTGTAAAGACGGCTGTGTCTTGGCTGTTCAGTTTCGTTTCCATGCTGCCTTTCCTACAGGGTGGCTCCATGCGTGGATCCACTGAAAAGCCGTGACCATAAATTGATGCCCATACGTACAGCACGGACACCTTGTGCTTTACCCCTTCATTCTTGACGGTGATTTCTATCGGGTCTTCAAGTTTCTCACTGTGACCGTAGGCTCGTCGCCCGATGCAGAAGGCCGCTGCTTCGTGTATTGACAGGCCATACTGTTTCCGGTATTTCAGGTTGCCGATCTTTGAGGTGTATGCCGGGTTGACTGTGATTACCGGCAGTTGTTTCTTCCAGCACTGCATCGTCAGAGTCTCAGCAAACTTCTTTCGAACGAACGCGTAGATAACCCTGTTGGCTCTGTGTCCGAAATCTCTTCTATTCCTCATGTCGAGTTTTTCAATCGCGAACGCTTCTGCGCCAAGCCCGCTAGCCCACACCATGATCTCTGCAACTAGCTTTCCAACCGCGTCGTTTCGCTTGTTGGCTGAGGCATAGATCAGCCGGTCATTCCTGAAAAACCTGTGGGCAAACAGGTTTCCGTCTCTGCTGACTAAGGCTACTGCGAAACCACAAGGGTTGCTGTCGATGGAACAGACCCGCTCCGGCACGTGGTTGAGCTGCGGCAGGTCTATCTCGAAGCTCACTCGAACTAGGAATCTTCCTTTCTCCTTGATCATTCTGACTGAGTATGCTCTGCCCGAGGTTTGCAACTGGTCCATGGTGACTCTGAACTTCTCGTTCACTCTGAGATTGAACCACCGTCTAACATTCTTGACGCGGTAGGTTCTGCCTTTTGCTCGGCGCGGCTCGGCCTGCTGTGGAATGTTGATGCCCACTCGGTCACTGTCTATTCGAATGTTGGCGTTGCCATGCTGGTTTGCCTGCCCTATCGAGTAGACCTGGCTGTTCCTAGCGCGCCTCCACTCTTGAAGACTTGTCTTTCCTCCCGCTCTCCGGACGAACAGTTTTCTGCTGCCGAAAACTACTTTTAGCGTTGTGTCACCGGTAGCGAGTTTTTGCAGAATACCCCGTTTCTTTTTCAGCTTCTCGAGTTGACTCTCAAGCTTCTTCGGCCTGCGCGAGGCTTTCGCGAGTCTCTTCTCCAAGTCGCCCACCTTATCGTTGACGTCAGTGAGATAAAGCAAGATAAGCTTGTGTTGGCTTTTGAGCTCGGCCTGAGCGTCTCGGGCAGCGTGTTCACAGTAGCGCCAGTTCAGCGCTAATCGTGACAGACCTTCCAGCTGATGAACCGCCTTTTTGACTGACGCCCCCTCCAGTAACCTATTGAGCGCAGTGCGTTTCCCGGAGCAGTATCTCTCCATCAACCAATCAATGGATTGCTCGTCCTCGAGCGACAGACCGAAGAGCTCTCCGTACTCAAACGTGAACTGCACCCCTTCCCAACCTCTCCCCAGTAACCCCTGCTCGTTCGTGTAGGACCCGTTGACTCCCGTCACATTTAAACGTGCCGAATAACACGGAACGCGTCGAACGACACACAACGGCACGCAAAAAATGGAACTAGTCAGAATGCTCTGTCAATCGAACGCGTAGATCATCTGCACGTTGACTGTGTACTGCAACTGTCCCGGCATAACCGGCGCTTCCGACGTGGGAGTTTGGCTGAGGGTCATTCGTGTCGGTTCATAGTAGTACCCTATGCTAACTGAAAGGGGCCCAACGAGTTTGGTTCCCATTGCCCCTGTGATCGTTGTAGCCTTGGTACTTGCGTCCTTCACTGCCAGGTTGAGAGCCGTGGTCTGTGCCTGCTGTTCTTTGTCCGCTGAGAGACCGAAGTAGATTCCACCCACTTCATTCGCGCCGTGGGATATCGCTAGATCCAGCATTTTTCCCATTTGCGTCAGGTCGTTCACTGTGACACTGATCGTGTCCTTTGCCTGGTACCGTTTCTGAAAGGGTAGGCATTGTTGTGCATCAACCTTTCATTCGGAGCGTTGGTTGGCTCTGTCCAGCCTGCTCTCCCGTTCCTGGGCTGATTGGGAGTGTGCAGGTATTCATTTTTCAACGCC
>Ga0315279_10003250_pt1 | contig 22973 bp, 17 predicted proteins | sample YL17G06_20_MG_FD_203694 | JGI IMG/M metagenome (GOLD analysis project Ga0315279, IMG submission 203694) | Sediment microbial communities from Yellowstone Lake, YNP, Wyoming, USA - YL17G06_20 | ecosystem: Environmental > Aquatic > Freshwater > Lake > Sediment | place: USA: Wyoming | collected... | reverse complement strand
TGGTGTGCATGTCGAGCACGCCAGCCTGCACGCCCCGCTCCTTCAGCCTGTTGTGGCCTCTATCGCCTGGCACACCATCGTGCCCGTGGCGACGATGGTAGCGTCGGAGCTCTCTCGCAGCGAGATCGCGCGCCCGATCTGGAAGGCGTAGGCCTCCTCGTGGACGGGCAGAAAGCCGCCCATGCGTATGTAGGCCGGGGCGGGAGCGTCGGGTGCGCGCGGCGCTGCCGCCCCTCCCCGTTCAGCCCGTGAGCAGTCCCTGCACGCGCATCATGAAGTCGTTGAGGTTGGCCGCGTACTCGGGCGAGCCCTCGATGCGCACGAAGCCCTTGGCGACGCCGTCGATGAAGCCGACCTCCTTGTTCATGATCGCCAGGGCGCCGTCGACGCCGTGGAAGCGCATCAGCACGAACGGCCGCCGGCGTGCGTACACGCCGCGCCCGGCCTTGCTCAGGCCGCCACGCACCCGCAGGTAGGCGGCGATGCCCTCAGGCTCCACCAGCATCTGGTAGACGCGCTCAGGCTGCTTCGATGTCCAGCTCGTCATCTCCGGGTCGCCGCCGTTGTTGTACTGGCTCAGGGCGGTCGTGATCATGTAGATCGTCATCTTCACCTTGAGACGGCGTTTGGCCGGGTCCTTCGGCTGCGCGTTGGGCAGCATCAGCTTGAGCGCCAACAGGAGCCGGACGACCTTGGCGACCAGCGCCAGCCTGCGGAGACCCTTGATGCCCGGCAGCACCGTCTTGCCGGCGAAGAAGTTATTGAGCTTCTGCACCGAGCCGAAGGTGAAGGTGACATCGGGCCGCTCGCAAAACCCCTGCTCCACGCGGAAGGCCGCCGACGGGGCGCCGGCCGCCGCTTCGTCCGGCGCGGCCGCCGGCTCACCGAAGACGAGGTAGGCGCCGAGCGGCTCGGGCGCGCCCTTGGCCACGAACTGGATGCGGGCGCGCACCCCCTCGAAGCGCTTCTTTATGCCGGGGTCGTCCTCGAGAATGACTTTCGCAACCGGTAGGGCGGCGCGCAGGAACAGGCGCGCCCGCAGCAGCTCGCGGTCGGGCGGGGCAGCCAGCGCGCCGGCCGCGGTCGTCGCAGCAGACTCGGTAGCCATCAGACCTCGTCCTCCCAGTCCTCGTCGGCCTCGTACTCCTTACCCAGCAGCGCCAGCACCCGGCCGGCGATGCCGTCCGTATCGATGCCGTAGTGGCTGTAGAGGTCCTCGGGGTAGCCGACCTCCGAGTAGCAGTCGGGCAGGCCGGTCTTGGCGAAGACGCACCCCTTCCCGCTCTGCGCGATCACGTCGGCGACGGCCGTGCCGAGGCCGCCGAGCACGTTGTGCTCCTCGACCGTGAGGATGCGCCGCGTGTCGGTCACGGCAGCCATGATCGCCTCCTCGTCGATGGGCTTGACGGTGTGCAGGTTGAGCACCCGCGCCGAGATGCCGTCGCGCTCCTTCAGGATCCTGGCGGCCTCCGCCGCGTGGTAGACGGCGACGCCGCAGCAGATGATGGTGATGTCGCTGCCGTCGGCGATCTGCACGGCCTTGCCGATCTGGAAGTCGTAGTCCTCGCTCGCGTAATGCAGCGGCTCGAAGCCGCGGCCGAGGCGGATGTACACGGGCCCGGGGACGTCCACAGAGGCGCGCACGGCGTTGGCCGTCTCAAAGCCGTCCGCCGGCACGATCACCGTCAGGTTGGCCAGGGCACGCATGATGGCGAGGTCCTCGGTGCAGTGGTGCGTGGTGCCCGCCTGCCCGAAGGAGATGCCGCCGTGGGTGGCGATGATCTTCACGCCGAGGTTCTGGTAGCAGATGTCGGTGCGCACCTGCTCGAGAGCCCGCATGCTGGCGAAGACCGCCATGGTGGAGACGAAGGGCAGCATGCCGGCCTTGGCCAGGCCGGCGGCCACGCCGAAGAGGTTCTGCTCGGCGATGCCGACGTTGACGAAGCGCTCGGGGAAGCGCTCGCCGAAGACGCCGATCTTGGTGGACTTGGCCAGATCGGCGGTGAGCGCCACGATGCGCGCGTCCTTTTCGCCCAGCTCGCAGAGGACGCGCCCGTAGATCTCGGCCTGCGTCATCACGTCGGCGTCGTAGACGGTCCAGGTGGTGCCGGTGACCTCAGCCATCACATACCTCCCGCGATCGATGCCTTGGCTCGCGCGGCCATGTCCGAGTCGACGCTGCCGTAGTGCCACTGCACGGCGTTCTCCATGAAGTCCACCCCCTTGCCCTTCACGGTGTGCGCGATGATCACCAGCGGCGCGCCCTCCGGCTGCTGGGCGGCCTCGATGGCCTCGCCGATCTGGGCGTAGTCGTGGCCGTCGATCTCCCGCACACCCCAGCCGAAGGCGCGCCACTTGTCGGCGAACGGCTCGAGGCCCATCACGTCCTCCGTCGGGCCGTCGATCATGAAGCCGTTACGGTCGACGATGGTGATGAGATTGTCGACCTTGTGGTGGTGGGCGGCCATGGCCGCCTCCCAGACCGAGCCTTCGTCGCACTCGCCGTCGCCGAGCAGGCAGTAGGTGAGCCAGCCCTTGCCCTGGAAGCGGGCGCCCAGCGCCATGCCGACGGCCATCGAGAGGCCGTGGCCGAGCGAGCCGGTGGAGGCGTCGACGCCGGGCACCTTCGCGCCGTCCAGGTGCATGCCGAAGGGCGACTTGAAGTGGTTGAACTCGTGCAGGAGCTCCTTCGGGAAGTAGCCGCGATCGGCGAGCACGGAGGCCAGTCCGACGCCGCCGTGCCCCTTGCTCAGCACGAAACGGTCGCGGTCCGGCCAGTCGGGCTCCTCAGGCCGGACCCGCAGATACTTGTAGTACAGGGCCGTGAGCAGATCGGCGGCGCTCAGCGAGCCGCCTATATGAGCGCCGCCCGACCACACGGTCACGTCGATCATCAGACAGCGCAGCTCTTTGGCCTTGGCCTGCAGGGCGCGGATCTCGTCGGGCGAGAGCGGCATCAGGTCACCTCCTCCACGGTCGGCTCGTTGGGCGCGGCCGGCGCCGGCCCGGGCTCTCCCCCCTCCTGGGCGGGCCGGTTGTCCCCAACACCGAGGCGGCTTCTCTTGTCCATAACGGCTCTTTCCGGCGAGCCTATTTTCTAGCCCTACCCTACACCAGAATGCGGCTCAATGCCAACAGGGGGATCGTGTGGCAGTCGCGCTTGTGGCGCGGCACGTACCTGATGGAGGTCATGGCGGGCACAAAGAGGACGAGAGCGAGCCTGTCAGAACCGACACCGGTTCGCGAAAGGAACGCACACTAAGTCGGCATCGTGCGGGGGACGAGCATGTGCGCCTACGCGTTCTCCGCACGTCGGTTTCACGTCGCGAGAATCATGCAGCGGGCGACCAGTCAATGCTCGACATAGCGGATTCCTTGAACGCCGCCGACTTCCGGCCTCGGTCGAAAAGGGGGCGGTTAATCTTCTCAAAGGCGACAGTGCGTGGGATGCTGGAGAACCCCGTCTACGTCGGAGACATTACCGATCACGGCGATGTGATTGGCCGGGGCCGTCACGAGCCCATCATCAGTCGGAAACTGTGGGAGAAGGTCCAACAAGTCCGTAACGAGCGAGCCCGAAGGCCCCAAGTGTACGGGGCACGCCCAAGGCGCCCCTACCTGCTTTCGGGTGTGGCCGTCTGCTCGGCGTGCCGGTTGCCCTTCTTGCGGTACCAGCTAAGTACGAGATCTATTTCTTTACAAACGTTCGATAAAAGGCATGGGACAATTTATTGAAACCGACAAAACGCTCCCAGAGCCCTTTACCGTGGAAGGTGTCGATTAGACCCTTCGCGCCGTCGTATTGGCTCTTTTCAAAGGGCTGCCACCAGAAGTTTCTTCGAACAAAGGGCATGGTGGCTAATAAGTCGTCCACGACAACTTGCGGCTGCGTCATTTCGCCGAAGCCGATATCCCCGTGCGTCCTGCCGATACCGCTCTCTTTGAATCCGCCCCAGGGCGTCTCGGCAAGACCGTGGGTCATCAAATGATCGTTGATGGCAATGGCGCCCGCCATGATCCTGCGACCAATCTGCACGGCCTTTTTCCTGTCTTTCGACCAGACCGAGCCGGTGAGACCGAGATTTGAATCGTTAGCGAGCGCAATCGCCTCGTCAATTGTCTCGAAGGGCATGACTCCGACAATCGGCCCGAAGGTCTCGTCTCTCATGGTAAGCATGGTATGGTTTACATCGGTTAGCACCATGCAGGGCATGAATTGCCCTTTTTTGTCCTCCGGAACCTTGGATTGTGCGAAGATCTTTGCGCCCTTGGCCAAGGCGTCGTCGATATGCTCTTGGACGGTCCTCATCTGCTTCCTGGTAGTCATGGCGCCGATGTCCGAGGTCGGGAGTGTTCCTTCGCCGACGCGGATCCCTTCGACCCGTTCCTTTAGTATTGCCAGGAACTCATGGTAGACTTTTTTGTCTACATAGATGCGCTCTACGCCGCCGCACGACTGCCCAGCGTTTTGCATGCCCGCCCAGACGGCGCCGCACGCGGCCCGATACAGGTCGGCGTCCTCGCACACGATCATCGCGTCGTTGCCGCCCAGTTCCAGCACTAGGGGAGTCAACCGCTCCGACGCCTTCTTCATCAGGTATTTCCCGACAGGAACGGAGCCCGTAAAGAACAACTTATCGACGCCCGCGTCGATAAACGCGTCTCCGGCCTTAGTCCCCGGCAGATTAACATAGGTAAAAACATGCTCGGGAAGGCCGGCGTACTCGATGCACGCCTTGAGCGCGTGTCCCACCACTTGCGTCTCCGATGCTGTCTTCAAAATAACCGTATTGCCCGCCAAAAGTCCCATGACCACTTCAGAGAAGGGAATTGAGAAGGGGTAGTTCCAGGGCGAAATGATGCACACCACGCCGTACGGGACCCGTACGATGCGGCTACGCTTGTACATCATCATTATGTTGCCCGTCTTGAGCTTTCTGTCCTTCAGAAATCTCGCGGCGTTTTTGCAGTAATATCCCGTCGCCAGCGCCGCCGGCGCTACCTCCGTAAACATGGCGTCGCAGATGGTCTTACCGTTGTCCTTCGATATTATCTCCGCTAGCTCCGTCGAATGTTTCTGGATGTATTCGGCGAATTTCATTGCGTATTTCATTCTGTTTTTGAGAGGCAGCGCCTGCCATGCGGGCTGAGCGAGCCGGGCGTTTTTCACCGCGGTCATCACGTCTTCGACAGTGTTGAGCGGGTATTCGGCGATCACCTCGCCCGTCGCGGGATTAGTGCAAACCGTCACCGCTGAAGACGTTGCCGCGCTTGAAGTCTGCATATCCATAATATGCCTCCCTAATACCTGGCGGTGCTGGCCTCTTCCTCCTCGCCCCCGCCGCAGCCAGCAAGGAGAGCGGCCAGCCCTGCGAGGGCCAGCACAAGAATGCCCAAGCGTCTCATGGCTTCCCAACTCCCTTCAGGCCAGCGCCCGCATCATGTCAGAACGTCTCGAAGGCGTCAAGGTGCCTGAACTTCTGACAAGTTCGGCCACCATCAAGGCATAGTGTGCTACGTGTCTTGGCGGAGCAGCCGCTCCCTTAGCTCCGCCACCCGCTCCTCATCGGGCTCGGGGAGTTCGGCCTCCACGTCCACGAAGCTCAGCAAGGGTTGGAGCGCGACCAGATCTTGGCGGGTCTTGTCGAGGGTTCTTCGCACTGCGGGCACGAGGGGGTCCTCGCCGTCGAACTCCTGGGCCACCTTATCGAGCACCGTTTCCACCGCCCGGAGCTCCTGCCAGCACCAGGGCACCCCTTCGCGAAGGCTCTCGGCCTGGGCAGCCGTCGCCTCGTCCCACCGCTCCCCCCGCTCGGTGACCCGGCGTCCGAGCCGTTCTTCCAGGAATCTCTGCATCGAGCTGATGGGCGATCCGGCGACGGCCTCCTGGGCGCGGAGGCGCTCCTTCTTGAGCGACTCCACCCCGTCCATCGGGTCATCGGGCAGCACGTCATACCGTCTTCCCCAGTCTGGACACACGGGCACCGGCTCGCCCAGCCAGTCGTAGAAGGAGCCGTTGTTGATCAGGAGGCCGCGCCCCCTGCGCTTGCCGGCTAGGGTGCCGTCTTCGGCCAGGCGCGTCAGCTCCCTCTTCTTCTCCGCGGGCAGCCGGTTCCAGGCCTTGTCGCTGACCGCCTGCTCGTGGTCCTCGCCAGCGACCATGTCCGTTTCGGTCCAGCCTTCGTAGCTCTCGACCAAGGCCTCGGCCAGTTCCGCCACGGGGACCATCTTGGCCTGGGCCTCTTCCACCAGCCGTCTGTGCTCGCTCTCGGTGATGGGCTCTGTTGCCTGTCTCCTGATGAGCTGCTGGCCACATCCGCTGGCGTGGTGCCGCTGGAGGCGTCGTCCGCTGGTTTCACGTCTCTCCACCATCGGCCCAGGGAGCAACCCAGTGCTTATCGGCTAAGCAACCCACAGTAGCGCGCCAGAGCTGCCAACGTCAGCCGCAAAGAACCATTGTGCATGGCAGCCTCGAATCCCCGCGGGCCCACTACACCCGCCTAACGCCTGAAGAGGCGGCGGAAGCGCTCCGCGGCCTGGAGGTGACATCGTGAACGGGCTGGGAGCCGCGAAATCCTTCCCTGAGGTTTTGCTGGAGCTGGGCGAGGCAAGCCCTGATGTCTTTGTCGTGAGCCAGGACGTGGGCCCCGTCGGCGCATTTGCCCAGAAGTTCCCGGAACGGGCCCTGGACGTGGGCATCACGGAGCAGAACCTGGTGGGCGTGGCGGCGGGCCTGGCAGCGCGAGGGAAGCTGGTTTTCGTCTACGCTATGGCGCCCTTCGTCAGCATGCGCGCCTTCGAGCAGGTGCGCACCGACCTGGCGTACAACGAGAAGAACGTCAAGATCGTCACCATCTTCGGCGGCCTTGTCGCCGGCCCCTGGGGGAGCACCCACCATGCCATAGAGGACCTCGCCCTGATGAGGGCCATCCCGGGCATGACCGTTTTGGTACCGGCCGACTCTCACGAGACGGAGCGCTGCCTCCGCGCCGCCGCGAAGCTGACCGGCCCGGCCTACATACGTATGGGCGGCTTTATGCCCGTCCACGAGGAGGCGTACGCCTTCCAGATCGGGCGCGCGATCTCGCTGCGGGACGGCTCCGACGCCACTATTGTCGCCACGGGCACGATGGTGCGCCAGGCGATAGAGGCGCACAACAGGCTGAAGGAGCGGGGCGTGCAGGCTGGCGTGCTCGACATGCACACCATCAAGCCCCTCGATGCTGGCGCCATCCGCGAGGCGGCCCAGCGAACCGGTCGCATCGTCACCGCCGAGGGGATCGAGCGGGCGGTGCTCTCGCTGCTGGAGGGCGGGAAGTCGTAAGAGGGCTGATTGGGCGCGTCTTCGAAAACGCGTCAGGGGGGAATGGCGGACCCCGGGCCGTTTGGGCCCGGGGTCCAACTTCTTCGTGCTTGCGCCGGAGGCCTGCCTACTGGAAGCGGGTCGCGGTAAGGGCGCGCGCGATGACGATGTGCTGGATCTCGTTGGTACCCTCGAAGATCTGGAAGATCTTGGCGTCCCGCACCCACTTCTCCACGGGGAACTCCCGCATGTAGCCGTAGCCCCCGAGCACCTGGAGGGCCTCAAGGGTCACCCGCATGGCCACATCCGAGGGGAAGCACTTGGACATGCTGCCCTCGGCCCGTAGGAAGGGGACGTTGTTGGCGGCCATCCAGGCGGCCCGCCAGACGATCAGGCGGGCGGCGTCCATCTCGATGGCCATGTCCGCCAGCTTGAAGGCGATGGCCTGTCGGGTCGCGATGGGCTTGCCGAACTGGATGCGCTCCTTGGCGTAGTTTATGGCGTACTCCAGGGCAGCGCGACCTATCCCCAAAGAGAAGGAACCGATGAATGGGCGGGTGCGCTCCAGGGCGCCCAGGGCACCAAACGCTCCACGCCGTGTTTCGCCCTCCTTGACGGCCTGCCCCGGCGGGTCGCCGAGACGGTGATCCAGCGGCACCCGACAATTGTCCAGGATGACATCGGAGGTGTGGGAGGCGCGTACGCCCATCTTCTTCCACACCGTGCCCTCGATCAGGCCCGGTGTGCCCTTCTCGATGGCGAAGGCGCAGAAGCCGCCCCATCCCTTGCTCTTGTCCTCGGTGGCGAAGACCACGGTCAGGTCGGCGATACCGCCGTTGGTGATGAAGCGCTTGGTGCCGTTGAGGACGTAGAAGTCGCCATCGCGGGCGGCGGTAGTGGAGATGTTGGCGACGTCGGAGCCCGCCTCAGGCTCGGTCAGGCCGTAGGCCCCAATACGGACCTCGTCTTCCGTGCTCATGCACATGGGCAGGAACTTGGCCTTTTGCTCTTCTGTGCCCATGCCGTGGATGGCGGCAGCGGCCAGACCGCTGGAGAAAATGGCCAGGGCGATGCCCGCGCAGCCCCATGACAGCTCCTCGACGATAAGCACGCCGCTAATCCCGCCGGCCCCGAAGGCGCCTCCGGCCAGGCCCAGTTGGGCAGCCTTCTTGACCACGGGCATGGGATACTCACCCTCGTGCTCGTCGTAGTACTCGGCGACGGGGCGGATCTCTTTCTCCGCGAACTCGTGCGCCAGGTCTCTGATCATCCGTTCCTCTTCAGAGAGGGCAAAGTCAACCATGTTTAGCTCCTTTGTGTGTGTCTGCTTGCTTCTCCGCGGGCGATGATACGGCGTCTTTTTCTTTCAGCCAAGAGCCGAACGGCCTTTGGTGTGCGGCCTCACTGTCCTGTGGCACCCGTGCTTTGGCCTGTCCCTGCCGAAAAAGCACCAGCCGTGGGTTCGCGCCCGGGGCGCCTACAGCCGCCGCAGCGCCGGCAGGACTTCGCGGCCGTAGAAGTCAATGAAGCGGCGCTGATCCCGCTGGGCCGAGTGGACGAAGACATGGGTCGCCCCCGCGTCGACCAGCCTCTTGATGGCGTCTAGGTGGACCTGCGGGTCCGCGCTGATCACCCACTGCTCCATCTCCTGCTCCGCCGTTGAATGCTCCTCGGAGTAGCGTTGGATCTGGCGCGGGTCGTACATGTCCAGGACCTTGTCGGGGATGGTGTGATAGAGCCACAGACGTGCCACCTCCTGGGCTTCCTCCCGGCCGCCGACGAAGACGAAGGGCTCCGCCAGTCTCGGCATGGCGCTGGGGTCCTTGCCGGCGGCGCGCGCCCCCTCTTCGAAAGCCTGGACCACGTCAATCCGGCGTGTAAGCGTGAAAGGATCGGTGATCCAGCCGTCGCCGTGCTGGCCGGCCAGCCGCGCGCTTCTGGGGCCCGCGCCGGCGACGTAGATGGGGACCGGGCGGACCGGCTTGTCGTAGAGTTTGGCGCTAGCCAGCCGGTAATAGCGGCCTTCGAAGGTCACCCAGTCCTCCGTCCAGAGGCGCCGGATGAGGGTAATGGCCTCCGCCAGGCGCTCGGCGCGCTCCCGGTAGGGGCCCCAGCCGCCGCCGGCAGCGAACTCGTTAAGGGCCTCGCCGGTGCCAACCCCCAGGAAGACGCGGTTGGGGTAGAGCACGCCCAGGGAAGCGAAGGCGTGCGCGACCTCGGCTGGGTTGTAGCGGTAGATGGGGCAGGTGATTCCTGTCCCCAGCAGCAGCCTCTCAGTGCGCTGCCCTATGGCCGCCAGGGTGATCCAGGCGTGGGCGGCGTGTCCCTGGTTGTCCTGCCAGGGGTGGAAGTGGTCGCTGGCCCAGAGGGCGTCGAAGCCTGCCCTCTCGGCGGCGACAGCGTACTCGATGAGGTCCGAGGACGCGAACTGCTCGTGTGAGGCGACGTAGCCGATGAGTGGTGGCATGGTGCTCCCCCTATCCTGAACGTGGTTCCCAGAATATCCCCTGGCGCACGTATGCGGTCATCTGTAGTTAGCGCACCCAGACGGAGAGATCAAGCCCCGTCCAGGGCGGCCACCTCCTCCTTTCGGCCTACGCCGTTTGCTGTCTCGGCGCGTGGATGACCAAGGTCGATAATGACAGAGGCAAGACTGTGCGTGCCTGCGTAGTGAAGGTCTGGAAGGTCGCGATGGGAGGCGGGACGAGAACGCTGTCGCTTACGCTTCCGCTCGTGAGAGCAAGACATGCCACCGCTGGGTGTTGGCAGAAGGGCGGGGCCGGGCAGTGCTTAGTCTAAGGTCGGCCCGAGGGAGAGCCCTCCTGGCAAGCGGGGTGTTGGTGCTGCTGCTGTGCGGTGTGGTGGCCATCGCACTGTGGCGTGCCCAAAGCGACCGAGCCGTACGCCGCTCGCTCGAGCAGAGATCCAGCGTCGTTGCCGCCGTGAATGACGCTCGCGCTCGCTCCCTCCAGGCTGCTGTTCTCATGGCCAGCGCACCGTTCGTGGAGGACATCACTCCCCAACTCGTCATGTACCAGAGCATGTCGGACCAGGCACACGAAGGCCTTGCTCAGGCCCGACTCGAGCTGGCTGCCATGGGAGACGCGGAGGCAATCGCGGCCCTCGATGGGGTCATCGCGCAGCGAAGTCAGTTCGAAGAACAAGCGGGGGCGTATGTCGGCAGCGTCACCAGTCTAGACAGCGCCACGCTGTCCCAGCTCGCCCGGGAGCTGATGCCGAAGCTGTGGCCGGGAGTGCTCACGATGATTGGTCAGATGGAGCAACTGGCCACCGACCAACAGGCCAAGCTGGCCGCCGAGCGAGCGGCAGCGGACGAGGCGGCGGATACTACGCTCATGCTGTTGATCGCACTCAGCGTGCTTGCGTCGCTGGCAGGGGTTGCGTCGCTGGCCGCGCTCAGCCTGTCCGTGTTGCGCCCTCTCGCCTCACTGCAGGCGGCGGTGAGAGCGGTCACGTCGGGTCACCTGGCGGCGAAGGTCGCTGTGTCCGGCCCGCAGGAAGTGGCTTCCCTTGCCTGGGATTTCAACGACATGGTCACGGCGCGCAGTCAGGCAGAGGAAGCGCTGCGCGAGGCGCGGGATAAACTTGAGAGGCGGGTGGAGGAGCGCACCGCAGCTCTCGAGGCGGCCAACGAGGAGTTGCAGAGGCTTTCCACAACGGATGGCCTCACGGGTCTTGCCAACCACCGATTGCTTCTGGACTCGCTGAGCAGGGAAGTCGAACGTGGCATGGAGTCTCAGCGTCCCTTAGCGGTGCTGATGCTGGACATCAATGGCTTCAAGCTGTTCAACGACACCTACGGGCACGCCCTCGGCGACGAAGCCTTGAGGCTAGTGGCGGGCGTCCTTCAGAAGCTGACCAAGGATTCCGGGATACCCGGCCGTTACGGGGGCGACGAGTTCCTAGTCATCCTCCCGGGCGTTGACAAGGCGGCCGCTGGCGCCTACGCCGAGCGTCTGTCAGCCGCAGTCGGCGAGATCGAGTTCCAGGCCGGTGACGGCGCTCGGGTGCCCATCAGGCTTTCCCTGGGCCTGGCGTCCTTCCCCGAGGACACGAAGTCCAGCGACCATCTCCTGGCTGTGGCCGACGCCGCCATGTATGAGGCCAAGCGGGTGGGCGGGGCCGGTCAGCAGGCATCGCGCGTGGTGGTCGTAAGAGGCACGCCCTTTGATGGCGCCTTCGGAACCCTGGACAGTCTGGTGCAGGCCGTTCAGTATCGCGATCAGTACACGAAGACCCACAGCGACCTGGTGGCCGAGTACGCGGCGAAGCTGGCGCTTCGGGCGGGCCTCTCAGAAGAAGCGGTCCGGGCCATACGCATCGCCGGTGTCCTGCATGACGTTGGCAAGCTCATCGTCCCCGATGACATCCTGAAGAAGCCAGGCCCCCTTACGGCGGAGGAGTATGAGATCATCAAGCGCCACCCCCTGGTGGGTGAAATGCTCATCCGGGAGACCCCCTTTCTGGAGGACGTTATCCAGGCGGTGGGCTGTCACCACGAGAACTATGACGGCAGCGGCTACCCGAGGGGCCTCCGGGGCGATAGGATCCCGCTGCTGGGGCGCGTTATGGCCGTCGCCGACGCCTACTCTGCCATGTCTCTGGACCGGCCGTACCGGAAGGCCCTTTCGGTAGACGAGATCGTCGCCGAACTCAAGGCCGGCGCTGGCACCAGGTTCGACCCTCAACTCGCCGGCATCTTCGTGGAGATGCTCCAGGCAGAGAGGCACGCCCGGGCCGCCTGAGGCTCGCTCCCCTGTCCCCGTAGACCGCATCTTGCCCCGTTTGTCCGATTGCTGCACCGTGCTACAATCCAGGCCGGTACAGGATGCGCCGACCCGGCCGGAGCCGTCTTTCTCTAGGGGGCTGTAATGAGCAGGCTATGGACTCTTGTTGGTGTGGCCGTCCTCGCCCTGGCCCTCAGCGCCTGCGGCGGGAACGACGGGGATGAGCAGGGAGGTGGAGTGGGGAATGAGGCGGAGCCGACAGCGGCGGCGGGTCCCGTCAGCATCGATTTCTGGCACTCGGAGTCGGCCGCCACCGAGGCCACTCTCCAGGGCCTCATCGACCGCTTCAATGCCTCCCAGGACGAGGTGAAGGTCCAACTGGTCTACGAGGGTAGCAGTGTCGAGATCAACCTCAAGCTGCTGACCTCCATGCGTGGGGGAGACGTGCCAGCACTGGTGGAACTGTCCGATGTCGATACCCAGATCATGGTCGATAGCGGCGGCGTCACGCCGGTGCAGCAGTTCATCGGCGCCGAGGAGTACGACCTGTCGGACTTCGATGAGAAGGCCGTTCAGTACTACACGGTGGACGATGATCTCTACGCCATGCCCTTCGGCATCGCTGTCCCCATGCTCTTCTACAACAAAATCCCCTTCCAGGAGGTGGGCCTGGACGCTGAGAAGCCGCCCCTCACCCTCGATGACGTGCGCGCCTACTCGGAGAAGCTCTTCAAGGTGGACGGCTCTGGCAACGTGGTGCGCAGCGGCATCTCCTTGGACATACAGGCCTGGTATCTGGACCTGACGCTGGCCGAGCACGGGGACCTCTATGTGAACAACAACAACGGTCGCGATGGTCGTGCTACGGAGGCGGTGTTCAATGATGACACCGGAAAGGCGTTCTTCCGCTGGTGGAACGAGATGGTCGACGAGGATCTGGCCTTCAACGTGGGGCGCAACCCGACCGGCGTCGACACCTTTATGGCCGTGGCTTCTGGGCGGGCCGCCATGACCGTCGGCAGCTCCCAAGCCCTGCGCACTGTGTTCGATGCGCTGGAGAAGGGCGTGCAGGGTGTCGAGCTGGGTGTGGGGCCCTTCCCGGGCGTGGCGGGTGGCTCCGGCAAGCCGGGCATCTTCAGCCGCTCTCTCTGGATCATGAACAAGCGCTCTGGGGCGGAACAGCAGGCGGCCTGGAAGCTAGCGCGGTGGTTGGCAGAGCCGGAGCAGCAGGCGGAGCTCTTCGCGGGCAGCGGCTACCTGCCGGTGCGCCTCTCCGCCTACGACCTGGAGCCCTCCCGCCAAGTACTGGAGAAGTATCCCTCGTATCAGGTGCCTGTGGACCTCTTCGTAGGCACGCCGTCGACGCCGGCAAAGCTAGGGCCGCGGATGGGGCCCTTCTCTCAGGTGCGGGAAACGGTGGCCCAGGGTTTGGAGGAGATGGTGGTGGGTGGGAAGGACCCCGTCCAGGCGCTGGACGATGCCGCCGAGCGCGCCACCAAAGAGCTCCAGGACTACAACAGCCGCGTACGGGAGTAGAACCCTAGCCCGCCGACAGGCGCGCATAGCGCACGAGGCCATCCCCAGCCGTCAGCCCCCTCACAGCCGCCGCCCGCCTCAGACTTGTCATAACCGCCCATTATGGGAAAGCGCCACGCCGCGACAGAAAACTGGTATGCGAAAGGTCTTGACATGCCGAGTGGGGGGGGGGGTAGACTCTGAGCGTTTTAGCGCGTGAGGTGCCGTGATGAAGAGACATGCTCTGATAGTCCTGCTGGGGGCCATTGCCTTGCTGGTGGCCGCTCTCGCACCGCCCGGCGGGGCCGCGGCCCAACCGCAGCCAACCATGGTCCTCTCGCCAGCCAGTGGACCATGCGATGCGACCGTGCAGGCAAGCGGAACAGGCTTTCCTGTGGGGAACCTGGTGCTGTATCTCGTCCGGCCAGGTACGACCGATGTGAACATGGGCATCTTGAACGGGGCAGTAGTTCATCCGGAAGGCGAAGGCAGCAGCCTCAGCCAGGCGGTGCCCCTCTGGAACCACGGTTGCGAGGCGGCGACGCTAGATAGCCAGTTAGCGCAGCCCACGGGCTATCTCGCCATCGCCGCGGCCCTTGCCCCGGCCCCCGGCGGGGGCGCCGTGCAGCCCGGCGAGCGCATTCCCAACATCATCGCTGTGGCTGACTACAGGTACACCACGACAACGCCTCCTCCGCCGCCGGTGATGGCCATCTCGCCCTCCAGCGGCCCGTGCGACGGGACCGTCGAGGTGACGGGGACCGGTTTCCAGCCCGACCAGGACGTGAGCTTACACTGGGCGTACCCCAGTTCCGAGGGGCCCGAGGGCACGCTGACTTCGCTGAAGGCGGATGCTCAGGGGGCGTTCGTTGTCCAGGTCGATCTTGGCGAGACCGGGTGTGCTGCAGCCCGGACATACCCGGTTAACAGCGACCCAATGCCCCCACGGTTGCGCATCGACGCGGAAGCCGTAGGACTACCCTTACAAGTCGGCTCCGCGCTGGCTCACGCGGTCTACACACTCACGACAACGGAGATTGGCGCCACACCTCCCCAGGCCTTGCCCGCGACCGGCAAAGAGCGGTCAACGCCGCCCATGTGGCTTCTGCTGGTCGGAGGGCTCGGCGCCGTCGGGTTGCTACTGGTGGCAGGCTTGCTCTATCGCAGCAGGAGGCTGCGAAGTTAGGAGGAGACAACATGAGGCGTCCAGTACTCCTGGGAATCATGATCTGCGCTCTCGTCGTGGTCGCGCAGGCGCCCGCGCCTTCTCCACGCGCATCCGCGTCGCCCGCGAGCGTGCGGCGCGTGGAGTACCGGTACCCGGTCCCGTCATGTGCGGAGGGAATCAAGCAGATGGGGCTGGAGGGGCAGCCGGTGAGCTGCGAGGAGCCCCCTCCGCCGACCTATGATCCACCGCAGATGCACGGCAAGTTCCGCTTGGTGCCTGAGAGCTACGTCGGCCCTCTCACCTATGAGGATGTGCCAGACACTGCGCCGCCAGGCGTTGTCTCCAACGAGCTTCAAGCGATCAAGATGTCGTCGATGTACGCAGAGCCCGCCTGGCTGCCGGAAGGGTACAGCCTCTCATCGGTGAGTACAGGTGGTGCAGACTCAGAGCACATGATCGTGTCCGTCTACAGGGGCCCAGGGGAGCCCATACAGGTCAGCAGGGCTCGGCAGTTTTCCTGGCCCATCAGCCTGATCGTGCCCGTTCGCGATTCCGCGGCCGTCTTCGAGACGCCGGTGCTGGGGGGGAAGGAGGCCGTGCTCTACTATCCGAAGCAGGGCTTCTCGGGCCAGACCGTGCTCTCCTTCGTTGACGGCGATATTGAGACGACCGTTTTCGGAGACTCTCTCGATCCGGACACGGCGTCCCGCATCGCGCTGTCACTCATCTGTGGGACCTCCTGTCTTGACTCCGTGCCCGCAGCGACTGAGATGCACCCCGCGGCAACGTCCGGCGGCTCCGCGCAACCAGAGAGCGGCACGGGCGTAGGTGGGGCTGCCCCGGGGGATGTCAGCACAACGTCTGGAACTATGTACAACAACCAGATTCGCGTGTTTGCGGGGCTGGGAACCCCCGACCACTACGTGAAGGTACTCGATTTGGGGTGGCATGGGTCCGGCTATAATGAGGCCGCCCTGGACCTTCAGGACCCCGCTGGCCCGGGCCCGACCAAGGGCGAAGACGTGTGGGTGACCACCTGGCCCTGGAGCGGAGCGGGGAAGATAGAGTTCATCGCTCAGGAATACAAACTCGGCAGCAACCCCTGCACCGGACGCTATGTGGAGTTGGACGACACAGGCGGCCACTACCGTGGCAAGCTCACCTACGTGCATCTGGATCCCGACAACGAGATAGGCACAGGCCAATATTGGTACAGCAACAACAACAACTACTGGACCATCCACTGGGTGGGGAAGGTGGCGCAAACGCAGGACGATGACTACTGGATTCCGGCGACAGCAGCCCATCTGCACCAGGGCCAGGTGATAAACGACGGCAGTCAGGGCGGCCACGTGACGCACAACGAGGCACTTTACGCCGGCGAGGTCTTCTTGGAGACAGACGACGTCAACCGTCCTGGCCCGAACTGGATGTTCTCGGTTCCCTTCGCGGGCTCGGGGGACTGGGACGGGGACGGCTGCACGGACTCGAAGGAAGCAACCATGGCGGGCTTCAACCCCTATAACTACTGGGACTTCTACGACGTGCCTGTTCCCGCATACGCGGACCCCACGCCGAGCGGCGGTAAGGACAGGGCCGTCACCATGAGCGACGTGCTGGCCGTGCTCCTCTACGTTGGTGCCAGCAACAACGGCTGCCCGAACCCCAACGGCGTGGACTACGACAGTCTCAAGGACGGGGACTGGAACGGTGACACCGTGATAAACGACTACGATAAGGTGGGGCTTCGCTATGATCGCTCGCCGAGCCCCCTACCCGATCCCCCCGTGGACGCCGGTCCGCCGGACGGTGCCGTCACCATGGGCGACGTGCTGGCCGCCCTCGCGCAGATCGGGATGAGCTGCCAGGGGACATCGGGGGTCGGAGCGGGTGAATCAGGAGGGTCATCCTCAGGTGGCGGCGGTATGCTGTTGTCAGCGGCCAACGCCATGGCCGTTGATGCCGTCTCGGGAGGCGGCATCAACCAGTCGCGATTAGTGATCGGCACCAACCCGTTTGACATAGACGTGGTCGTCACGACCGCCGGCGCCCCCTACGCCGGCTACAACCTGTCCCTTTCCTACGACGACCAGATACTCCAGTTCGTCCCGACCGTCGATCTCGACGGGGACACCACCCTCGATAGCTGGACCTACACGGGCCTCGGCGGCATGTCCATAAACGCCAAAGTGTCGCTGTCGGATGCGGACGGTGACTCGGTGGTGGACAACGCGGTGGGCGGCTCGGCCCGCAGCTCCGGCACGACTTCAGCCACGGGCGCGGTCATCACCGGGCGCTTCCGCTGCATCGGCAACGGCACCAGCGCCCTTCACCTCGTGACGCCATCCGCGAGCCCCGCCGGCGCCACTACCCTGGGAGTCGGGGGTGCCACTATCGATACGAGCCTGGCGGACGCCAGCGTGTTGTGCTGGGCGCACCAGTAGGCGCCATCCTGCGCTGACACCGAGGGGGGCGGCCGCATGGCCGCCCCCCTGGCGTCTGGCTATCTACCGCGCGGCACCGTCAAACGCTTTCGTGGTTTGTTGCTTCGCCCTCCGGTGCTACAATCGGCACGGGATACGCCGCCCGGCGGCGGGTCGCTTTTGCTGGAGGGGCAGTGATGAGCAGGCTATGGTTCTTCCTAGTTGTCGTCGTTCTTGCGCTGGCGCTGAGCGCCTGTGGTGGTGAAGAGGGGAATGAGGCCGGGCCGACAGCGGCAGCAGGCCCCGTCAGCATCGACTTCTGGCATTCGGAGCAGGCGTCCACCGAAGCCGCCCTCCAGGCCCTCATCGACCGCTTCAATGCCTCACAGGACGAGGTGAAGGTGAGGCTCCTTTTCGAGGGTACCGTCCCCGAACTCTTTGCCAAGCTCGTGAACTCTCTGCGCGGAGGGGACGTACCAGCCCTGGTGGAGGTGGATGAGGGGGACTCGCAGATCATGGTCGATAGCGGCGCTGTCACGCCGGTGCAGGAGTTCATCGATGAGGAGGGGTACGACCTGTCGGACTTCGACGAGAAGGCAGTCGACTACTACTCCTGGGATGGCCGGCTCTACGCCATGCCTATGGGCATCAACATCCCCATGCTCTTCTACAACAAGATTCCCCTTCGGGAGGTGGGTCTGGACCCCGACAAGCCGCCGCAGACGCTGGACGACGTGCGTGCCTACTCGGAAAAGCTGTTGAAGGTGGACGGCTCTGGCAACGTGGTGCGCAGCGGCATCGCCCTGGACACACAGGGCTGGTACCCGCACGTCATCCTAACGGAGCACGGCGACCTTTTCGTCAACAACGAGAACGGTCGAGAGGGCCGTGCTACGGAGGCAGTGTTCAACAATGACACCGCTCGGACCTTCTTCCGCTGGTGGGACGAGATGGTGGAAAGCGGCCTGGCATTCGACGTAGGCCGGAACGTCAGCGGTGCCGACTCTCTCATGGCGGTGGCTTCCGGGCGGGCGGTCATGGCCGTCAGCGTCTCCTCGGCCCTGCGCTCGGTGATAAGCGTGGTGGAGGCCGGGCTGGAGGGCGTTGAACTGGGGGTGGGGCCCTTCCCCGGCGTGGCTGGAGGTTCTGGCAAGCCGGGTATCTTCGGCCGCGCCCTGTGGATTATGAGTGACCGGCCTGAGGCGGAGCAGGGGGCGGCGTGGAAGCTAGCGCGGTGGCTGGCGGAGCCGGAGCAGCAGGCCGAGCTTTTCGCCGGCACCGGCTACCTGCCGGTGCGCCTCTCCGCCTACGATCTGGAGGCATCGCGGCAGGTGCTGGAGAAGTACCCCCTTTACCAGGTGCCTGTTGACCTGTTCGTGGGGGTGCCGTCGACGCCGGAGAAGCTGGGGCCGCGCATTGGGCCCTCTGCCGAGGTGGCGGAGATACTGGCCCAGGCCCTGGAGGGGATGGTGGTAGGCGGGAAGGACCCTGACGAGGCGCTGGACGATGCCGCCGAGCGCGCCACCAAGGCGCTCCAAGACTACAACAGCCGCGTGGGGGAGTAGGGGCGGGAGCACTATGGATCGTGGTCACAAGATACACCGACTCGGCTGCGGGCCGTTTTTGTCTGGAAGGACAGTGATGAACAGAGCGTGGAGCTTGCTAGGTGTGGTCATCCTTGCCCTGGCGCTTGCCGCCTGCGGCGGGGAGAAAGCCGAGGACAAGGGCGGAGCAACGGGTGGGCCTGAGCCGACAGCCGCGGCCGGCCCCGTCAGCATCGACTTTTGGCACTCGGAGTCGGCTGCCAACGAGGCCGCACTCGAGGGCCTCGTCGACCGCTTCAACGCCTCTCAGGACGAAGTGAAGGTCAGGCTTCTCTTTCAGGGCAACAGCGACGATATCATTCTCAAGCTTCTGACCTCCCTGCGCGGGGGGGACGTGCCGGCCCTGGTTGACCTCAAGGACGCGGACTTTCAGGTCATGGTGGACAGCGGCGGCGCTACGCCGGTGCAGAAGTTCATCGACGAGGAGGGGTACGACCTGTCGGACTTCGACAAGAAGGCTGTGGACTACTACACCGCGGACGACAAGCTCTACGCTGTACCCTTCGCTATCACCGTCCCCATGCTCTTCTACAACAAGGTCCCCTTCCAGGAGGTGGGTCTGGATCCTGAGAAGCCACCTCTCACTCTGGATGACGTGCGTGCCTACTCTGAGAAGCTGCTCAAGGTCGACGGGGCCGGCAACGTGGTGCGCAGCGGCATCGCCATGGACATGGGGGCCTGGTACGTGGAGATGATCCTGGCGGAGCACGGGGAGCTATACGTCAACAACAATAACGGTCGCGACGGCCGCGCTACGGAGGCGGTGTTCAACAATGACACCGGCCAGGCCTACTTCCGCTGGTGGGATGAGATGGTCGAGAAAGGCTGGGCCTTCAACGTGGGCCGCAGCCCCAACATAGCCGATGCCCTGCTGGCTGTGGCTGCCGGGCGGGCCGCCATGGCCGTCAGTTCATCGGCGGCACTGCGCTCGGTGTTGGACGTGCTGGAGGCTGGCATGGAGGGCGTCGAGCTCGGGGTCGGGCCCTTCCCGGCTGTGCCCGGCGGCACGGGCGGGACGGGCGTTTTCGGGCGCGCCCTCTGGATCATGAACAAGCGGCCGGAGGCGGAGCAGCAGGCGGCGTGGAAGCTGGCGCGCTGGCTGGCAGAGCCAGAGCAGCAGGCGGAGTTCTTCGTGAGCACTGGCTTTCTGCCGGTGAGCCTCTCCGCCTATGATCTAGAGTCGTCGCGGCAGGTGCTGGAGAAGTACCCGTACTTCCAGCTGCCTGTGGACCTGTTCGTGGAGACGCCTTCGACGCCGGAGAAGCTGGGGCCGCGCATCGGGCCGTTCTCTAAGGTGCGGGAGATAGTGGTCCAGGAGTGGGAGGAGATGATCGTGGGTGGGAAGGACCCTGTCCAAGCCCTGGACGATGCCGCTGAGCGCGCCACCAAGGAGCTTCAGGACTACAACAGCCGAGTAGGGGAGTAGGACTCTGGTCTGTGGGTCGGGGCCATGGGATGCATGGAACCGGCCGCGGGCCGTCTTTCTCCGAGGAGCAATGATGAGCAGGCTATGGTTCTTCCTAGTTGTCGTCGTTCTTGCGCTGGCGCTGAGCGCCTGTGGTGGTGGAGCGGGGAATGAGGCCGGGCCGACAGCGGCGGCGGGCCCGGTAAGCATCGACTTCTGGCATTCGGAGCAGGCGTCCAACGAGGCCACCCTCCAGGCCCTCATCGACCGCTTCAACGCCTCACAGGACGAGGTGAAGGTCAGGCTGCTCTTTCAGGGCGGCCCCGTCGAGCTCACCGCTAAGCTCGTGAACTCCCTGCGCGGAGGGGACGTGCCGGCCCTGGTCGAGGTGTGTGAGGGCGACTCACAGATCATGGTCGACAGCCGGCAGGTCACGCCGGTGCAGGAGTTCATCGATGAGGAGGGGTACGACCTGTCGGACTTCGACGAGAAGGCAGTTGACTACTACACCTGGGATGACAAGCTCTACGCTATGCCCCTCGGCATCACCGTCCCCATGCTCTTCTACAACAAGATTCCCCTTCGGGAGGTGGGCCTGGACCCCGACAGGCCGCCGCAAACGCTGGACGACGTGCGTGCCTATTCAGAGAAGCTGTTGAAGGTGGACGGCTCCGGCAACGTTGTGCGCAGCGGCATCGCCCTGGACATACAGGGCTGGTACCCGCAGGTCATCCTGGGGGAACACGGCGACCTCTTCGTCAACAATGAGAACGGTCGCGACGGCCGTGCTACGGAGGCGATGTTCAACAATGATACGGGTCGGGCCTTCTTCCGCTGGTGGGAGGAGATGGTGGAAAGCAGCCTGGCCTTCAACGTGGGCCGCAATCAGAGTGGTGCCGACAGTTTCATGGCGGTGGCCTCCGGGCGGGCGGCTATGACTGTTAGCATCTCTTCGGCCCTGCGCTCGGTCCTAAGCGTGCTGGAGGCGGGGATGGAGGGGATAGAGTTGGGGGTGGGGCCCTTCCCCGGCGTGGCTGGAGGTTCCGGCAAGCCGGGCATCTTCAGCCGCGCCCTGTGGATCATGAGTGACCGGTCTGAGGCGGAGCAGCAAGCGGCGTGGAAGCTGGCGCGGTGGCTGGCGGAGCCGGAGCAGCAGGCCGAGCTTTTCGCCGGTACCGGCTACCTGCCGGTGCGCCTCTCCGCCTACGATCTTGAGGCATCGCGGCAGGTGCTGGAGAAGTACCCCCTTTACCAGGTGCCTGTTGACCTGTTCGTGGGGGTGCCGTCGACGCCGGAGAAGCTGGGGCCGCGCATCGGGCCCTCTGCCGAGGTGGCGGAGATACTGGCCCAGGCCCTGGAGGAGATGGTGGTAGGCGGGAAGGACCCTGACGAGGCGCTGGACGATGCCGCCCAGCGCGCCACCAAAGAGCTGCAGGACTACAACAGCCGCGTGGCGCAGTAGGGGGCACCCTACTCCGGGTACGGCCGCAGGTTCTCCCCGATGACCTGGACCAGAAGATCGGGGTTCTTGATGAGGATGTTCAGCTCTGAAGCGCCCTCTGCGTCGGACGATAGGACCGAGGCAGCCTCCCCCACAACCACGACTGGGTCCAGCTCAAGAATCAGCCGGAGGCGATTGGCCGGCCTGTCGCCGGAAGGCACGGAGATTAGCTCGGCCTCACGACCCATCACGTCAACTGTCCGCCTGGTCACGCTGTACTGACTTGGGACGCCCGGCGGGGGGGGGGTCATGATCCTCCCGCTCGCCAATCCCCACGCATTGGGACCATAGACGGTGATCTTCAACCCTATGTTTGTTCCCTCAAATGGTGTCCCGTCAAGCCAGGAAACGTAGTCCATGTCAATTCCGCCGCCTTCGACCTCGCCGCCGAATTCACCTCCATACGGCCCCTGGAATGTCAGTCCTCCGGCCGTGAACTCCCGGCCCAGCCAGTAGACGGGCAAACCCATCGCCTCCATGACCTTCGCATCGCGGAGGAAATTCTTGTCGAGATCGCTGTCTGGCTGACCGCCGTTGCCGCAGTTCAAGGAAACAGAGGCAGCGGCTAGAACCAAGACAACCGTGAGAGCCGTCTTCGACCAGGCCGGTACGTCACTGCCACCCGCCGTCCCGTCCTCCCGTCTCGTCCGCAGCGGTCCTATCCTTGCGGTTCTATTCCCGCCAGGCGGCGGGCGATGGCCTTCTTCGCCTCCAGGTCGTAGTTGCCCAGCAGGGCGATGGTCTCCATGACCGGCGAGCCGCCGCCGTGCAGGCCGGCGATCTGTTGCACGCCCGCCAGCCCCGAACAGATCAGGTCCCCGATCATGCGGAAGCAGCGGTGCTGGTTCTCGGCCGTGATCTTGGGGTTGCGCATCATGTACTTCTCCAGCAGGGGGCCGGTGACCTCGTTGTAGAAGTCGCCCTCCGGGGGCAGGGTGGCGGCCAGCCCGCCCGCCAGGTCGGCCACGATCTGGTGCTCGTGGTAGATGTTCTCGCCGGCGTGGCGGCGGCCCACGTTGCAGTAGATGACATCAGGCACGTAGGTGCCGGAGGGGGCCGGCCGGCCGTTGACGGCCCCGGCGATGCCGGCGGCATAGACCAACTCCGCCACTCCGATGAGGTCGGCCAGCTTGTGGCGGACGTGTTGCGCCGTCTCTACCCCGTTGTACTCGGCCACCAGGGCGGCGGCGCCCATGAGCACGTCGGATGTAGCTGGCTTGCAGCCCGTGTAGCTGTGGCGGTGGAAGAGGGCGAAGAGGAGGGCCAGCGGCCCGGCGAACTGCCTCTCGCCGCACATGAAGACCCG
>Ga0315279_10003248_pt1 | contig 23005 bp, 22 predicted proteins | sample YL17G06_20_MG_FD_203694 | JGI IMG/M metagenome (GOLD analysis project Ga0315279, IMG submission 203694) | Sediment microbial communities from Yellowstone Lake, YNP, Wyoming, USA - YL17G06_20 | ecosystem: Environmental > Aquatic > Freshwater > Lake > Sediment | place: USA: Wyoming | collected... | reverse complement strand
GCACCACCGAGGTTGATGCCCACTACTTCTACGTCAACGGATGGGCTATGCGGCGTATCGTAGCCCAGCAACCGGCACAGCATGTGGACATTGGCTCACAGACCATGTTCGTCAACCTGCTCAGCGCCGTCCTGCCGGTCATCTTTTTGGATTATCGTGCATTAGAGGCAAAGATGGAAGGATTAACTAATCTCGGCGGTGATATTTTAAATCTGTCTTTTGCCAATAATTCCATCAGTTCGCTTTCCTGTCTTCACGTGGCCGAACATATTGGTCTTGGCCGGTACGGCGATCCGTTAAATCCGAGCGGTACCCGCCAAGCCTGCGCCGAACTCCAGCGAGTTCTGGCTCCGGGCGGCAACCTCTATTTCGCCATCCCTGTTGGAAAGCCAAGAGTATGTTTTAACGCCCATCGCATCCATGCGCCGGAAACGATTGTGGATTACTTTACGGGGTTGGAGCTTGTTGAATTTTCAGGAGTGCATGATAATGGACAGTTTGTAGAACGCGTCGGACTGGATGAGTTCGGCAAGAGCGAATATGCCTGCGGTATGTTCTGGTTCAGAAAAGGATAGGGAGAGGAATATAAAATGAGAAACATAAAACGGCAATTATTGGCATTGTTGCCATACAATAAGTTTGTGTATCGTGCTGCAAAACGTTATGTCGATTGCCAAAATGGCGAAAACGATGACAATATTCATACCAACGGTGAGTTGTGGTTCATGCGTTCTGTTTTGCCGCAATGCTCAATTGTGTTTGATGTTGGCGCAAATGTGGGGGACTGGACAGCATTAGCATTGAGCATCAATCCATGCCAAAAAATTCACTGCTTTGAACCGAGTAAAGCAACCTTCCAGCGTTTGCAGACGCGGGGGGCAATATGCAACAATTTCGGGTTGAGTTCTGCGCCGGGCGAGATGGAGCTCTGGGTATTTGATGAATGTTCCGGCATCAACTCGCTCTACAAAAGGCAAGGCTTGCAAGATGGTTATGGATTGACGGAGCAACGACGGAAAGAGGTCGTCCGAATGGACACACTTGATGCTTACTGCCGGCGTGTTGGGGTACAAACAATTGATCTGATGAAGGTTGACGTGGAAGGTCACGAGTTGGAGGTATTTAAAGGCGCAAAGGAAATGCTGGCCCATAAGAGCATCAAACGTATCCAATTTGAATACGGCGGTTGTAACATTGACTCGCGAGTATTGCTTAAAGACTTATTTGATTTCTTTCAGTCGTATGATTATTCGTTATGTAAGATGTTTCCGCATGAGCTGCGACGTGTGCCGCGTTATGATCAGCGATTGGAGAATTTCCAGTATCAGAATTGGGTTGCAGTTGCGAATGGTGTGTCGTTTTGAGATAGGATTGAATGCGTATCTTCCAAGTACTTGAAGGTTCATCCAATGCCGCTGTCCCAGGTAGCCAGACCTGGCATCGCAATCTCTATGAACCATTGGTGGAGATGGGTCACGAGGTGGTGTTATTTTCGGTCACAGAAGGCCGCATGGCGATGCGGCGCAACAATGCACAGGCGCGAGCGTGTTTTAGCCAAAAGTTGTTGGACACCTTTCGCCGCGAACACGCCAAAAAAGCATTTGCCCTTTTCTTTGCCTACGTGATGGACGGCATGGTGGAACCGGAGGCGATTGACGAGATTCGCAAGACCGGCGTGCCGACCTGCAACTTTTCGTGCAACAATGCCCACCAGTTTTATCTGGTGGATGAACTCTCGCCGCACTTTGATTACAACCTGCACTCGGAAAAGGATGCACGCGATAAATTTCTGGCAATCAAGGCAAATCCGATGTGGTGGCCTATGGCATCCAACCCAAAGTATTTTAAGCCTATGCACATGCCTAGAACTATTCAAGCTTCGTTTGTCGGTGCAAACTATGCGCTGAGGGCGCGGTATATTGCTCATTTACTTGAGAATGGAATTGACGCGCATGCTTATGGTCCTGGCTGGGTGGGAGAAGCACGAACACGCTGGCGTTCGCGAGCTAAACGCTATCTTTTTCTGTGGCAAGCGCTTTCTGCAATTAATCCGCAGGCGCAGAGCTCGGCTTCGGCAAAATTGGCGGATCATGATTATCGGCACTATTTGAGTGCACGTTTCGCTGAAAACTTGCATCCTCCTGTTACGGATGATGAATTGATTGCACTTTACAGCCGTAGCCACGTCAGTCTTGGGTTTCTGGAAGTCTATGACAGTCACGATCCCAGCCGTCCTGTAACCAGGCACCTACACCTGCGCGAGTTTGAAGCGCCCATGAGCGGGGCACTCTATTGCACGGGCTATATGGAAGAATTGGCGGAGATGTTTGAGCCAGATAAAGAAGTATTGGTTTATCGAAATCAACATGAACTTCTGGATAAGATATGCTTTTATTTAAAGCATCCTGATCAAGCAGAAATGATAAGGCAAGCGGGCAGAAAGCGCGCGCTTGCTGAACATACCTATCATAGGCGTTTTCAGAAATTATTTAAGATATTGGAATTGTCGTGAGCCAAACTCCTTTAGTTTCCGTTATTACGAGCAATTATAATTGTGCCGCTTATCTTCCGAATTGCGTGGCCTCGGTCCTGGCCCAGACTTTTGATTCCTGGGAGCATATAGTCATTGATTGCGGGTCTACCGATAACTCTCGGCAGGTGCTGGAATCGCTCAAGCATCCCCGTTTACGAGTCATCCACGAGAGTTTTTGTGGAGTATCCCGAGCGAGGAATATTGCAATTCAACAAGCGCGAGGAATGTTTTGCGCTAACCTAGATGCGGATGATATGGCATTACCTAACCGACTGTTCCGTCAAATGGAATTACTACAAAAATCTCCGGAAGTTGTGGCGGTGGGGGGCGGGATTCAAGCGATTATTTTTCGGCATCGGCTATGGGGACGGGTAGTGCGGCGCAAAAACCGGACTATTCAGCTTCCTTATCGGCATGATGGAATAATGCTTTTTTTACGGTCGGTTCTCAGTCCAATTGCTCACTCAACTCTCACGTTTCGAAAGACAATATTTCTAGAGATTGGCGGCTATCGTGAGGAAATGGAGAAAGCCGAGGATTTTGATCTTGTCCTGCGTTTTAGTCTGCGCGGCCGGCTGGAGGGCGTACACGAACCCGTTGGTATTGTCCATTATGGAGTATCCAGTTCGCATTCAGCAAGGTATCGTCCGCATGGAAGAGATGCGCTGTATTATGCCGTTTTATCTCTGTTGTTCAATATGGCATGCGACAATGGATTAAATTGCGCCCAGACGGACGTCGAAAAATGGCTTGATGGAATTGGAAAACAGGGCCCTAAGGCCTTGCAAGGGCGATGGGCCTGGAAATATTTCATGAAGAGATGCAAATGCTTGCCGCTCGCAAGCCGAACAATTCTCATAAAAGCGCTTATCCTTCGTTTGCCGGCAGTCGTTGCTTGCTGGAACATGCCATGGTGGCCTGCGGCGAGCAGTCCGGAAAATCTCATAAAAGAACATATCATTTTTAGAAGGAAAGAAGATCGGTGATAATACCGTGTCGTATAAATCTGTTATATGGAAAAAATTAAAATATTTCATTTGCCAATCTTTTAATCTATTAACGGGCGATTTATGAATTATTTTGTCACCGGCGGAGCGGGTTTTATTGGAAGCAATTTGACAGATTGTTTGTTACAGAACAGACACGTAGTAACCGTGTTCGATAACTTTTCTACTGGTCAAGAACGTTTTCTGGAGAAAGCGCAGATATTTCCAAAATTCACACTCGTGCGGGGTGATCTCCTTGATTTAGACCTGCTCACGCGGGCGATGTGCGGAGCCGATTTTGTTTTTCATCTTGCTGCCAATGCCGATTTGCGCTTCGGCCTCGACCATCCGCGCAAAGATCTTGAACAAAACACGATCGCTACCTACAACGTGCTAGAGGCGATGCGGGCTAATGGGATTAAGCGTATTGCTTTTTCTTCAACCGGATCGGTCTATGGTGAGGCGGCGGTAATCCCCACGCCGGAAGATGCGCCGTTTCCGGTTCAAACCTCTCTTTATGGTGCCTCGAAGCTGGCAGGTGAAGGGCTGATTGCAGCGTATTGCGAAGGTTTCGGTTTCCAGTCTTGGATTTTCCGCTTCGTCTCCATCCTCGGCGAACGCTACACGCACGGGCATGTATTCGATTTCTACAAACAGTTGAAGGCTAACCCCACACTGTTGCTGGTTCTGGGCAACGGCAAGCAGCGTAAGTCCTACCTTTACATCCAGGATTGCCTTGACGCGATGTTGGTCGCTGTTGAGAAAGCGACAGACAAGGTCAATGTCTTCAACTTGGGTGTAGATGGTTATTGTGAGGTCAATGATTCCATCGGCTGGATTTGCCAGACATTGGGGGTACAACCCAGGCTGGAGTACACAGGCGGGGATCGCGGCTGGATCGGAGATAACCCGTTCATCTTCTTGGATACCACCAAGATTCGGTCTCTTGGGTGGGCGCCAAAGCACTCTATCCGTGAGGGTGTTGTTAAAACTGTGGAGTTTTTGAGAGGCAACGAGTGGGTTATGGAGGCTCGGTAATGAAAGTTTGTGTTCAGGGCCTTTGGCACCTTGGGTCTGTCACTGCAGGATGCCTTGCTTCGGTAGGACATGAGGTCATAGGCCTTGATTTTGATGAGCATGTAATTCGGGGACTTCGGGCAGGCAAGCCACCCATTTTTGAGCCAGGCTTGGAGGAGATGATTGGGGTTGGCTTGGATTCTGGACGGCTTCGATTTTCAGCAAGCCTTGAGGAACTGCCGAGCGACATCGAACTTCTCTGGGTCGCCTACGACACCCCAGTCAATGAAGATGATGTGGCTGATGTTGATTTTGTTGTTGCTCAGGTAGCGGTTGCGCTGCCCTTCCTGCCTGCCAATTCGACCGTGTTGGTGTCTTCGCAAATGCCGGTAGGTTCGATTCGACGGATGGAGGCAATTGCAGACAAGCTCTGCCCTGAAAAGGCGTTGAGTTTTGCTTGCTCACCGGAAAATCTTCGACTGGGCAAAGCCTTGGATGTTTTTCTTAAACCTGACCGCTTTGTTGTGGGTGTGCGAGTTGAAAGGGATAGGAAGCGCATTGGGCAATTGCTGGCGCCGATAACCGACAGAATAGAGTGGATGGCGGTTGAGTCGGCGGAAATGACCAAGCACGCCATCAATGCCTTTTTAGCGACCTCCGTCGTGTTTGCTAATGAAATTGCCGCTATCTGCGAAGCGGTAGGCACCGATGCGAAGGAAGTGGAGCGTGGCCTGAAGTCGGAGCAGCGGATCGGATTCAGGGCTTATCTGTCGCCGGGGGGTGCTTTTGCCGGTGGCACGTTGGCTCGCGATATTGAGTTTCTGAAAGAGATCAGCCAAAGATATCAGCTCTCCATTCCCTTGCTGGAATCAGTGAAGACGAGCAACGATCTGCATAAGTCTTGGGTGCGCCGTAAGCTGAAGGCACACTTCCCAAGTCTGGATGGCGTGGTTGTCGTTGTCTGGGGGCTTACATACAAGCCTGGGACCGATACCCTACGTCGATCAATGGCAGTCGAATTGTGTAACTGGCTGATTGATCAAGGCGCCAGAGTGAGGGTGCATGATCCAGCGGTAAAAGAGTTGCCGCCAGAATGGAATGGCCTTGTGCAGCGGTTCGATGAAGCATTAGGGGCACTCGAGGGGGCTCAAGTTTTATTGATCGGCACGGAGTGGCCTGAATATATTGAGATTCCTAAGGAACGTGTTGCCGGGGTGGCTCCTGGTCTGGTGGTGCTCGACCCGAATCGCTTCCTGTCATCTTTGGGAACAGCAGCGACGGTTCGTTATGTCGCTGTTGGAACCCCCTCGGTTGAAAGGTTGGCGTGATGTCACTTACACTGAACGGCAAGGTGGCGATTGTCACCGGCGCTAATCAGGGTCTTGGTCTGGAGATTTCGCGTCACTATGTAAATACCGGCGCCTCGATTGTCATGTGCGCAAGGAATGGTGATCTTCTGACGAGAGCACGGAATGAACTGACTATCGGCTTGGCGCCTGGGCAGGTCATTGAGGCGGTACCGGCAGATGTATCGGATTTACAGAGTGTTGAACAATTGGTTAAGGCCACTTTGCAGCGCTTTGGCCGAATCGACATTCTGGTCAACAACGCAGGTATCTATGGCCCGATGGGGCCAATCGAAGAGGTCGATTGGGCACAATGGATCAAGGCCATCGAGATCAACCTGTTTGGTTCAATATCAATGTGCCGAGCAGTACTGCCCACCATGAAGGAACAGCAGAAAGGTAAAATCATTCAGCTATCCGGAGGCGGGGCCACGAACCCCATGCCAAACTTTAGTGCCTACGCTGTCTCCAAGGCCGCAATCGTGCGTTTTGCCGAAACGCTTGCAGAAGAGGGGCGCGAGTTCAACATCGACGTGAATGCCATTGCTCCGGGTGCGTTGAATTCCCGGATGCTTGATGAAGTGCTTGCTGCCGGCCCGGAAAGGGTTGGGCAAGCGTTTTTCGATAAGTCGATCAAGCAGAAAGAATCGGGAGGCACGGGCTTCGATCGAGGCGCAGAGCTTGCCGTGTTTCTGGCGTCCGATGCCAGCAATGGTATCACCGGAAAACTGATCAGCGCCGTGTGGGATGAATGGGAGCATTGGCCTGAACATCTCGACGAATTGCGTGCCAGCGATGTTTATACCTTGCGGCGCATTGCTGGTCGAGATCGTGGTCTTTCATGGGGCGACAAATGAGTTTCGGAGTTGGAATTATTGGTTGTGGCCTGATCGGCCAGAAACGGGCCGTGGCTTTGGGTGAAGGGCAATTGATCGCCTGCGCGGATATCAACGAGGCCAAGGCAAAAGCGCTTGCCGGCAATAGTGGGGCTAAGGTGTTCAGCGACTGGCGTGAGCTCTTGGCCCTGCCGGAGGTAGATATCGTGATCATCGCCACTCTGCACGATTCGCTTGCCGAAATCACGCTCGCGTCGATTGAGGCGGGCAAGCATGTGCTGGTGGAGAAGCCTGCGGCGCGTAATCCCGCGGAGCTGGAACCTGTGATGACGGCGGCCGGGCGGCGTGGGGTGAAGGTGCATGTGGGCTTCAATCACCGTTATCACCGCGCCTTCCGCAAGGCGCGGGAGTTGTTTGATGCCGGGTCGTTGGGCGAGTTGATGTTCATCCGCGCCCGCTACGGTCACGGTGGACGGATTGGCTACGACAAGGAATGGCGGGCTAAGCCGGCGATTTCCGGGGGCGGGGAGTTGATGGACCAGGGGCCGCATCTGATTGACCTTGCCCGTTGGTTCTTAGGAGAGTTTGAGGAAGTGCAGGGTTTTGCCCATACCTACTACTGGGACATGCCGGTGGACGACAACGGCTTCATGTTGTTGAAAACAGCGAAGCGGCAGGTTGCGTTCCTGCATGCAAGTTGCACCGAGTGGAAGAACCTGTTTTCCATGGAGATCTACGGGCGCGATGCCAAGCTGGAAATTTCCGGTTTGGGCGGGAGTTATGGTGTTGAGCGGCTGACATATTACAAGATGCTGCCCGAGATGGGGCCGCCCGAGACGACGACCTGGGAATACCCCATGGGCGACGACTCTTGGGCAGTGGAGTTGGCGGAGTTCTATGAGGACATTCGGCTGGACCGAGAGCCGTCAGCGGGTTTGAAAGATGCCTTTGAGGCGTTGAAAGTGGTTGAAAGAATTTACAAGGAGTCTGGCTATGATCATCGCCCGTAGTCCATTGCGTATTACTATGGGTGGCGGGGGCACTGATCTGCCTTCCTACTATCATGGCCATGAGGGTTTTTTAATTGCCGCAGCAATCAATAAGTATGTCTATGTAACGGTGATGCGCCCTTTTACCGAGGCAATTTATCTTAAATACTCGGAACTGGAACATGTCGCCAAGGTGGAAGAGGTAAAACATCGGATCATCCGTGAAGCGCTACTGATGCAAAATTTGCGCACGCCGCAGATCGAAATTACCACCTTGGCTGACATTCCCGCGGGAACAGGCTTAGGGTCATCGGGTAGCTTTACCACCGCCTTGCTCAAGGCGTTGTATGCGCACCGCCGCCGACTGATTCATCCGCAGGAATTGGCAGAACTGGCCTGTTACATTGAAATTGACCGGCTGGGTGAGCCGATTGGTAAACAGGATCAATACATTGCTGCCTATGGCGGCTTAACCTGTTTTACATTCCATAAAGATGACAGTGTGACCTCCGTGCCGCTCAAGATATCCATGGACACCCTGTTTGATCTCGAGGACAACATCCTGCTGTTCTTTACAGGTTATTCCCGTAACGCAAGTGCCATTCTCAAGGATCAAAACACACGCACCCAGAGTAATGATGACGAAATGTTGAAGAATCTTCATTTCGTCAAGGAGCTTGGCTACCGCAGCAAAGACGCCCTTGAAGCCGGAGATGTTAGGAAATTTGGAGAGTTGATGCATGAACACTGGGAGCATAAAAAGCGGCGTTCGGGAGGCATGAGCAACGCCAAAATTGACGAATGGTACAAACTCGGTATGAAGAATGGCGCAGTCGGTGGCAAGCTGGTGGGTGCAGGCGGTGGTGGATTCCTGATGTTCTACGCGGCTGACCGTAACAAACTGCGTCATTGCATGAGCAAAGCAAGTCTGGAAGAGGTTCGTTTCGGTTTTGATTTTGAGGGGACCAAGGTGGTGCTTTCATGAGTTTGCCGGTAGCTATTCTTGCGGGAGGGTTGGCCAAACGCCTGCGTCCATTGCCGGGGCAGATGCCCAAGTCATTGATTGATGTGGCCGGACACCCGTTCATCACCCATCAATTAAATCTTCTGCGGCGGAGCGGATTAGCAGAGGTTGTCCTGTGTGTCGGGCATCTCGGCGAACAAATTCAAAAAGAAGTCGGCGATGGGCATCGCTGGGGATTGCGGGTGACATATGTTTTTGACGGGCCAAAGCTTCTTGGAACCGGTGGCGCTTTGCGGCGCGCACTACCTGTGCTGGGGGATGCTTTTTTTGTCCTGTATGGCGATTCGTATCTTGAGTGTGACTACCTTGCGATTGAAAAAGTGTTTTGTGAAGGCAGACGGTTGGGACTCATGACCGTTCTCAAAAACATGAATAAGTGGGATAAAAGCAATATTGTTTTTAAAAACGGGCGCATCATGCGCTATGATAAGAAAATACGCATACGCGAGATGGAACATATTGACTATGGATTAGGAATTTTACGCGCAGCCGCGCTTAAAGATTATCCCTCCGACATCTCGTTTGATCTGGTCCAAGTCTATCAGGATCTTCTTTCCTGTGATCAACTGGCCGGTTTTGAGGTGTCGGAGCGATTTTACGAGATCGGTTCGCTGGAAGGTTTGGAGGAAACGAGACGGCATATTATTGCACAGCAGGGGAAAAAAAATGAATTATATCCATAAGTATTTGATCGAATTAACCGAGATTGTCACTCAATTGGATAAAGCTGCGATTGAGCGAATGGTCGCGTGTTTGGAAGATTTACGCGCACGAAATGGGCGCCTCTTTTTCCTTGGAGTCGGCGGCAGCGCAGCTAATTGTTCCCATGCGGTGAATGATTTCCGAAAAATCGTCGGAATCGAAGCTTATGCCCCGACGGATAATGTCTCCGAATTAACCGCCCGCACCAACGATGATGGCTGGGCGAGCGTATTTGTGGAATGGCTCAAAGGGAGCCGCCTATGTAAAAAAGACATGCTTTTTGTATTATCGGTCGGGGGAGGTAATCTGGAAAAAAATGTCAGCCCGAACCTCGTGGCGGCATTGCAATATGCCCAACAAATCGGTACACAAGTGATCGGCATCATCGGACGCGACGGAGGCTATACGGCGAAAGTAGCGGATGCATGTGTCCTAATTCCGACGGTGAATCCGGAAACAGTGACCCCGCATACTGAAGCGTTTCAAGCGGTAATATTGCATCTGATGGTGTCTCATCCTGCTTTAAAGAAGGCGGCGACTAAATGGGAGTCAATGCGCTGATGGCGCGGGCAGTGTTTCTTGACCGGGATGGCGTTATTAACCGTACGTTAGTGCGAGATGGTAAGCCGTATCCTCCGCGTAACATCGGAGAATTAGAGATTCTGCCCGGCGTAGGGGAAGCGCTGAATCAGTTGCACAACGCAGGATTTAAGCTTATTGTTGTTACCAATCAGCCCGATGTGGCGCGGGGAACGCAGACCCGGGGGATGGTGGAGAAAATTAATGCGCTGCTCCAGTCGTGTTTGCCTATTGATGAATTCCGGGTATGTTATCATGATGATGCTGACCAGTGCGCCTGCCGCAAACCTAAGGCAGGTGCGTTGTTGCAGTCCGCCCAAATATTAGTTATTGATTTAAAATCCAGTTTTATGATAGGTGATCGGTGGCGCGATATTGAAGCCGGGCGGAGCGCCGGCTGTAAAACGATTTTCATTGATTGCCATTATGTGGAAACGAAATATGTTGAACCTGATTATTGCTGCGGCGATTTGACCGAAGCGGTCGATTGGATTATTGAACAAAAAGGTAAGTCAAATGAAGAACGTTAGGAACCTAAAGGTAAAAATATTCGCCGACGGAGCCGACAAAAACGGCATTCTTGAAATGTATGCTAAACCGTTTATAAAAGGATTTACAACAAATCCAACCCTTATGCGTAGAGCGGGAATCAAAGATTATCGCGGGTTTGCGCTAGATATTCTGAAGGCAATTCCAGATCGTCCAATATCATTTGAGGTATTTTCGGACGAGTTTTCCGAAATGGAGCGGCAGGCGAATGAGATTTCCAACTGGGGAAAGAACGTCTATGTAAAAATTCCGATCACTAATACTCGTGGCAAGCCTTCATATGATCTTATCCGACGTCTGACGCTTGGCGGAGTCAAAGTGAATGTTACTGCAGTGCTACCACTTTATCAGGTGCGTGATTTGTTCCAATGTTTGACCGGCGGGGCGCCCGCTTACATATCTGTATTCGCTGGCCGAATTGCCGATACGGGCCGCGACCCTATACCGATTATGGCGGCGGCGGTAGAGTTGCTGCGGGATTTGCCTAACACTGAACTTATTTGGGCCAGTCCGCGTGAACTCCTAAATATTTTCCAGGCGGACGAAATTGGCTGTCATATTATCACCGTAACAAACGACATTCTGAAGAAATTCGTGCTTGTTGGAAAAGATCTGAGCGATTATTCGTTGGATACGGTAAAAATGTTTTATTACGATGCACAACAGGCTGACTATCGATTGTAGCTGAACATGCAATAGCGGACAACCTTCAAAAAACTTTAAAAAAGATTGATAAAAAATCAAAAAACGTTGAAGCATTAAAAAGATACTTTACCAATAATAAATTCGTGTAAATACTAAACTCGAGCGGGTATAAGATTGCTAACCTAAATGAAGAATGGAAATTTTCAAACAAGAATAAATTTGCAGATGTTATTAATTTTATAAAAAAAGTTTTTGACACAAGTCTTTTAAGAGGTTTTTCACAAGTCCTCATGACAAGAACACAGAGAGAATAGATCCTCTTTATATCCAATAATTTAATAAAGTATTTAGAAAAAATAGAATGAATGATAAATGGGCTAATTCGAGCCGTCGAATCGCAATCAATGGTCTGAAGCAAACCTAGGGAGCTCCAATGATGCTTTATTCCAGCGTGGATTGAGCGCTATCCATATGGATACACCCGCGACAATGTCATGTTCTTCCCTGGCCGTATTGTTTACTATAGCCGACCTCAAGAGCACAGGTGGTGGGTCACGAAAATTGGCCACGGATCTATGTATAGCTCTGGGGACCTGCGGAGCAAAGGTTATCCTCATTTCTCAGGTAGAAGCCGCGCCTACTGTTCCCAGCCTTATACCTGATCCCAAATATGTGCATACTCACCTCGTAAAATTTAGCCTGGCCAGTGACCATTGGGGAGTGGCGTATGCTCCTTCTTTTAAAAGGAAAGTGGCAGATCTGTGTCGTCAGGAGGGGATACAGATTATTCACGATAATGGCCTATGGCTTCCCTCCAACCATGCAGCCTCCCGAGTTGCTCGTCGCCAACGAATTCCCTTGGTAATCCATCCTCATGGGATGCTTCAACCCTGGGCCCTTTCTTACCGAGCCTGGAAGAAGCGAATAGCCTGGCTACTTTATCAAAGGCAGGATCTTGAGACCGCCTCGCTTTTTGTCGCCACTTCAGATCAGGAAGCCGAAGCTATTCGCCGAATGGGGCTGATCCAGCCCATCGCTCTCATCCCCAATGGAGTTCACCTGCCTACCTGGAAAGCGCACAATCGCACAAATAGGGAGATCCGTCGCGCTTTGTTCCTCTCCCGCATCCATCCCATTAAGGGCTTGATAAATCTCGTCACTGCGTGGGATCGCGTCCGGCCAGAAGGATGGCGGATGATCGTAGCGGGCCGTGACGAGACGGGGCATTTAGAGGATGTGAAACGGGCCGTTCAAAATAAGGGACTTCAAGAGGATTTCGAATTTGTTGGAAGTGTAGAGGGAGAGGTCAAGGAGAGATTGTATCGCGATGCGGATCTCTTCATTCTTCCCTCCTTCAGCGAAAACTTTAGCCTTGTAGTGGCAGAGGCTCTTAGCTATGGAGTCCCCGTTATCACGACTCGAGGAGCCCCCTGGGAGGGGCTTGTGAAGAACCGCTGCGGATGGTGGGTGGAAGTAGGTGTACAACCCCTGGCCGAAGCGATTCAAGCAGCGACATCACTCTCCGATGCTGAGAGACATGACATGGGGTGGCGTGGCCGCAGCTTCGTTTCCGAAGCGTTTTCTTTCAGAGAAATTGCTTTGGAAATGCTTGCCGTGTATGATTGGATCAGAGGGGTTGGGGCGAAACCCTCTTGTATCCTGGAATAATGTTTCAGCGGTTCTTACGCATGGCCGGAAAACTGGCGTGATAAATACTCTTGGTCAAAAATCGCTTATAGCTATCTCTCGCTTTTCGAAATGTGGCGGAGAAAAGTCTGAAAACAGCTTTTTTTGATTGAAGAGAAAAATCAGGTAAATAATGACAGATAAACGAGTCGCCATTTCTAGAAATTATAATGATTTGTCTAATTCGATCTATAAAGTAATGGATTTTTTCGGGAATATTATCACGCTTGAAGAATGCAAATTGTATAGCAATCAAACCGAATTTTACTTATCCTTATTACAAACCCGGCGTTACAACTTCTCCCGAGGTGATTCGAGAGACTGTCAAGATATTGCGTGATTATACAAGCCACATCGCAGTAGTCGAAACGGATGGCGGCTACGGAGCTTGGTTGGCAACAGAGGCTTTTAATGGACATGGAATGTATGCACTGAGTAAAGAATTCGGAATCAAAGTTGTTAATCTATGTGATGAGCCAAGCGAATTAATATCCTTCCAATCTGGTCGGCGGAACTATCAATTGCCTTTGCCTTCACGATTGCTTCATGATATCAATCTCTTTATCAGCATGCCCGTGCCGAAAATTCATTGTATGACCGGTTTGTCGTTGAGCTACAAAATTCAATGGGGTTGTATCCCTGATATTATGCGTTTGCGTCGTCATTTCATTTTTGATGAAGCGATCGTGGCTATAAATCAAGCGCTGAATCCGGTCGCCCTTTGATGCGCGATCTCATGTCTTCCAATTATTGCGCACATTCCGAAATAGGATTGCTTTAATGGGTTTTAAAAGCCGTTTTATTACTTGGTTTGGATATGAATCCTGGTTTGGACGTGTAATTTTACATGCTTTACTCTATGCATTAGCGGGCAAGCCAGTGAAGCCGAAGACATAAAATGAAATGCACTCGGAGAGCCAGTAATTGTTCGGCTAAGCAATCAAGCTTTAAAAGCGATATATGAGAAGGAATTGCTATGTTCAATGATAAAGTTATATTGATCTCTGGTGGTACTGGTACTTTCGGAAATGCTGTTTTACATCGTTTTCTCGAAACGGATATTAAAGAAATTCGCATCTTTTCCCGGGACGAGAAGAAACAGGATGAAATGCGCAATGCCTTGAAGAATCCCAAGGTGAAGTTCTATCTGGGTAATGTTCGGGATTATGACAGTATTCTTTCCGCAATGAGAAACATTGATTTTGTTTTTCATGCTGCTGCACTCAAGCAAGTGCCTTCCTGTGAGTTCTTTCCATTAGAAGCTGTTCGTACGAACACCTTGGGTGCGGAAAACGTAATGAATGCGGCATTGGCCTGCGGGGTCAAAAAAATGATCGTTCTGAGTACGGACAAGGCCGTCTATCCCATCAACGCTATGGGCATGTCCAAGGCGCTTATGGAAAAGATGATGGTTGCCAAAGCGCGCGCTCACGGGGATTCGGGCACCATCTTCTGTGGAACCCGCTACGGGAACGTTATGGGCTCTCGCGGCTCCGTGATCCCATACTTTATCAGCCAGATCCTGTCCGGGACCCCCATTACGGTGACAGATCCGAATATGACACGCTTCATGATGTCTATCGATGACTCCCTGGATCTGGTGATCTATTCGTTTCAACATGGGAATCCCGGGGATATATTTGTCCAGAAGGCCCCTGCGGCAACCATCGGGACTCTGGCCAATGCTCTGAAAAAGCTTTTTAATAAAAAAAATAAGATTCAGATCATTGGCACCCGGCATGGAGAAAAATTATATGAAACTCTTTTAACACGTGAGGAAATGTCTAGATCTGAAGATTTGGGGAAATATTACCGAATACCCGTCGATGTGCGCGATCTCAACTATGCCTGTTATTTTACTGAAGGTCAGGCTAAGGTCTCTTGCCAAGAAGATTATAACTCTCATAATACCCGCCGTCTTGATGAGGATGATCTTATTGAGTTGCTTAGTAAACTCGATTTCGTTCGTGATGCTCTTGAAACGGGAAAAATCAATTTGTAGTATATTCTGTATGTTCCAAGGTTTTTTGACATGTTAGTTAAAAATAAAGTTTTGGTTTTGGGTGTTACAGGCATGCTGGGGCATATGGTTCACCGGGTGCTTGCAGCATCGGACACTATTGATGTAAAAGGAACGCACATCTTTGAAAAACATGCCCCTTTTTATTTTGATGTCATGTCTGGATTAAGAGAACTTGAAGTAATTTGTGATCAATCGTCATGTTTCGACTATTTCATTAATTGTATAGGAATACTTCCAGGGAATATTACAGAGAAAGATCCTGCTACCATCCGCAAGGCGATCAAAATCAATTCCCTTTTTCCTCACGAACTTTCTGCATTCGCGAAGGAACGCGGTGTCAGGATTATACATATTTCCTCTGATGGGGTTTTCTCAGGAGATGCAGAAAGTTACTGGGAGGACGATGCTCCTGATTGTGCTGATTTTTACGGAATAACAAAAAGCCTCGGTGAGGTGATCGATATGCATTTTATAAATTTGCGGTGTTCCATAATTGGTCCGAGTCCTTTTTTAGGAGAGGGTTTGATGGAATGGTTCTTTAAACAGCCTGATGGCTCCGTTGTGCCCGGCTATACAAATCATATATGGCATGGTATTTCTACCTACCAGTTTGGCAAGCTCTGTCTTAAGATAATCGAGGGAGATCACTTTGAAACACTAAGAAAAGAATCTGCCGTTTTTCATTTTGCCCCCAACGAACCTATTACAAAATATGATCTTCTTTGTCTTTTTAAGGAAATATTTAAAAAACATATCAATGTTGAGGCTATAGCAAGCGATGATAAGATATATAAGAGAGTCCTTCAAACCAGGTATGTTGGACTTAAAAATATTTACACTTATGGTATACCTCCCGCCAGAATGATTTCCGAATTAGCCTTCTATATGAGTAAAGAAAAGAGGGGAAGACAAATATGCAATTAGCGCTCGATAGGCCAATAGGCAAGTTTATTAGTCGTACAACTTGTCGTTTTTGTGAAGGATCTAATTTAACAAGAATATTAGATTTTGGTGATTTTCCATTAGCTGGCGGTTTTCTTGAAAAAAAAAATTTTCCAAATGAAAAATATTATCCCCTTAATTTAAACCTCTGTAAGGATTGCTTTTTAGTCCAGATAAGTAATGTAGTACCAGCAGAGGTCTTGTTCAAAGAAAACTATTTCTTTTTTTCATCAGCGATAAGTACATTGGTAGATCATTTTCAAGCTTTTGCGCGGGAAATTCATGAGCGTTTTCTAATGGATAAACAAAAGCCTTCAGCATTTGAACTTGGATGCAATGATGGTGTATTACTCAAACCATTGGCAGCGCTTGGCGTGCGTGCGATTGGCGTAGACCCTGCTATTAACGTAGTAAGTTCTATCGACTCAAAAGATATTACTGTAATTAATGATTTTTTCAATGAAAAGCTTGCGATCGAAATTAAAAAAGAATATGGACAATTTGATGTCTTTCTATCGAGTTATTCTTTTGCCCACATTGACGATATGAATGATATTATGAAAGGAGTGAAATGTTTATTAAAAAATGATGGAGTTCTGGTGGTTGAGATATATTATTTAGGGACCCTCATAGATGAAATGCAATACGACATGATTTACCATGAACATATGAGTTATTATTCATTAAAATCTTTAATAAGCTTTTTGAAAAAATTTGATATGGAGATTTTTGATATACATAATATTCCAGGAATACGTTCTGGTTCTGTGCGGTTTTACGCAAGGAATATTGGACAGAGGTCCGAAGAAATCTCACCTACAGTTTTTAATATGATAAAATATGAAGAAAATAAGGGTTTTGATAAGGTCGAAACATATTCGAAGTATGCTGAAAGAGTAGCCGAGACACGAAGCCATCTTTTAGATATGCTGAATCGCTTTAAAAATGAGGGGAAAACGATTATTGGCTATGGAGCATCTGGGAGAGGGACCATCGTTATGAACTATTGCGGTATAAACAGGCGTTATTTGGATTATGTTGTCGACGACGCACAAGCCAAACAAGGATTCTACACTCCAGGAACGCACGTGCCAATAAAATCTTGGAATTATTTGAATGAGGTAAAATTTCCTGATTATGCTGTATTGTTTGCTTGGGCTTTTACAGATGAAGTTATTAAAAAAAGGCAGGATTATCTACAACGAGGCGGGAAATTCATTATTCCTTTGCCGGAAGTAAAAGTAATATCAAAGTAAGCATGCCAATTCCAGCCAAAATCAAGGATGGCTTGAGTAAAATAAAAGTACAATCAATCTCAATGCGGTAGCGGAGGAATGGTATGAAAGTGATGACAATAATGGGCACCAGGCCAGAGATGATTAAGATGTGGTCTGTATTAAAAAAATTAGATACGCTGAATTTTGATCATGTTATGGTTCATACGAGCCAAAATTTTACGAGAGAGCTGAAAGATTTCTTTTTTCGAGATCTGGAATTAAGGCCGCCAGATTATAATCTTCAAATCGATACAAGATCGTATGGGAACGAAGTTGCTGATGTTATTCGAAAAAGCGCAGAATTATTTGATAAGGTAAAACCCGATGCATTAGTTGTTCTTGGGGATACGTATAGTGGCCTATCGGTTTTGCCAGCATCACATTATGGTGTAAAAATATTTCATATGGAAGCAGGCTTAAGAGCATGGGATAAACGAATGCCGGAACAAAAAAACCGCATTTTGATTGACCACATATCGGATATCTTATTACCTTTTAATCAGTATCATAGAGAAAACTTAATTAGAGAAAACATCCATCCATCAAAAATATTTGTTACGGGGAATCCCACATTTGAAGTAATGCGTGCATTTCAAGACAAAATTAGTAAGAGCAATATTCTTGAAACTCTAAACATAAAGCCTAAAGATTATATAGCTGTCACGGCACATAGAAAAGAAAATGTGGATGATCCGCAATCTCTTCAAATTATCCTGAAAGGTCTCTCCCTGGTTTGTGATAAATTTAAAAAAGAAGCTATCTTTCCTATTCACCCCAGAACAAAAAGCAAAATAATAGGCATGCCCATATCAAAAGGAATAAGACTCATCGACCCCTTAGGATTTTATGATTTCAATTTTCTAAGCAAGAATGCATTTTGCCTTCTCGCAGATTCCGGAACAACTCCTGAGGAAGGTCTTTTTTATAAAGTCCCATGCGTCAGCTTGCGCAAGAGCACCGAACGACCTGAAACAGTGGAAGCGGGAGCCCATGTTGTTGCCGGGCTTGACCCAACTAATATCGTTGAGTCTGTTGAAACCGTAGTCAACATGCAATGGAACGCAAGATACGATTTATGCGCAGATATTAGTCCCTCATCAGTTGTAATCAATGTTCTAAGAAGTAACATAACAAATTATTTTTAATCTCTAATGCGGATTATGCTTCTTGTCGTTTACTATATGCCCAGTACCATGTCTTGTGCAAAGCTCATTCATGATCTTGCGTCCGAATTCCTTCTATTGGGACATGAGCCCATTGTGGTAGCGCCCGATGATAATATCTTAATAGATTCCGTCGTTTCTATTGAGAATGGTATAAAAGTCATACGAATACGGACTGGCAAAATAAAATCTGCAAGTAGATTTGTTCGTGCCTTAAACGAAATCAGACTTTCAAAGATTATTTGGAAGAAGGGTAAGCAATTTTTTGATGAAAATCCTTGCAATTTAATCGTTTATTACTCACCGTCTATTTTCTTTGGATCCCTTGTAAAGAAACTGAAAAAAAAATTTGCCTGTTCTTCCTATCTGCTACTTGGAGATATTTTCCCAAATTGGGCAGTAGAAACCGGAATTTTAAAAAAAGGCTTAATATACAGATATTTTAAATATAAGGAACGGCAAAATTACGAAGCCGCAGATATTATTAGAGTTCAGTCTCCAGCTAACATGCAGTATTTCAAAAAAGATGGGCAAGACAAAAAATATAGAATAGAAGTTCTATACAACTGGACTTCATTAAATGAAAGCGATATTCCTCGTCGTATGTATCGAGTTCAATTAGGATTACAAAACAAAGTAGTTTTTTTTTACGGCGGAAATATAGGAGTCGCCCAAGATATTGACAACATTCTTCGTCTTGCAGAATATTTGAGAAATGAACCTGCCGCTTATTTTTTACTAGTTGGCAACGGAAGTGAGATAAGCCGCCTAAAATCTAAAATATTTTCAAAAAAATTGACCAATATTGCCATCTACAACTCCGTGGATCATAAAGAATACATGTCTATGCTTTCTGAATTTGATGTAGGTATAATCTCTCTTGATCGACGACTAAAATCACATAATTTCCCAGGGAAAATGCTGAGCTACATGTATTATGCCAAGCCCATACTAGCTAGTATTAATCCTGGGAATGACCTAAAAGAAATGCTAGAAAAAAATAAAGCCGGTTTGGTCTGTATTAATGGTGAAGATGAGATATTTGTTTCTAATGCCAAAAGGCTAATAACAGATGATAACATGCGTCATCAGCTTGGGCATAACGCTCGTTGCCTATTAGAAAAAACCTTTTCAGTTTCTGGAGCGGCCAAACAAATTTTATCTCATTTTAATCTGTAAATTATTGATAGCTGCATATTTTATGTCCCAGTGTAAGCGCAAAAAAAGAGGCGTGTGCTTCATGAGGGAGCGTAGCAGCGGTTGACCAATCTGATTACTCAGTACGCCTATTAGGACTCCACCGAGGATGTCGCCCTGGGCTATAAACATTTCATGGAAGTGGAGCGGGCGTTCCGGATTCTAATTTTTTCGGACTGTGATGAATCTGACATCTCTTGGGAATCATGAAGCGGTGACGGACAGAAGGCAAAGCGCCTGGTTCGATTGGTTGCAAATCCTCATTGTCGGATTGGCAGCCCCGTCCTTTCTTTTTCCTTCAAAGAAATCGGTTTGGGCTTTCTTGATCATCCTCGGAATGCTCTTTTGCCGCGGCGCGATCAAAAAGTCATTTTTTAAACGCACGGCTTTAGATTGGCCCTTAGGAATACTATTAATTCAAATATTTCTGTCATGTCTCCTGGTGCCTGACATTAACTTCAGTATTCCCAAAATTGCTGGCGCAATATATGGCATCATCGTTTTTTATTCCCTCGTTTCTATTTTCATTTCAAATAAAATCATTGAATGGGGCATAAGAAGTTTTTTGGGTATTGGGTTACTATTTTCAGTGATCAGTATTTTAGGGATGGCTGGGTATTTTTGGACCAATGAAAAACTTTTTAATCAAATAATGATCAAAATTTCGGAACATTTTCCAAAGATTAATTGGCATCTAGCTGGGGCTGAAGATGGTTTTAATCCGAACCCGATCGGCGGCATTTTAATTCTAATAATCCCCCTTTGCCTTGTCTTCCTTTTTTCTTCTTTTCAGCCTGATAGATGTTACAAGATGATGTTTTATCAAATCATCATGTTTATACTGTTATTAACGATTGTGTTGGTTATGGGTGGAGTCTTATTTTTGACACAATCGCTTGGGAGTTGGTTCGCACTAACAATTAGTATCTGGGTTGTTTTATTACCCAAAAAATGGAAAAAGTATAGTCTAGTTCTTTTCCTTTTATTGATAGTTATAATGATTTCTATAAATAAAGACAAAACTTTAAGATATTTAAAATCGGCCCAAGAAATCGTCAAAAGTAAAATTGAACTTCATGAACCACTGTGGCAAGTCGGTTATGAGAATGTCCGTCATAATCCTCTTTTTGGAATTGGGATGAATCGTATTCGATTAAAATTGGCCGAAGGGTACGCTTTTTCTCACGCCCACAACCATCTTTTGCATACCGCGGCTGAATTGGGCCTGCCTGCACTAATTGCATATCTCGCGGTTTTATTTGGCGCGGGACACATGTGTTACGAAATATGGCGAAAGGCAACAATCAAATGGATGAAAGGGGCAGCCTTGGGTTTGGGGAGCGGCCAACTCGCCCATTTTATTTTCGGCATGGGAGATTCAATCCCACTCGGTGCAAAAGCAGGAATATTTTTCTGGCTCTCTCTGGGGCTTATCACAGCTCTATACAATGCCGTCAAAAGAAATCATATCGAATAAAATTCGGCTTTTTTTGTCATATATCATGACTATTAGAATTAGCGCCACAAGAATTAAAAAAATCGTTAAGGTTTACTTCATTGTGACCGGGATGGTGTTGACTTTATTTTTGATTTGGATGGCAACGGGTTTACCGATCCTAATTGACAATTTCTTAGTCAAATCAGATAGTCCTATCCAGGGTGACGCCATTGTGTGCATTGGCGGCGGGCTAACTGAAGACAATCTGCCCTCTGAGCAAGGTTGGAGTCGGATTTATGCATCCGTTCAGCTTTACGTTGACGGGTATGCGCCAAAAATCATATTCACGGGGGGAGGCGCTGCCAAGATAACGGAGGCAGAGATCTACGCTGAGGCAGCTCGATGGCTGGGATGTCCTCAAGATGCCATCGTTATAGAACCAAAAGCCAACAGGACCGCCGAACACCCTTTGAATATATTAAAAATCAAAAATATGAAGATAAGCAGAGATTGTCCCCTGAACATCGTCACTTCTCCATTGCATTCAAAAAGAACTTTCTTATGCTTTAAGAAAAATAATTTTAAAAATATTCAGTTGATTACGTCCTATGCGTCTAAGAAATTAGATTCAGCGATTGTGAGAAGCCTGAAACGGTCCCAATTTGACGATTTTAGACCGCGCGGGAAAACATATAATGATATATTTTTTCGATTGAGATGGAGGATCGAATACTTTTTTGAGGCCGTGCGAGAACTCGCGGCAATCGGGGCTTATAAACTGAAAGGCTATGTCTAAGAAGGATATTAAGACATTGGGATTGGCCAAAGAACAAATCCATAACCAAAAGGAAAACAAGTCGGATTGCGCTCCTATCTCTTTTACTATAATTATGCCTTGTTTAAATGAAAGAAGATATATCGCTAAATCAATCGACACTCTATTAGATGAACACTGTCAAAAGAATTGTGAATTAATCATTGCCGAAGGGATGAGCGATGATGGGACAAGAGAGATCATTCAGGCTTATATCAATCGAGGTTTTCCTATAAGGCTTTTAGAAAATAAAAGAAAAATCCAGACTCATGGATTGAACTTGGGGATATCCGAAGCCCGAGGGAATATTATTATTCGTGCTGACGCTCATTGTATTTATCCCCCCGGTTACATCAAAAAATGTGCAGATTTATTAGAGACGACCGGGGCGGCGAATGTCGGGGGAATAATGGCGCCACAAGGTTTAAAACCTGTGCAGAAGGCGATCGCCTTGGCCATGCAGCATCCTTTTGGCGTGGGGGATGCTCGCTTTCACCTTGGAAAATACAGCGGATACGTGGACACTGTCTATCTGGGGACATTCCGTAAGACATTGTTCGATGAAATCGGATTGTACGATACAAATTGCCGAACAAATGAGGATGCGGAGCTGAATCTTCGCATTCTAAAGGCAGGGAAAAAAATCTTCCTGGATAGCTCAATCGAAGTCACCTATTATCCGAGAGAAACATTCAAGGGACTTTTTTCCCAATATTTCAATTATGGAAAAGGACGGTGCTACACGACTCTGAAACATAAGAAAATGACCTCCTGGAGGCAATTCGCTCCTATCGCTTTAGTGCTCACCTTAATGTCATCCGTGACAATATCCTTTTTTATGCCGATTTTTATCCTAGCCCCCCTCCTATACATAGGAGCAACTCTTTTTATTTCCCTCATCAGCTGGCCTAAGAAGAAAATCAAATTTAATTTGAGGCTGTTGATGGCATCGGTATTTATGATCATGCATATTAGCTGGGGACTCGGGTTTCTTATCGAGTTGATATCCCCGCGCGCTAAAATCGTGAGTGCCTCTCAGCCTTGATCACAGCGATGGCACATCCGGACTTATGAACCCATTGCCAAAGATACCTTGGGGCGCCGTTTTTTCGAACTTTCTCTGGATCGTCGGAGCCGCCGTTATTCTCGCAGCCATAAGCTATCATGATTACCTGGCCAGCCAAAAAAAAGAAAAATTTATAAATTTATTGAAAAGAAATTCATTTAAAAAGCCCCTCTTCTCTGGATTGTTTTTGGTG
>Ga0315279_10003247_pt1 | contig 23009 bp, 19 predicted proteins | sample YL17G06_20_MG_FD_203694 | JGI IMG/M metagenome (GOLD analysis project Ga0315279, IMG submission 203694) | Sediment microbial communities from Yellowstone Lake, YNP, Wyoming, USA - YL17G06_20 | ecosystem: Environmental > Aquatic > Freshwater > Lake > Sediment | place: USA: Wyoming | collected... | reverse complement strand
CGCATATACCGCAAGATAATGAGCCCGCCAAAAGTGCATCAAACAGTCCAAGATCTATTAGAATGGATTCCATATCCCGCCTGTGAATTGCGTGTACTATTTCCGGTTGTAGCCATCTTTTTGACATACTGCTACTCCTTTATGACAGATTGCAGCTCAGTAGGTCGGGTTGCGATCCCGCCAAGGGCGGGTAAGGTACCCGACATTCTCTTGTCTGTAGCCGCAGACTTTAGTCTGCGAAGATTTGATGTTGGTTTTCATGCGCGATCTAAAGATTGCGGCTACATTGTAGATTGACAATTTTTATTTTTATGACCTCACCCTAACCCTCTCCCACAAGGAGAGGGAAAAGAGAATGTCCCCTCACTTTTCCTTTTTTGTTCTCCGAGATTTTTGTGTATCTTTCAATTCATCCCATGCCTCGAAGGCTCTTCTAAGATGCGGAATGGTAATTGAACCACCTACGACCAGCCCAATCGCTAACGCCTCTTCAAATTCGTCATCCTTCACACCTTCTTGGTGGCACCTGATGATATGATATTTAACACAATCGTCGCACCTTAATACCAGCGAAGCCACCAGACCCAAAAGCTCCTTAGTTTTGGCTGAAAGAGCGCCTTCGCGATATACCTGCGAATCAATGCTGTAAAACCTTTTGATGTTTGTGCCACTGTATTTCATCACTATTTGATTCAGCCTTTCTCTTTCCTTTTTGAATTTTTCGATCTTTTTCTCAGCCATATCTTTCGCTTTCTCTATATGTAGTAATCTTGTAGGTCAACTATCCCCAGGTTTATTTGGCTTCCTATGGTATGAACCATCTGCTAAGAAAAAACTACTTTCCACAAGACACCTTCGTCCATGATTGCCATGATCTACCCGCACATTGCAGTCGTCCCACAACACCTATAATTCAACGATTAAGCATGCGGGCGAAGGCTCCTATGGCTCGGCTCACTGCGCTGATCAGAGTTGTAAGCTCAAACAGTGGTCTTTCAATTTCAGGTAATATTTCTTCCTCAAACTCCCTCAAGCGCACGACCGCATCCCGAACGGTGGTAATGCTTTCCTCCACTCCGTCCACCTGCCGATGTATGGATTGCAGGACACCCCTGACTTCTTGGGAAATGACAGTCAGGTCATGGCTTAAAGGAACGATCTGCATGCGGGCTGTTTCTAAAACTTTTTCCACCTGGTGAGCCGTCCGGCGGATCTGTAAAAGAGTCAAGATTAGAAACAGCATGGCAATAATCATGACCACCGCAATTACAGTGACGCTGATAGTGAGTACCATGAATGGTGATCTCCCTTCGATTTAGGTTTTAGTTTTATTTTTGTCTTCTTTCTTAGATAACTCCTGCCGGGCCGCGTCAAAGCCGGCTTCTGCCGCCTCCTTCACTTTCTTCACTTCTGTTTTTGTCTCCTCTATGACTTCCTTGGCTAATTGGCTGACCTCAGTTGTCTTTTCCTCCGCACCCCTCAAAACCTCCTTCGCTCTTAAGCGTGCTTCAGCGAGTTGGCGATTGGCTTCTTTTTTCAGTTCTTCCGCCCGACGCCGGGCATCCTCAAGGATCGCCTTCGCTTTGACCCGTGTCTCGGAATAGAATTCTTTGGCTTCGTCAAAAGCCTCAGCCCCTTTCTGTTTAAGCTCGGACCTCAGCTCTTTTCCGGATTTAGGGGCGAAGAGGATGCCTGCCACTGCGCCCAAGAAACCGCCAATCAATAATCCCCGCCAGAAACTGCCACGATCACTTCCATTTCCTGCCATTGTAAAATCCTCCTTTCCATTCGTTTTATTTTTTATGAACTTGTCTTTCCGTCCTACGAGTTTTGTAGGTCAACCATCCTGAAGGCTGGTTGGCAATTCTTTTCGTCAAGCGGTCCTATGGAATGCTTGACCTGCAACGCCTGAGGATTCGAAAAATGTAGCCGCAGACTTTAGTCTGCGAAGATTTGATGTTGGTTTTCATGCGCAATCTGAAGATTGCGGCTACAAATGAAAACCGCACTTTATAGGTCGACCACCCCGAAGGGTGATTGGCAATTTTCTATCTGAATCTCGAGTCTCGAAAATCGAGCATCGATACGGGCATGCGTATGCATTCATACGAATCGTTACCGAAAACCGAGCTTCGAGTTACCTCGCGGTATATCCTCCGTCTATTACTAACTCGCTGCCGGTGACAAACTTGGATTCATCGGATGCCAGGTAAACGATACCGTAAGCAATATCATCTGGTTCACCCACATGCCCAATCGGATGTAGGTTGTCTAACATTTTCCTGACTTCTTCAACGTTGCCCTGGGATTTGGCATAGTTTTCCACCATGGGCGTCCATATAAAACCGGGATGAACGGAGTTGACCCTGATTTTATCCTTGGCATAAAGGAAAGCATCGGTCTTGGTCATTATCCTCACCGCACCTTTAGAGGCGTGATATGGCGGCACATCCGGCGAACTAACGATTCCATAAATGGAGGATAGATTGATTATGCTTCCATTCCCTGTTTTCTTCATAAATGGAATCACATGCTTGGTGCAGAAAAAGACTCCTTTAACATTGACCGCCATAACCTTGTCCCATTCCTCCTCGGTAATCTCGTGTGTCGGCTTGCTTACCCCTGCTATTCCCGCATTGTTGACCAGAACGTCAATTTTTCCGAACTTATTGTGAATATCGGCAAAAACCTTTTGCACCTCTTTTTCGTTTGAAACATCGAGATGCCAAAATAAAGCCACGCCCCCACTTTTTTTGATCTCCTTCACCACCTCCTGTCCTTCTTTGTCGAGGATGTCCGTTATCGCAACCTGGGCACCTTCTTTTGCCAGAAGTAAAGAGCTTGCTTTACCAATTCCCAATGCACCACCCGTTACGATGGCTACTTTGCCTTCTACTCTGCCCATTTTTTTCTCCTATCAGCTTTAGTTTAAGTCTTGTTCTGGTTAATCATCCTTCTGTCAGGCAACTTGTGGAACGTGTATCACTTAACGGAGGTGCTCACTTAAGAAATCAAGTACGATCCGATTGAATTCCTCCGGTTTTTCCATATTAACGAGATGACCACTTCCGGGAATCATAATCTTTTGTGCACCCTTAATACCTTTTTCCAGAATATCCGCAATGGCGAGCACATCCGATACATCTTTTTCTCCCACGATTATCAAGGTGGGTGCTTTAATCTCTAAAAGTCTCCCCATCGCTTTTGGTTTCACCTGCCGTCGAAGAAGTGGATTCAACAGAAAAACATGAGAATTTTCTTTCACCAATTTCCGCACCCTAACGCCAACTTCAGGTTTTTCCATGGAAGGAGCAAAAATGGGAAACTGAAGCCACATTTCGACAGCTTTTGACTCCCCCTCGTCTCTGGCTGTCTCAAGAATCGATTGATATCCCTGTATTATCTTCTCATCCGACCAGTTGAAACCGCTTAAATCTGGGGCAACAGGTATTAGAACATCTGCCATTTCGGGATGTTGGAGAGCAAAATCAATAGCTATTTTCCCGCCCATAGATAACCCCACAAGACAAGCTTTATCAACATTTAGAAATTTCAACAGACTGCATAGGTCTTCAACGTCAGAATAGGGCTTCTGTGGTATCTCCGACTTGCCATAACCACGCACGTCATAGCGGACGACTTTATAGTGCTTTGAAAATTTTTCAAATTGGTCCTCCCACATTCTTCTGTCCAGTTTTCCAGCATGGATCAGCACAACAGTATGCCCCTCACCCATCATCTCGTAGTACAACTTGGTTCCATTTACTTCTGCAAAACCTTTTTTCATGATCTTTTCACAACCCTTTTGGTCCAGCAGTCTATCATACCTAAACTATTTGCTTGAGAGATGCTCAATGAGTGCCTGACGTTCAGCATCGTTGAGCTTGGCGCCCTTGTCGATCATTTGACTAACGGTTTTCTCCCATCCAGCCTTGTCTTTTTTGGCTTTGTTAACACGGTCGAGACTATGGCAGACGGTGCAGCGTTCTTTAACCAGATTCTCCCCGTCCGATGTTGTGACTTCACCACCCGGCGACGATTCACCTAACCCGGTGTCAACGGGCAGTCCGTCGATATTGGACCATTCATTGAAACCCCCGTCATAATTTTTCACTTTCGGATAACCAAGAACGTGTTTGAGCGTGAAATAAGCATGGGCGGACATCTGTCCCTGTCCGCACGATACGATGATACTCTTGTCCGGAGTAACCCCAAGTTTTTCATATGCCTGATTCAGCTCCTCCTTACTCTTCCAGGTGCCGTCATCCTTGAGGTCTTCGCCCCAGAAATGATTTATCGCTCCTTTAATGTGTCCGTTCCTCTTCCAGAACCCCTTTTCACCTGTATACATTTGAGCGGGCCTGACATCCAGCAGGACAGCGCCCCCTCGATCCACAATCTCTTTCACCTCTTCCAACGACGCCCTAACTTCCTGATTAAGTTTAGACGACAGCGTATACCGAACGGGATTGATCTTAGGATAATCTTGCGTTACAGGACGTCCCTCTTTCTGCCACTTGGTAAATCCACCGTCTAATATCGCCGCAGAACTATGTCCCAGATAATCAAGAGCCCAAATCAGGTAAGGAGCCTTAAAGTCGCCTTGCTCAGCGTAGACCATGACCATCGTCTTTTCATTCACCCCCATTTTTCCTAACATAATGGCTAAAGCTTCAGAAGGCGTGAGCTTCACCGGGACACCACCGTCAGCCAATCTCATTGCCTCCGGGTTGAAATAGACTGCTCCGGGAATGTGACCCTGCCAGTAGTCCTGTATACTTCCCCGAACGTCTACTATTCTCAGGTTTTCTTTTGATAAGTTTTTCTCCAACCAATCCGTGCTCACCAACTTCGAAGGTGGCTCCTGAGACAAAACCGGAATGACAGATAATATTGCAAAAACAATGAACAATCCTAAAAAGTATTGCCATCTAAAAACTTTTGTGCTCTTCATGGTCTTCTCCTTTCTATATGTGACCTTTTTTCTTGCTTATCTCAAAGCTCTCTTGTGTCGGGCAACCTGCGGTAGCCCGACCTACTATTTTTCTTTTGCGAAATTATATGTTCTTATTCCCTTTCTTGATAGCCTAAACAATCCTCTATTTGTAACTTTAGATATTATCTCATTTTCTTTCATATGATGATCGCTGAACGAGAGAACTCCATTTAGCTTCAATACCCGATGTAGCTCTTCTAATACTCTATTTGGGTCTCTCAAGGCATGAAAGGTGTCATATAACAGAACCACATCTACACTACTATCAGGCAACCCGGTTTTACAATCGGAATGAATGGTCTCTACATTGGTCAATTGTTTTTTTGAAACGAGACTCTGCACCTTCTGAATTGCAAGTGGATGTATGTCCAGCGCGTAAATCTTTCCCGATGTTCCCACCAATTCTCTAACCGGAACAATATAACTTCCAGGTCCACAGCCATAATCGAGCACATGAAACCCGGATTGTATTCCTACCTCTTTCAAGACGTTCTTGCGGGGCAAAAAGAGATCTCGAAATTTGAAGAGCAAAGCCATCATCTTAAAATCAAAATTGGATTGTTTTTTGTCCATGGGAGTTTACTATCCTTTACACCCTCGCAAGCTTATGGTCTTCAACCAAATAAGTTAACACACTCTGATTTCACATAAGATAAAGATTCAGTTCTTAGCCACTTTAGTGGCGTTAGCACCTAAACCTGACTAAGGTCAGTTAGAACGACACCCTCGTCCCGATTTTTTCAACACGTATAAAGCATCCGCTGTTACGAATTCATTCATACGCTTCTTGCTTGTGCCACCCCAATCAACCAGTGAACGCCCGGTTGTTTTCTTATCCGTAACTCGATAATATTTCCCTTCTGAGGGAAACCCGCCGTCCGACAGACGCTTGGATTCCAATAATTCTAAAGCATCATAACAACGCTTATCACCGATAAACCCAGCTTCAGCCATAACTTTGAGTCCAAACAAGATGTCATAGCGCCAATAGCAGGGATAGTGCAGCTCCACAAAGTCACCCACCATAATCTTTCCATCCCTCTGTCTTTTGTAAAGCCTACGCTTGAGGAAAACCTCAGCGGCACGTTTTGCTGCTTCCCTCGATTCTTTTTTCCCAGTTAATCGGGCGTGCAGTGCCAGCGCGCGCAGAGGAATAAGGCTTTCCCAGAAGGATGAATTTACAGCTTTTGGGTCTCTGTCACAATTCCATCCACCATCAGGCCACTGCCACTTAACAAGATGTTCTGCCAACTCTTCGGTTCGAGTGTCGGTTAAACCAAGTGTCAAAAGTGAGAAAAGGGCATTTCCTTCTTGGGAAGCGCACCTTCTTGTCCGTCCGTCTATGGTTTTGATGTGTTTTCTGTGTTCTTCGGAAAAAAGCCATGCCAAGACCTGCTCCCTCAACGGAATTAGCGACTTGTCACCTGACGGATAACCAATATCCGCCAGGGTTGCCAGCACCCAGTGGGCACCGTACCACTTGGCATAGGGGTGAACTGGTATTTTCCCGTCTTTCCTTCTCTCTGAGAGAAGCAACTTCACCCTTGTTGATTTTCTTATCTCCTCTTGAAGCTTTTTGATTTCAGCCGATTCTAATTTTCTCCCCAGAACATTCACTAAAACCTTGAACCTGACCGACGGTTCCTCTGAGCTGAGCAGTTTGTCAATTATATCCTTTATCATTTCAGTAAATCAGGTAAATTGAAGTTGTTGTGCATTATCTCATAAGCGGCGTGTAACATACATTCGTTCCTTATTATTGTAGTTGCCTGATTTATCAGGCGTATTGCCACAATGCTCAATAAATTGAGCAACTACATGCACCCTGAACTTTTGCTATAGTCCATTAGTTATTATCAAAAGAAATCAAATCCCGCATTTTTGAATGCACCAATCAGATTTTCGTTCATCTTGACCATCTCTTCAGAAGGGTATCTGAATTTGAACAGAAACTGCGCTGTATTCTTTATGTTCAGTTTCTTCATCTCTTTCTTGATCCATTCCGGATCAGCCCATTCTGGTTTTCCCTGTTTGTCTGCCTCAACGGCTTCGACATAGATTCTTTGGAAGTACCTTTCCAAATTATCATCGAAACTTCCATATTTATCTTCAAAAGCCATTTTGATCTCGTCATCGCTTAATTCCCTATATTTCTCCCTGTGCGCTATTACGTCCTTCTTTAATTTGGGAACGTTTTTCGGAACAGATTTGGGATACCCGATGGATAAGACCATCAGGGGAAGAACATACTCTGGTATGGTGAAATACTTTCTGGCTTTGTCGATAGCGTCGAGGATGGTGCCGATATAGACCGATCCAAGCCCATAATCTTCAGCCAGAATTACAACGTTTTGAGCAGAACACATAAGATCTGCGTACGCTATCAGGAAATGCGATAATGCCTTCTCTCCTTTGAAGTCTGCCTCAAACATAGATGCCCATTTTTTAATCCTGAAAAAGTCAATGCAGAATATCATGGACAGGGGAGCATTTTTCACCCAGGGTTGATCCCCAACCATTTCCGCTAATTCTTTCCTTCTTTCAGCTTCCCGCACAAGGATAATCGAGATAGGCTGAATGTTCCCGCCGGATGGAGCATTATTTGCCGCATCAAGAAGTTCTTCAATGATATGTTCTGGAATTTCTTGATCTTTGAAGTTTCTTGCCGATCTTCTTTTCATCATTAAATCATATAGATTCATATGGCACCGTTTCCCTTAGGGGAGCTACAGGCTATTTTCTTGCTACTTGCTATAAACTCGTTTATATCGCTTTTAGAAGTTCCATGTTTGAAGTTGAATTTTTCCCAGTTTCGAGCCTCCAACATCGAGCATCGATATTGAGCGAAGCGAAATCCGTAGGACGAGCATCGCCACCTTCAACCGAGCTTCGAGTCTTGTAAAACTCATCTGTCAGCCGTATCCACGGAAGCAATTGACAATAGCGTATCCAACAATTGACAATCTTTGCATCCTTCGGCTCCTTTAGGCAGTTGGGGTAGCTCATAAATCTCCCGCACCCGCTTGAGCAACTGTGGAATGTTATCAGGCTTGAGCTTTATCGGAAGCAACTTTCCAGAAAAGTGCATGGTGAAACCATCATCAAGTATAAACGAATCAATCTGGTCGACTGAAATGCCGGTTTGAGGCTCATAGTATAAAAGACCCAGACCACTTACGGGTTTAAACCCAACTCTTTCGCCAATATATGCATAAGAGTTAAGCTGCACTTCATACATAGGCAAGAGTTGATCTTGCGTGCCGGTGAATTTTGCGGTTTTATAATCAATGATAAAATATGAGCCATCGTTTCTTTGAAGAATCTCATCCGGGACACCTGTAAGTAAAACATTCGACTCATCGTCAAAAACAAAAAACTTTGAGAAGTGGGGAACCTTGATAGGTTTGCCCAGAGAGCCAAAACCACTAAACCAATCGGGCACCCGCTCGTGTTGCTCAAAGTGCATGTTTGTTATCTTTTTAGTATATGAGTCAATGGACGAGAAAATCCCAGGGAAAATCTGATAAGGTAATTTATAGTTGCAGTGCAATTTTATCCAGAAGCACCGAGGACAAAATTTGGATAGCGCAAGCTCTCCCAGACTCTTTGCCGATATTCTAATAGATTCACTTCGTTCACTACAAGTCTGTTCCATCATACATCTCCGCTATTATTGTGACAACCCTGTTTGACCTCACCCCCGCCTCTGGTGGTTCGACTTCGCTCACCACCCTGAGCCTGTCGAAGGGCGGGATTTTCAACCTGACCCTGCTATGCATTTCGCTTAGCTCACTACAAGAGGGTGGGGTCCCTTTATTCATAGACCATTTGACAACTCTTTTTGTCAAGCGGTCCCGATGACATTCTTCACCTACGAACTTTTTTTAAATCTCTAAAAATTCCTCTACCGGGACTTTAACCTCTCTTTTTACCTTTTTGCCCGAAGAGTAGATTGCGTTGAACTCTTTTTCGATTTTCTTCAAAACTTCTGCTCTGAAATACCGCTCTCCACAAAATTCACATTCTTCACACGGCACACTATTCACTACAAGAAATTGACCATTGTGCCTGTAAATATACTGGACTTGATTTTCTTTAAAATTTTTGTTTCCGCAGAAGTTACAAGTTCTGTTCATTTTTTTTTCGGGACTCACAGTTTTGTAGGTCAACCATCTCGAAGGGTTTATCCTTGGGATTCACTCCGAAGGATGATTTACAACTCCTTTTACCAAGCAGTCCTGTGGTTCTACTTTGCTCACCACCCTGAGCTTGTCGAAGGGCGGACATGCTTTCCTAACAAGACTACCCGGTCGCAGCCATGGATTTGTGGAAGTGGACGATTATCCAGCGATTATCTCTCTTTTCTAAAATCCAAGTGCATCGCACTGGTAATTCAACAGGATTTCCGCCCATCATCGCCTTGAGGTTCCACAAACAGGTTGCCCATGCCAAGTTGCCGGTCTCGGAAACATGGATGGCTAAGTCGCTTACCGTGATTTTCGTCTCTGCTAGTGCTGCGTTTTGATCTTCGATCACTTTTTCCAAGGCATCCCATCCCACAATGGGAGCTCCAAATCCACCGAAGTTAACCATCTGGGGGTCATGGGCAAAGTTCTTAGCATAAAGGTCCATATCCTCATTTTCAATACTTGTCACGTACTCATCCAAAACCGCCTTGACTTTTGCCTTCTCGGCTTCGATGTCGGCTTTTTGCTGACAACTCATAGTCAGCATCAAAGCTACCGCCAGAAAAAGGACGTATACTGTCCTCATACTAAACCTCCTTTCGCCTTCTATGTTTGAAGGTCGCGAAAAGTTTTGCAGGTCAACCATCTCCGCTTTCGGCGGGGTGTTCACAATCCTTTTGTAGCCGCAGACTTTAGTCTGCGAGAATTTTATGTCGATTTTGTTTGCGCAATCTAAAGATTGCGGCTACATTGTCTATTTTGGCTCTTTGAACTTTTCAGAAGCTGGCTCTCCGCCAATTCCCCAGTGCGATTTTGGGATTTCATGGACGATTACGTCCACGGCTTGTGCCGGAATGCCCAAATCTGCAAAGACTTTGGTAATATTTTGGATCACTTTTTTAGCTTTTTCCTCTCCGAAACCTTCCCAGACGTTTGCATGAATGATTGGCATTTCCTACCTCCTAAATATAAATTTATTACTTAGACAATTCTTTTTGTCAAGCAGTCCTGTGGACATGATTGACCTACAAACTACACATTCGCTCCTCCACCCAAGAGAGAACCGATGGTAAAGCCAATTATATTGAATGTTATATGTGTGGCTATAGCCGGAACAAGGCTCCCGGTTTTTTCCCGAAAATACCCAGCTATGAATCCAAGCAAAGTAGCTGAAACAACTATACCTACAACGATTATGCTCTCCATTCGATTTAGTAAACAAAGATGACCAAGCCCAAATCCTATTGCGCTAACTATTACTGGAACACTGATATGCGATCTGAACAGCTTGAAACCATATTCTTTTAAAGGAGCAAGAAAACTGAGTATTAAACCTCGGTAGAAAATTTCCTCACAGGTGCTTGCAATTAACCAGATAGATATTATAGTTTTGACCATTCCGTATTCTGCGGCGGGATGCTCTCCCTTTGGTATGGTTCCAGTTATGATAATCATGATCATCGTCACTACTATCATTACCAACGGTACGGGGATGCTTATAAGCACCGATTTTATCAATTGTTTTGTTTTTACTGGACTGAAACCGTAAGTGGATAAATTCCCTTTGCTAAGAAGATATATCAAAACTAAGGATAACACTAAAAGACTAATCTGTGTAATGTCTCCTCTGGAAATCCAGGATAGCTTCATTAATCCCTTAAGCAAACCGAAAGAGGGTATCACATAGAGGGCAAGATAGTAAATACACCCGGCCATCATGATTCCCAAAACTAATCTTACCGTGTTTTTCATTGCTAATTTTCTTACCTCATTTAGAAGCTTTGTAGGTCAACCATCCCGAAGGGCTTGTCCTAAGGATTTGCTCCGAAGGGTGGTTGACAACTCCTTTTGTCAAGCAGTCCTGTCGGACATGCTTGACCTACGAGATTTCTATTATTTAGTTTTTACCTCTAATGGAGTATCACATCTTGGATTTGAACATCTTACTATTTTTAGATCACGGAAATAGCTTACAAAAGAACCACAGTTAGGGCATAAGAAAGCTTTGTAAAGGTTATGAACGGCATTGCAAAAACTTTTCACTTCCTCCATGGATACTTCTTCAATCTGTATATTATCATGAGAAAGAAGATTTCCCATAAACATTGTTAGCCGAAGCTCTTGGAATTTAGACAAAACAGTCGTTTTGAATTCACTATCTTTTAATAAATCTTTCAGCCTCTTTTCAGTAGGATCAAACATTTCTGGAACTTCATATTTACCGAGATTCCTGGAAGCAACGGGAACTAACATGCTTTCAACGATTTCTTTCAGAGTTGCTTCCAGATAAGTACGTCCGTCGTTACCTGCGCCTGTCTTATCGCCATCGTTTAATTTGTCCTGTATCTTTTCCCACCTTGGTTTATATGGAATTATCCTTGGACCTCTGTCTTTGTCCCAGTCAATAATTACCATATTCTTAAAATTACCTTCGTAGCCATAGGCTCTTTGAGTAGCTATCAATTGTTCGCACCATATACCATCATGTGTAGTTATCAGTAGCTGATTCCCAGCAAATTCAGCCAATAACAATTGGGCTATCCTCTCTCTGTGATTAGAATCTATTGTGGTAACTACATCATCCAGAATGATTAGAGGACAGTTCTCGTTAAACTTCTTGACAAAGGCGAGAAATATACATAAGCCTAGAGAATCAAGATGTCCTTCGCTAGCTAACGCTCTTGGGTCTTCTCCGCTTCGACCAAACGATTCGATTTTTAGTTCCGTGCTGGCTCTTCTGCCCAGCGCAACCGTCAATTCTATGTTCTTGTGAGGATCATTGGGATGAAGCTCAGTGAAAAATGTCCGTATATCTTCCTGGATGGAGTCATATATGTCCTGGATTTTTGCTTTCTTAGTTTCGGAAAAAGCGCCATATATTTTCGCCGCCCTTTCATGGTGTCTTTTGGCGGCATTTAGCTCAGAGCTAATTTTTCTGATCTCCTCTGTCTTGCTCTTGACTTGTTCAATGAGACGGACGGCTTCTAGCACTTTCTTTTCCGCTTCTGTAAGCCCAATTGCTTCCAATTGCTCACTGCACTTCGCTGATACTACATTAATAAGCTCGTTGATCTTTTCTTTTCTCTGTGTAATATCTTGAATTCTTATCTCGTTTTTCAGATCTTTAGCGGACGTAACCTCTCCTGTGTAAGCCTCCAAGAAAGCGATTACCTTCTGCAATTCCCCGCGTGTGTCGAGGAGTTCATCAAACGGCTCGATTTTTGTGGTAATCAGCTCAAGTCGCTTAGACACACCCTTCAGACTATCAATAAGCGGGACAGAAAGCTCCCTGATTTGCGAAGCTTCGTCAGAAAGATCACGGAGGGTTCTAAGGCGCCCTTCAATCTTCGAAAGCAAATCTTCTGTTTCAATTGGTTGCTCACAAAGAGGACATGTCATCATTCTTTCGCGTGCGATAACGTCTCTGCCGTTTTCAAACAGGTTCACAAGTGATAGGTTCCGCTTGATTTCTTCGGGCAAAAGAGGTCTGATCCTCTCATTTAGCGAATTAAGTTCAGTGATTAACTTCTCGGTGATGAAAGGAGTTTTTGTGGCGTCCAGTGTTTCATTAATCTGTTTCACCTTATCCGAGCTCTCCACCTTCTTCTTTACAGTTGCCAGCATTTCCTCTGCATGTGTTTCTGCCTCTTCCAGTGAATTGATTTGAGGTAAAGAAGCTTCCTCGAGCTTTTTGTTTAGTCGAGGAACTATTCCGTCTAATTGAGTAACATTCTCCCCCAGAATACTTGAGAGTTCTTGAAACAAATTTTGAATCTGGCTTTGCTTCGACTTTGTCTTCCCTTCCAATTGGTCCCGAAGCCCCATCATTTCAAGCTCTATCGAATCTAGAGGGTCGATACCTATTATGCTCCCTATGGCTCTGAATCGGTCAGCTGGTTGAGTCATTATGAATGCCAAAAGTTGCGATCTTCGCAGAATGAACGTGCCTTTTTGTGTGACTGCAAAGTAATCATGCAACTCCTGTGGCGGGAATGGTGCAGACATGAAGCTTCTTTCCAGATACACTTCTCCAGGGTCGAATGTTATACCGATATTCACGTTATCCGGCTTAAAATTCCTATGAGGACCATGCCGCTGCAACGATAGTCCTCTCACTCCCTCCAAATGGGAAACTTTTCCAGTGAAAAAGAACTCCACTGCATCCACTAGAGAGCTCTTTCCCGTTCCATTTTCACCCCGCAGAAGAAGGCTCTTTCCTTCCAACGATAACTCTATTTCAGGGATTCCCCTAAAAGCGCGGATATTAATTTTCTTAATCTTCACCGACATTTTCCGAGTTTCTCTCAATCAAATTAAAGATTGTTTTTTGAGTGATAACCTCTCCACTTTCCAGTAAGCTTCTTAGGGACTCTACAATTGAATCTGGAAATTCTGTGTCTTCATTTAGTTTGTTTAGAAAGTCTTCAAATATGTCTTCTTGGATTCCCATACGATTTTCCCTCTATTCTGCCTATCTTCCTTGTTTTCCTTCTTTTTCTAGAGTTGCGGCATCCAGATAGTCATCCCGGTTTATGGAACTTGGTCTGTCTTGAAAGCTACCCTCTTCTCATCTATCTCAAAATCCCAAAACACAATGGGGGCTTGTTTTTTCATTTGGGTTTGTAGGGGTCGCATTTATGCGACCCGTCGGCGGGCTTGATAAATCAAGCCCCTACAACATATTTCCTCACTCCGTCTTAAACGCTATCTTCTTCTCCTCATCAATCTCAAAATCCCAGAACACAATCGGAGCTTGTTTCTTCATTATGCGAAGCATCTCTAAGCAAATCTCCCTTATCTCCCAGTGTGCTCTTTCCACGCATCGGATTTCGAATATGTGTCTCAGCTCCCGGAAATTGGCGGAGATCACAATCTCGGAGGTGGTGGCGTTGGGCAAAATATATCGGGAGTCCTCTTTGGGAATATCCGCTTTCACCATCTCCTGATATAATGAGGACGTCTCCTCTGCCAGTTTTTTAAATCTATCTTCAAACTCAGTATTCTTTATAGTGGGCGGGACCACATATTCAAACTCTTTGGTCTTGCCATATTCCACATATCTCTGGCTCTCCTGAGAGGGGGACATGAGCCTGTGCCTGACCAATTCGTGAGTGAATACCCGGGAGCCACCTTTTATCCTGAAGGTAGCAAGGGCATGTTCCAAGACAGAGTGATGTCCTTTTTTTATCACCTTTTTTATCAACTCCTCAGTGGAGGAGGGAGGATTATATCTGTTAAAACTCAAATAACACGTCCGGCAAGCCCTTTCGATAATATCTTCTGCATTGGGCGTGATAGCCATTAGTTCAACCTTTACGTCCGCCGTTTGTTTCTTGCCCCTTTTTTCCTTTGATCCAGAGTTTGACATTTTGTTCCTTCGCAGATTTGATGATTTAAGCCGATTTTAGACGATACGTCTCCCTTTATAGAAAGCCTCTCAACAAAAACCAATCTCAAGTCACAGAATTCGTGCTGTTGTAATTGGTTGGATTACAATCGGTTGGTCGCCGAGGGCGACCTGCCTCCAGCATGGGGGGAAGATCCTGATTTCTCCCCTCCATAAATCAGAATCTTCCCGTCTTTCATTGTAAAAAATTAGCCTGTGTTTGTCAAGAAAAAAATTATAATTTTTGCAAAAAAATCACAATATATTGTGCCCCAACTACATATAAAACGCAAAATGTTGTGAATTAACTCTCTGCTTCATTCCCCCTCTCCATTATTATGGAGAGGGGGAGAGGTCTCTAAGAATAGCTTAATCATACTGCATCTGTCGAGGCTAATCTGACGCAAGAATCGCTTGACTTTCAGGAGGAGAAGCGTTAAGATACAGAAAAAGAAAATGGACAATTAGCCCCTATTTTCTTTTTAATGTAAGGTTCATGTTGATATAACGATTAATGGAAAATATAGTTACGGAGACCCATCTGGGAAGGAGTTTTGGACATGATTGCTTTGGTGGTAGTGGTAGCGATATTATTATTCTTAGCTGGCTACCGTTTTTATGGACGATTTCTGTCCCGACAACTGGAATTAGACGATTCCCGTCCCACCCCCTCTTGCCAGATAAACGATGGGATTGATTACGTCCCGGCAAAACTGACCCTGCTTTTAGGCCAGCATTTTTCCGCCATTTCAGCCGCGGGTCCCATCGTGGGACCGATTTTAGCAGGCATCTGGTTTGGCTGGTTACCTGCTATTTTGTGGATTATCATCGGTTCAATATTCATTGGTGGGACACACGACTTTGTCAGTTTAGTAGCCTCAATAAGGCATAAAGCCGCATCCATCGGCGAAATCGTAAAACAACGGATGTCCCGCACCTCCCACATCCTTTTTCTCACCTTTGTCTGGTTGACTTTGGTCTATGTTATCATTGCTTTTACCGATATCACCGCTCAGACCTTCAAGGTCGTTTCGGAAGGCAATGCTTTTGGACCCGGGGTGGCGGCTTCTTCCATTCTTTACCTTCTTCTTGGAGTATTGATGGGAGTTTCGTTATACAAATTTAAACTCAACCTCGGCGTTGCCACCGCCATCTTTTTGCCTTTGGTATTGTTCGTAGTCTGGCTTGGTCCCCGCTTGCCCCAGCCTGTTATTTCTTTTCTGTCACATGTTCCCATACAACAATGGGATATCTTCCTATTAGTTTATTGTTTTATCGCCTCCGTGATACCGATGTGGCTGTTGCTTCAACCCCGCGGTTATCTGGGCGGCTGGTTATTATATATGGTCATCCTCATCGGCTTGGTGGGAGCATTATTCGGCGGGTTCAAAATAGAATATCCTGCATTTAATATCGAAGGACTGAGAAGTCTGGCGAACGGCAAATTCATTTTTCCCATACTATTTATTACCATTGCCTGCGGAGCCATTTCCGGATTTCATGGAATAGTAAGTTCTGGAACCACTTCAAAACAGCTGTTTCGGGAATCGAATGCCCGGGTGATCGGTTATGGTGCCATGCTTCTTGAGGGTTTGGTGGCTGTCTTGGCATTGGCAACGGTGATGATGATACCTAAGGGGGAGGCTATCCTTAAAAGCGATCCCAATTTAATCTATGCCCACGGCATTGCTCGCTTTTTAGGGCTTTTGGGAGCGAATTTCAATATTGCATTTGCTTTTGTGCTTTTAGCTTTCTCTACCTTTGTTTATGACACTCTGGATGTATGCACCAGACTGGCAAGATACATATTACAGGAACTTCTGGGCTTAAAGACAAGAACGGGTGCATTTTTGGCAACTTTTTTCACTTTGCTTTTGCCTTTCACCTTTCTTACGCTTACTAAAGAAAAAGGATATTTGGTGGCTTGGCCCATCTTTGGGACCAGCAACCAGCTCCTTGCCAGCCTGATACTTTTGGCAATCTCCGTCTGGTTAATCCGGACCGGCAAGAATGCGATATACACTATAGTTCCGATGATATTTATGATGGTGGTAACCTTGTGGTCGTTGGTGCTTCAGTTTCTCCCATTCTTAAAATCATTGCCCGATTTGTTGGGAGGGATACCGGTTAAACCCGACACCATCATTTCAGGCATTTGTGGAATCATTTTATTTATCTTAAGCTTATGGCTGATTTTTGAGGCAATAAATGTATTAGTTATTAAAGACAAAAACGGAATGAAAACACAAAAAGTCTTGCCTTAAGAATAGTTTAATCCTACCGCACAAGTGGACGTAACCCCCTCAGATAGCATCTTGACAAAATAAGGAAATTGCTTATCTTAAAAATAGAATGATGGTCTTTAACGACGTTTGTTATTTTCTTGTCCCATGGATCCAGAATCTGGAATTTTTAGGTTTCCATTTAGGGAGGGCAAAGTTTGAGGATTGTGATTAGCTGAAGTTTTCGGGATCATCTGGAAGGGGCGTTTTTAGATTTCGAAAATCTATTCCTGAGGAGCTGGATTTCAGAGAGGTATTGATTTTCACCTTCAGTCGCCGATATTAGAGGAAAAGAGCCTTTGGTTTGCCCATCCCTATGGGTTGTAAGGAGAGAAATGATGAAAACACAAAGTCTCCCTCTTGAGACCAGATTATTGATCTTCACCGCAGTTTTGGGAGTCCTTCTTTTATGTTTCTCCTCAGTTCATGCTGAAGTCTCTCCCGGAGAGCTGAATGTCGAGAAAATTCCGAAAAAAGGCGCCTCTCCCCCCCTGCCCAGCTCAAAGGAAGCCTGCCTTTTACAACACGATGACGGGGTCGCCCTTACATATTTCCCCAATTGGAATCCGGGCGACAAAAATTCTATTTATTTTGATCCTGAAGCATGCAATATTCCCTACCCCTATTCATACCCTTTTCAGATCACCAGAGTCCAGCTTCTTCTTTATAATCATGCCGGCGTTGATTCGGTGCGGTTGAAGTTCTGGATTCAGGAGGTGGGGGCAGATGTTTGTCAAGGACCCCAAGCCACTATATATGTTACTCCCGTTTATACCATCACTACCTTTTATCCAGACTGGGCCAGGGTAACCTTTCCCGGTAACCTCTGTATTAACGGACCCTTCTTTTTCAGCATAGAATATTTCAGCGGAACCCCTACAACCATTCCCGGTGTGGTCATGGACGATCAGCAGGATCAGGTGGATACCTGTAATCAATGGATTTGGTATAGTTCTTCTTCCCCTCCCTGGCAGGAATGGAACCAATTTTGGGGAGAACCTAATCCGGGGTGGCTTTTGGTCAGGTTGGAAGGTGAAACCTACTCCTTAGCCTGTCAGCCGGATTGGTTCTGGAAAGCGGAGAATGGATATGCACCCAGCGGAATGCCGGATGTGGATCAAAATCAGGGGAATTGGTCGGGATACTGTGGTCCGGTGGCAATCGGTAATTCTCTGGAGTGGTTTGGCTTGACCACCGCCCTGGGGTGGGGCATTACTTCACTCGTAGATACCGTGGCGGCATATATCCAGACCGAATCCAGCGGCACCGAGGTTCAAAACATCCAGACCGGACTGGAGAACTTCTTTAACAACTATCAGATCGATTGGATTTACTCCAGCACCTGGCATATGCCCGATTTCCACATCATGCAGGAATCACTGGAGGTGAGCCAAAATATAATTCTTCTTTTAGGCTTCTGGTGGTGGGACGGTCAGAGCTGGTGGAGGGAAGGAGGTCATTTTGTCACCATGTCCGGAGTAAAGTCCGACAGTTTGGGGATGGCCATCAGTGATCCGGGAAGGGATGCCGCCGAATATGGCTGGCCCGGCAGAAAAAGACCTGTTGATCATCCTTCACCGCCACATGGCGACAGCCTTCATAATGATCCTTCGTATGTATCCCATGACATCTATCAATGCGATCTGGAGTCTCCATCACCGGGAAATCCGGGCTTTTGGCTATCAAACTATTTGGAGTTTGACCCGGAATTTCCGCGAAAATACACGGGACAAAACTTTCCATCTGAATTCGTGGGTTTTTACCAACCCGCACCTCCGGGGACTACTTACGTAACCGAAGTTGAATATGCCATTATGATCTGCCCAAAAAGGGAACATTGGTATTGGGAATCCTCATTTCAGGACTATGCTCCAAGTGGCATGCCGGATTTCGATCAGAAGCAGGATGGGTGGGTAAGTCCCTCGACTGGACACACAACTTTTTGTGGTCCCGTGGCTTTGGCTAACTCTTTCTGGTGGTTTGATTCCAAGTATAACCTTCCCCCGGGACTTCCCGGCGATAGCATCGACATGTTCCCCTTGGTGAGAGATTATTTGGATGATAATCCCGCTCTTATCGGATCTGACGACCATGATATGTGGAACGTCGATCACGCAGGGACTTTTTGGTTTCCCGGCAGTTCACCTCCTCTCACTCCCCAACCCTTTGTGCCTGGTCCCCAACCACAGCTACCCCCTTGGGGCGAATTGGTGGAAAGGTTAGGTTGGAATATGGATACCGATGGTTATAGAAGTGGAGCTTCCCATGAGGGAACTAAAGTGAAGGACATAGAGGGGGCCATCAATACCTGGCTTGCCAGTGAAACCTTCTCGGACGGAAGCACCCTGGCTGATACTCTGTGCGGACGAACTTATCAGAAGCCCACTTTTTCTTTGGTGAATTTCTGGGTGCGTAATAATTTCGGGGTGATCCTCCTTCTGGGTTTCTGGTATTGGGACACAAACAGCTGGTGGAGAGTGGGTGGACATTATGTAACCGTAGCGGGAGCTAATGGCGCTCAACTTATGATTGCCTTCTCCGATCCCTTCTTTGATAACGCCGAAACAGGCGATTCAGGCATAGTGGCAAGTGGTGCATATATACCGCATTCTCCTGTGCCTCATACTGATTCCACCATCCATAATGATGCGGGAAATGTCTCCCATGATATTTATACGGTGGATTTAAACTCCTCAAGCCCGGGAGGAAGTTGGTGGATACCAGACTATCCGGTCTCCCTTGATCCCGCATACTTCATGGAAATATTCTACCAGCAGAATGTCCCGAACGAATTCGAGCTTTTGACCCGACCCTATCTGCCCGACTATCCCATCCACACCGTGGTGGAATATGCGACCCAGATTCGTCCTATGGATTATCGGGGAGATGCCAATGGTGACAACGTAGTTAACGTAGCCGACGTAGTCTTTCTGATCAACTATCTGTTTATTGGAGGCCCCCCTCCCGTTTCGTCCACAGAAGCGGAGGTTACCTGCGACGGAACAATAAATGTAGCTGACATAGTTTTTTTGATTAACTATCTGTTTATCGGGGGACCGGTTCCTCGCTGTTGTGCCCCGTAGTTTCAGATTGTGTGAAAACTCCCCTCGTCCGTGACGCTTTGTGGTAACGGATTCATCCTGAACGGATTCACCGTGAAGGGATTCATCCTGATTCCGCCTTTGGCGGGAGAACGGACAAGGTGTCCGTTACTAACAAAGAGGCTTATACATATAAGAAATCTTGATTTTACCCCTTTTCCTCAAATCCATTTTTTTCTTGACAAACTGCCAGGCAAATCCGTAAATTTACCCATAATTTTGATAAGAGTCTCCGAGTTAATATTTGGGAGGAGAAAAAGCTTTTAGTGAATGAAATGGAAGTTTACAGAGCTACAGGATCCATAGAAAAAGTATGGAGCTTAACTTCCTCATATCTTTCTTTAGGGATACTTCATAGCTCCGGGCAGATAACCTGTGGGTGTGATTTCTATTGCTTATCAGGAATTCTGAGGACTCGATGAGACAATTCAAGCACTGCATAATATTTCTGATCGATGGGGCTCGGCCGGACGTGATGGAGAAGATGATGAAAAGGGGAAATTTACCCAACATCCAGAGATATTTGTTGGAACCCGGTAGTTACACCAAAGCTGTTACGGCTTTTCCCTCCACCACCGGACCAGCATACATTCCCATCCTGACCGGATGCTATCCCGGAACCGCCGATGTGCCCGGGATCAGATGGTTTGACAAGGAGGAGAGCAGTCGAAAGAGATTAAGTCTTAGAAGACAAAGAAGCTACATGGGGGTGGAAGCTCCCTTATTCAATTCCGACCTGAGGAAAGATAAACTTACCCTTTTTGAGATTTTCCAAAACTCCATCAACATCTTTAACCCCTTAACCCGGGGGATAAACTCCACAAATAACCTGACCAGATTCTCTAAGACCTTGTATTACCTCTTCGTCCACCTTACCTCGGCATGGCAGATCGTGGACTGGGCTACCCATAGGTATCTGTTTAGAGCCATAAGAAAGAAACCAGAGTTTATTTTTGCCCTGTTCCCTGCGGTTGATTGCCTCTCTCATTTCACTCACCCTTTCTCCAAGACGGTTTTGGACGCCTACCTGGAGGTGGATAAGTTTATAGGAAAAACTGTCCAGCATTTAAAAAGGGAAAATATCTTGGAAGAGACCCTATTGATCCTCACCAGTGATCATGGATTGACCCCCACTCACACGCACGTGGATCTGGTCGATTTCCTTGACAAAAGAGGCTACCGAGCCTTTCACCATCCCCGAATCACCCGCAGACAAACCAAAGCGGCGGTGATGGTCTCAGGAAATTCCATGGCGCATATTTATCTGAAAAACGACCAAGGTTGGGGAAAGAGAATCTATTTCGATGAGCTGGAAAAAAATCACAAAAGACTTCTTTCAGATTTGATTGATTTACCTGAAGTGGCTTTGGTCGCCTGCGCGGATGAAGATGGAGGTGTTTGTGTCTTGCGTAATGGAGGGAAAGCCAAAATCCGGGAGCGGGAGGGAAACATCGATTATTCCGTGGAAGGAGAAGATCCATTTGGTTATAAAGGGCTTCCCCAAAGACTTAATCCCACCACCAGCTTAGAGCACACCTTTGACTCCGATTATCCCGATGCTTTAGTCCAGCTTATTCAGATTTTCAAATCCAGAAGATCCGGCGATATAATTCTTTCTGCTCAAAAGGGATTCGATCTCAGGGCGCGATTTGAGTGGCCCGAACATAAAGCTTCCCATGGTTCACTTCACAGAGAGCATATGTTGGTTCCCTTATTCATAAACACCAAAATCGAAACAAGAAAAATAAGAACAGCCGATATTTTTCCTTCCATTCTGGAACTCATGGGACGGGAAAACAGCAATGAAATAGATGGAAAAAGCTTTGTTCCCGTCTACAATGGGACTTTCAGATAAAATAAATGTAATGGAGGAGTCTGTTGTTTAACTCTTCTTTCTATAGGTTTTGTTAAAAAAGGTTTTGTTTGCAGTTACGTATCGTTTATCGTCCCGCCTATGGCGGGATCGTTTATCGTGTTAAAATGATAAACGAAAACAATATCCGAAACCGATACGTGTCCCCAAACCGTAACCGATAGACGACTCGTCCCGCAAGGTGCGGGACGCAAAAATAGACTTAAGCAATAAACTCGAAAAATATATTCGACGAAAATCTATTAACTCGGTTGACACAAAGATGACCTCTTCCAAGAAAATAGGCATACTTTTCAAGTATGCTTGGACCAAATTCAAGAGAAGACCGCTCTTTTTAAACCTTGAAGTAACCAAGCGGTGTAATGCCAGATGTAAGCATTGCGACTACTGGAAGGGTCCGCATGAAGCGGAACTAAAAGACTATGCCCCCGTGGTTCAAAAGATAAATCCCTTAATAATTTCCTTCACTGGCGGTGAACCTTTGGTGCGAAAAGACATTTTTGATCTAATCCAGAGCATAAAAGAAAATGGGGGACTCTTTTATTTGACCATGGTCACCAATGGGGCTCTTTTGAGCTTAGAAAAAGCTGAAAGGCTGAAAAAAGCCGGAATCGATCAATTGTCCATCTCTCTGGATTTTTTGGATGAAAGGCACGACCAAACCAGGGGAATTAAGGGTCTTTTTGCCCACCTATCAAATCTCATACCTGCTCTTTCTCACATTGGTTTTGATAACGTTGCCCTCAATACCGTGATAATGGAGAATAACCTGGATCAGATTACCCGGATCGCAGAGCGGGCCTGGGATTGGGGTGTGAAAGTGTCCTACAGCTCTTATTGCGAGATGAAAAACAACGATCGTTCCTTGTCCGTTCAGTCTGAAAATTTAGATAAGCTCAAAAAGATAGTTGCCGAACTGATTCAATACAAATCTTCATTAGGGAACATAACCAACTCTACTTATTATCTGGAAAGAATTCCTATTTATTTCGAAACTGGAAAGATAGATGGGTGTTTGGCGGGTCAGCGTTGGTTGCAGGTCACTCCGGATGGTCACTTAAAGCCCTGCTCGGAGCTTCCCCCCATAGGTTATTTTGAAAATTTCTCTTTACCCAGACAGAAGGTCTCCTGCCAGAGCTGTTGGTACAGCTGTCGCGGCGAAGCCCAAGCCCCCTTATCTTTGA